>MDTG01227981.1_pt1 | contig 14865 bp, 12 predicted proteins | sample 811421 | NCBI WGS metagenome assembly MDTG01 (sample SAMN05326645, study PRJNA326480) | marine metagenome | isolation source: seawater | place: Pacific Ocean: South East | collected 2011
ATGAACGGGATGTCATGGGGTCGGCCGAGAGTGAATCGACCGCGAACCGCGATCGACGCCCGATTATAGCAGGGCATGCCGATCGGCACGCGGCTATGGCAGGCTAGCGGTTTACCGCCATCCCGATAATCGCCCATGGCCGACGCATTTGCCGCTCTTCGTATTGCCGTGCTTACCGTGTCGGATACACGCGACAGCCGATCGGACACATCCGGCGCTGCGCTCGTGGCGCGCCTGGAAGACGCCGGCCATGTGTTACACGACAAGCGGATCTGTCGCGACGATATCCACGAGCTGCGAGCGATCGTCTCGCGCTGGATCGCCGACGAGGCGCCGGATGTGGTGATCACCACCGGCGGTACGGGTCTGACCGGGCGCGATGTGACACCGCAGGCGCTCTCGATTCTTTTCGATCGCGAGATCGAGGGCTTCGGCGAGATGTTTCGCTATCTTTCGTATGAAACGATCGGTACGTCCACGCTGCAATCGCGGGCGATCGCGGGTGTGGCCAAGGCCACGTTCATCTTCTGTCTGCCGGGCTCCTCCGGCGCAGTGGTCGATGCCTGGGACAAGCTGATCGCCGCGCAGATCGATGCCCGGACCCGGCCCTGCAATTTACACGACCTGTTGCCGCGTCTGACCGAGCGTTGATCAACGTAGTGAAAAATCCACGAAAACCTGCCACGTATTGATGTGTCACTCGCCAGTGCATTGATTAAGCAGGGTGATACGCCTAAAGGTGTATGCGACATTCATATTAAAATCGCTAATCTGTGCCCGCTTTAATCGCCAGATAAGGGGGCACTGATATGACATCCGTGGTATGTCGACTCGTCGGGTCGGCCACGTTGGGTATGACGATCGCAACAGCCTATGTACCGGCAAGCCTGGCTGCAGACGGTCCGACCAACGAAGAACTGGCGCAATTGGTCCAGCAGCAGGCCGATCAGATCGCCCAGCTCAAGAAACGTCTGGATGCGGTGGAGGCAGAGCGCCCCGAGCGGGCCAAGCCCCGCTCCGATCGCCGACTGGCCGATTCGCGTGTGCGCTCGGCAGACACTCCGGGCCGCGTGAAGCCGGTCGACGAGGTCTCCCGGCAGGATCAGATCCAGCCGGGCGCTCAGGAGGCCACGGCCCCCGGCCTGGCCAATCAGGCACCCTCGACCGATCGCGTGGCCGCGCTGGAAGAGAAGGTCAGGGCCATGCAGAACAGCGGCGTCAAGGTCGACTGGTCATCCGGTGCGCCGGAGTTCACGAGCCCCGACGGCCAGTTCGTGTTCGGTATCGGCGGGCGTATCCAGTACGACGGCTCGACGACCGATGGCTCCCGGTTTACCGGCCACAATAGCGATCTCAACTCGCGCAATATCTCGGGTAGCGAGTTCCGTCGTGTGCGCCTCGACGTCGAGGGCCAGCTGACCGATCCGATACTCTACAAGCTCGAAGTGGAGCTCGCCGGCGGCTCGATCGGGCTGCGTGATACCTATCTGGCCACCCAGAAACGCTTCGAGCTCGGCCAGGGGGTGATCTATCTCGGCAAGAAATTCGCGGACTCGGGCCTGGACGGTCGTACCTCGTCGAAGTGGACCTGGTTCACCGATCGCAACGTCGTCGCCAACGATATCGACAGCGTGCCCGGGTCCTATAACGTCGGGCTGACGGGCGTGTTCTACGGCAACCACGACGATCATATCTCGTTCGCCGTGAGCAAGGGCTCGTCCAACGAAAGCCAAGTCGCCTCCAACAATCTGCTCGTGCGTTCTCGTGCGCACTGGAACCCGGTCCACACCGACAACGCGATCGTGCATCTGGGGGCCAACGGCTATTACAAGGATTTCGACGGCGAACGCGAGCCGCGCTTCACCGATCGGGCCGTGATCGCCGGTGCGTTCAACGACAATCTGCGTGTGGTGGGTCCTTTCGTGGATGCCGAGGACAGCACCTCGTGGGGCCTGGAGCTGGCCGGGCTGTACGGGCCGTTCGCCGCCGGTGCGGAATACGGCTCGATGGACGTGAACTCGCGCAGCAGCGGAGATGCCCGTCTCGAGGCTTATTCCGGCCAGATCGGCTGGACGGTGATCGGCGAGAAATTCGGCTACTCGACCAAGCAGGGGGTATGGACGCTGCCGCCGATCGAGCATCCCGTGACCGATGGCGGGGCGGGCGTCTGGCAACTGGTCGCACGCTACGGTGCCATCAGCTCCTCGCATGACCGATTCGGCGGGGGCGACGGCCACGGCGCGACGTTCGGCATCGACTGGTATCTCAACCGCTTCGCCCGACTGATCGTCGCCGACACGATCTGGCAGACCGATAACCAGCGTTCGAACTTCGGCGATCCGGCCAATGGCTACTACGGCCACGATGACGGCAACACCGTGAACGCACGCGCTCAGGTGGTCTTCTAGCGCGTTGCGGGCACACGCCGCGACATCCGGTCGTTACGCCGAACAGGCGGATCGGATATCGCGGCCCTCGGACCGCGCGCTCGCGGTATTCGTCAGGCCCATGCCCGTTCGTCTGCGCCACACGAAAAAGCCCTCGACGCCGAAACGCCGAGGGCTTGTCGATTCGTGCGCTGCGAGAGCGATCAGCTCTTGTTGTACGCCTCGATCGATTTCTGGATTTCGGCCTTGGCCTTCTCGGCGCCTTCCCAGCCGGAAATCTTGGACCACTTGCCTTTTTCGTGGTCTTTATAATGCTCGAAGAAGTGGGCGATCTTGTTCTTCAAGCGCTCGTCGACGTCGTCCAGATCCCGCACGGCCTTGTAATAGTCCGTGGCGACCTTGTCCTTGGGCACGGCCAGGATCTTGGCGTCCAGGCCGGATTCGTCCTCGGTGCCCAGCACGGCCACGGGACGGCATTCGATGACCGAGCCGGCCACGATCGGCTCGGGGGTGAGAACCAGTACGTCGACCGGATCACCGTCGTCGTACAGCGTCTTGGGCACGAACCCGTAGTTGGCCGGGTAGTGCATGGCGACGTTCATGAAACGATCGACCATCAGACAATTGCTGTCCTTGTCGACCTCGTACTTGACCGACGATGCGCCTTCGACGATCTCGATGATGACGGTGATTTCCTCGGGTGCCTTATCGCCCGGGGTCAGTGCTTCATAGCCCATGAGCTGTCCTTTTGTGCATGAATGTAAAAACAGGTGTCGAGTGTCTCAAACCTTGAAAGTGGTGCCGAGTTTTTTCGCCACCGGCGCCAGTTTGAGCCGGGCATAGTCCGGCAGGCCGTCGATATACGGCGGATAGCTCTCCCCGGCGATCAGCGGCTTGAGATAGCGCCTTGCGGCATCGGTGATATGAAAGCCGTCTTCGCTGATGAAGTTGCGCGGCATGAATTTCTCGACGTTGGCCACGTCCGCCAGCGGCGCCTCGCCGATCGTCCATTCATAGGGCGTGTCGCTTGTGCGCTCGATCGTGACCATCACGCCGGATTTGCCCGCCACGGCGTACTCGACCGCAGCCCGGCCGACGGCATAGGCCTGCTCGACGTCCGTGGCCGAGGCGATATGCCGAGCCGCGCGCATCAGATAATCGGCGATCGCATAGTGATATTTGTAGCCCAGCTCGTTCTTGATCAGATCGGCCAGGGTGGGGGCGACACCGCCGAGCTGGACGTGGCCGAAGGCATCGATATCGCGGTCGTCGCGATCGTTGGCGACCTCCACACCCTCCGAGGCCACGATGGTGCAGAACCCGTGGGCCTTGACGGTGGCATCGACCTTGGCCAGAAACTTGGCCCGATCGAACTCGATTTCGGGAAACAGCAGGATATGCGGGGCATCGCCCTCGGTCTCGGCGGCCAGGCCGCCGGCCGCGGCCGTCCAGCCGGCGTGCCGGCCCATCACTTCGAGAATGAAGACCTTGGTCGAGGTCTTGCACATGCTGTGCAGATCAAAGCCGGCCTCGCGGATCGACACGGCCGTGTACTTGGCCACGCTGCCGAAGCCCGGCGAGCAGTCGGTGTGCGGCAGGTCGTTATCCATGGTCTTGGGGATATGGATCGCCTGGATCGGGTAGCCCATCTCGTCGGACAGATGGCTGATCTTTTCGCAGGTATCGGCCGAGTCGCCGCCACCGTTGTAGAAGAAATAACCGATATCGTGGGCCTTGAAGACCTCGATCAGCCGCTCGTACTGGGCCCGGTTTTCTTCCAGGCTCTTGAGCTTGTAGCGGGCCGAACCAAAGGCCCCGGCCGGGGTATGGCGTAGCGCCGCGATGGCTTCGTCGGTTTCTGCAGAGGTATCGATCAGATCTTCGGTCAGGGCCCCCACGATGCCGTCACGCCCGGCATACACGGTGCCGATGGTGTCGTGATGCTGTCGTGCGGCCTCGATGACGCCGGCGGCCGATGCGTTGATCACGGCGGTCACGCCACCGCTTTGAGCATAGAACGCGTTCTTCTTCGTCATCGAGTCTTCCCCTTGCCGAGTGGTTGTACTTTGTCGAGCCGGCAATGGCTGGCCGGCCGGTGACGGGTCGATCAGGGGCCAGAGCATACGCGAGCGCTTCTGGCGCCGACAATTGACTTGCCGCAGGCACACCGCTAAGTTGCTGGGTCGGTCGGTGACGGGCAGGCAGGCTTGTGCGCAGATGACCGCAAAAATGTTTTATACCAAGGTCTTTTGGCGGAGATGACATGCTGAAAATCGTGCTGCTGGGCGCGCCCGGCTCGGGCAAGGGAACACAGAGTGCCAAGCTCGTCGAGCGCTACGGCGTGCCCCAGGTTTCGACTGGCGATCTGCTGCGAAACGCGGTGGCCGAACAGACCGAGCTGGGCAAGAAGGCCAAGGCGGCCATGGACGCCGGCGAGCTCGTCTCCGACGATATCGTCGTGGGCATGATGCGCGAGCGCCTGACCCAGGCCGATACCGAGAATGGTTTCATCCTGGATGGCTTTCCACGAAGCGCGGCTCAGGCCGAAGCACTCGACGAACTGCTCGCCGAGCTCGATCGCCCGCTCCAGGCCGTGGTGCATCTGCAGGTCGATAACGAAGAGATCGTGGGCCGGCTGATGGCCCGCGGGCGCTCCGACGATAACGAAGACACGATCCGCAATCGTCTGTCGGTATTCGCCGAGCAGACCGCCCCGCTTGCCGAGTACTATCGCAAGCAGGGCCTGCTCAAGGAGGTTTACGGCATGGGCGAGGTCGATGAGATCTTCGCGCGTATCGAGGCCGCACTCAAAGACGTCTGAGTTCGCGTGGCAGGCAGATCAGAGCCCGGTGCGCATTGGTGCGACCGGGCTTTTTTTGGCTTATGACGACGCGCCCTGGTGGGCCTCGATAGCAGCCAGCACGTCGCGGCCGGCGATCTCCGCTCGCCAGCCGGTGAGCAGGCGTGTATCCCGTCGGCCGGCGACCAGGCGGGCGATCTCGGCGCGGCTGCCCAGCGTGGCCGCGGGCAGCTCGGCCGCCTGTGCGGCTTGCTCCAGAGCCTGCATGCCGTGCTTGATGAGGCGCTTGGTGGCGTTGTCCGGCGGGCCGGCATCCGGGTCGAGCACGGTTGCCGGGGCCGCCTTGCCGCGGCTGATGGCGGCCAGCAGCTCATCGGTATGACGGGCCAGCATCTTGTCGGACAACTCGACCGTGTCGGCCAGGGTGATATCGTCGGTCGGGGCCTGTTCGGCCAGCGTTATCAGCGCCGTATCGCTCAAAATCCAGCGCCTGGGCCGATCGGCCTCGACGGCCACGCGCTCGCGCCAGGCCGCCAGCTCGGCCAGTATCTGCTGAGTACCGGCCGGCAGATGGAACCAACCTTTCACCCGTCGCCAGGCTGTTTCCGGCGCCGGCGCAAAGCGGGCGGGATCGGTCATGCGGGCCGTGTCGTCCATCACCCAGCCCAGGCGATCACGTGCGCCCAGAGCCGCGACCAGTCGCGGATAGGCCACGGCCAGATAACGCACGTCGTCGGCGGCGTAATCGATCGCGCCGGCAGGCAGCGGACGCCGACTCCAGTCGGTGCGGGTATGGGCCTTGGATAACGAGACATCCAGCAAGGCCGCGATCATGCGGGCATAGCCCATCTGATCGTCCAGGCCGACAAGCGGGGCGGCCAGCTGGGTATCGAACAAGGGCGCAGGCATGACGCCGAGGGTATGCAGCAGGACTTCCAGATCCTGCTCGGCCGAATGAAAGACCTTGATGGTCTCGGCATCGACCAGCAGCCGGACGAGCGCGGAAAGATCCTCGATCGCCAGTACGTCGATGACGCCGCATATCTCGGTGTCGGCAATCTGAACCAGGCAGAGCTTCGGGTAATAGGTCTTTTCCCGCAGAAACTCGGTGTCGATCGCGACCCAGGCTCGATGCGCCACGGCATCGATGAAGGTCACCAGCTCGGCCGTGGTGGTTATCGTTGTCGCTTGGGCCGGTGGCTCGGGTATCATCGGGTTCGTCGACTCGCGCTTGGACTGCATAGGACGCGCCTTGAACATGGGAATTGTCCGCCGACTCATCGATCTGGTGCTGTTCCGCTGTGGTCCACAGGACCTGCCGGGCAACCAGTCGACGCTGATCGCGACGGCCGTGGCTTATTGTATCGCTCAATTCGCCCAGATCGCTCTGCTGGGGGCGCCGACGGCTGCATTCGTGCAGGCGATCCTGGCGACCATCCTGCTCGGCCTGTATGCCGCGACGGTACTGCGTATTCGCAAACTGTCGAATCGGCTTCATCAGACCGGTACAGCGCTGTTCGGCACGGGAACCTTGATCACCCTGGCCATGCTGCCGGCGACCTGGGCCTTGTTGCCGTATCTGGAAAGCATTGCCCAGGCCCAGCGCGCCAGTGATATCACCCTCAACTCACCGCTGGCTGCACTGGCCTACGTGATCATCGGTCTCTGGGGCCTGGCGGTCTATAGCCATATCTATCGTCATGCGCTGGATGTATCGATCGCGCTGGCGGTCGGTGTGACCATCGGCTTCGAAGCGCTCGTACTCTTGGTGTTCTCGGTTCTGGGGTGAGCGTCTCGTCGCGCGCGGCTTTCGGCGCGGGCCACGACAGGCTGAATTTCCAGCGGCGCGATGGCGTCGTTTTCTCAAGGAGTGCTGATGCACGTTCATATTCTGGGCATCGGCGGCACGTTCATGGCCGGTGTGGCCATGCTGGCCCGGGCAGCCGGTCATCGCGTGACCGGATCGGATGCCAATGTCTATCCGCCGATGAGCACACAGCTGGCCGAGGCCGGTATTGCGGTCTGCCAGGGGTATGATCCCGCCGATCTCTTGCCGCACCCGGACCAGGTGATCATCGGCAACGCCATGAGCCGGGGCAACGCCTGCGTGGAATATGTCCTCGATGCGGGCCTGGCCTATGTTTCGGGCCCGCAGTGGCTGGCCGAGAACGTGCTCGCCGGGCGTCATGTGATCGCCGTGGCCGGCACACACGGCAAGACCACGACCACGAGCATGATCGCCCACGTGTTGACCCACGCCGGGCGCCGTCCCGGGTTTCTGATCGGCGGTATCGCCCAGGATCTGGGGGTGTCGGCTGCGCTCGGTGATCCCGACGAGGTCTTCGTCGTCGAAGCCGACGAATACGACACTGCGTTTTTCGACAAGCGCTCGAAATTCGTTCATTACCGCCCACGTACGCTGGTGTTGAACAACCTCGAATTCGATCACGCCGATATCTTTGATGATCTGGCCGCTATTCAGCGCCAGTTCCATCACCTGATCCGTACCGTGCCCGCGGCCGGGCAGCTGGTGGTCAACGCGGCGGAGCCGGCACTGGCCGACGTGCTGGCCCAGGGATGCTGGACACCGGTCATCGAGTTCAACAGCGCGTCCGGCTGGCACAGCGAGCAGGCCAGCGCCGACGGCCAGCGGTGGATGCTGGCCCGCGGGCGCCAGGCGCTTGGCGAGCTGACGTGGCGACAGCGCGGGGCGCATAACATCGCCAACGCCTGTGCCGCGCTGGCCGCCCTCGATGCGCTCGGGGTGGCGCCGGACGAGGGGCTGGCCGCGCTATCGGTCTTTCACGGCGTCAAGCGACGCCTGGAGCTTCGAGGGACACCGGGCGGTATCGCGGTCTTTGACGATTTCGCTCATCATCCGACGGCGATCGCGGCCACGCTTGAGGGGTTGGCCGGTGCTGCCACCGGCCAGCTGGTCGCGGTTTTCGAACCGCGTTCGAACACCATGCGCGCCGGGGTACATGCCGCCACGCTGGCGGCCAGCTTTGTATCCGCCGATCGCGTGTTCGTCTATGCCGACGGGCTGGACTGGTCGCCGGAAACCGTGTTTGCCGAGCACGCAGCAGGCGTGGCCAGTGCCAGCGATATCGATACGCTCATCGAGGATATCGCCGCAGTCGTCCAGGCCGGCGATACGATCGTGATCATGAGCAACGGCGGCTTCGGCGGTATCCATGAACGTCTCATCTCGCGCCTTGATCCGGCTTCGTGAGGAGGAAAAAAAAGGCCGCTTTCGCGGCCTCGGATCGCTGATTCAGCGATAGTCAAAGAGCTGTTTCAGCAGCTTTTCTATTGTCAGATCCGTTGAGCCGAACCGGCGACGCCAAGGCACGAGGGGGGACCGGGAGACGCCGGCTCGATCAACGAAACGTCTGGCGATCTTGTGGATCGCTTCTTGCATTCGCCTTGATCGGGCCATGTTGCCGAGGCACGAGGGGGGACCGAAGCTTCATGGCCCGACCAGACGAAACCGGGACCGAACACACAGCAGCTGCGGCGCGGTCGTGAACGGCGGGGTGCCCCTGTCGCAAACCCAGTGGCCCCGTCTTTCTATTGCTTTCAGAGCTTGAAAGCAAACGGCGTGCCAACTTTAAATTATTTATAAATCAATGACTTGCGCCGAATAGCGCCGGGCGTCGTCGTTGTCGCTTTGCTGAGTGCGGCGCGCCTGCGACGAAACGTTGCCTGACGGCGACACCTCGTGGCCGATTTTCGTTAAATGCCTGATGCGCCTTGGAGGTCACCTGTTGCCTATCGGCGACAGATGGGCGGGCCGGCCGCTGGCTGTGTCGTTGATCGACTACAGCGAGCCGGTGTCCGGCTTGTAGCGACCGGCTTCCACGCCGTGTTTCGACAACAGCTTGTAGAACTCGGTGCGATTGCGCTCGGCCAGACGGGCAGCGCGCGAGACGTTGCCCTGAGTCAAACGCAACAAGTGGATCAGATAATCGCGCACGAACTCGTCACGCGCCTCGGCCAGGGGCCGAACCAACGTGGGGCTGGCGTGGTCGTCGCTGTGTTGCGCCAGGGCCTTGTCCACGGTCTGTCGATTGATCACCGGTCCGCGCGATAGCGCCACGTTGTGTTCGACCAGGTTGGACAGCTGGCGGATATTGCCGGGCCAGCCATAGGCCACCAGGCGTTCCATGGCGTCGGGTGAATAGACCTTGGGCTTGGTGTGATCGACGGCAGCCAACCGCTCGAGGAAATGTCGAGCCAGCGGGGCGATGTCCTCGGGGCGCTGGGCCAGCGGCGGCAGGGCCAGGGTGACGACCGCCAGGCGATAGTACAGATCCTGGCGAAAACGGCCCTCGGCGATCGCGGTGTCGAGCTGGCGATGGGTGGCCGAAAGCACGCGTACGTCGATGGGAACCGCCTGACTGGCCCCCACGGGTTGGACTTCGCGTTCCTGAAGCACGCGCAGCAGCTTGACCTGTAACGACATCGGCATGTCGCCGATCTCGTCCAGCAGGATCGTGCCGCCACGCGCGGTGCGTAACAGGCCGGGCTTGTCGGTCTTGGCGTCGGTAAAAGCACCTTTTTCATGCCCGAATAGCTCGGATTCCAGCAAGGACTCCGCCAGGGCGCCGCAGTTGATGGCCACGAACGGCCCGCCGGCCCGAGGGCTGGCTTCATGAATCACACGCGCCATGACTTCCTTGCCGGTGCCGGAGTCGCCGGTGATCAACACGCTGGACTGCGTGGCTGCCACGAGCCGAGCCTCTTCCAGGCGCTCGATCATGAGTGGCGAACGAGTGATCAGGCGTTTCTGCCATATTCGGCGCCAGCCGCCACGCGTTGTGCCGCCCTGTGCCAGCGCCTGGTCCACACGCGCCAGCAGCTCGGTCTTGTCGATGGGTTTGGCGAGAAAATCGAGTGCCCCGGCCTGTGTGGCCGCCACGGCTTCAGGGATGGTGCCGTGTGCGGTGATGAGAATCACCGGTAGGTCGGCATGCTCGGCGCATAGACGCCTCAGCAGGCCCATGCCGTCGATCCCGGCCATGCGCAGATCGGTGATCACGCATTCGACAGGTTGCTCGTGGGCGACGATCAGCGCGGCCTGCGCATTATCGACATCGGTGACGGTATGGCCCGCGCTCTCCAGGCGAAGTGTCAGCAGTCGGCGCAGGCTCGGATCATCGTCGACGAGCAGAATATGGCCGGTGCGCGGGCTCGACGTCATCGCCCGGCGCCGTTGTTTTCGATCTGGCTCTCGATATCCGAAAGCGCGGATATCTTGGCCCGGGCCGCGGCCAGTGCCCGTTCCAGTTCGGCGACCCGTGCGCGTGCGTTCGATGATGTCGGCGATGCGTTGCCGCGGCCTGTCGTTCGGCCGGCGATGCGATCCATGTGATGAGCCTGGTCGATCAGAAAACGACGGCTGATCCGGTCCCAGTCGTTGGGTGTCGCGGCCAGTGCCTTGCGCGCATAGCGCGCGGCTTCGTCGGGGGTGTAGAGACGCTGGCGAGGTGTGCCCAGGGCGATCGACAGCCGGGCATAGGTGGCTGCCGTCGGATGGGCCCGCGCCGCGCGGCGCATCTGGCGCACGGCTCTCTGACGAACGTCCTGCGACGACCGATTCAGCATATCGCTGTATTCCAGCAAGCCGGCCACCGGTGAAACACACGAGCGGGCGGGGCGATCGATGGCCGGGGAACCGGTCGACGGTCGATGGACACAGCCGGCGGCCATCAGCGCGGTGATCACGGTCACGAGATTAACCAGCGCGGTCTGTCGGATGCGGAAGATGGACATGAAAGACACTTGAGTGGACAGATTGGGCCATGACCTCGGCATACCCGCCATGGGCTTCGGCGCACTCGCGAACCACGGACAAACCGATGCCGGTCCCGGCGACATGCGCGCGGCCGGCCGCGGGGCGTTCGCCACGCTCAAACGCCTGGAAGATGCGGTCACGATCGGCTTCGGGTACGCCGGCGCCTTCATCAATCACGTATAGATCCAGCCCGTTGTCATCGTGCTCCAGCGTCAGGCGAATATCGCTGTCGTCGGGCGCGTACTTGAATGCATTGGTCAGGAGATTGTCGACAATCAATTGCATGCGATCGATATCGAGAGCGAACGTGACACGTTCGGCGGGTGCGTGCACGGTCAGGCCGCGTGCCTGCTGAACCAGACGATGCCGCCTGACCTGGGCCGCGATCAAGTCCGAGACATCGCACTCGGCGATATCCAGACGCACCTGGGTCTGCTGCCAGCGGGCGAAATTCAGCAGATTATCGATCAGGCTGGTCAGCTCCCGGGTATTGGCATCAACCAGTTGTGCAACCTCGGCCTGCGAGGGGCTCAAGTCTCCCAGCGAGCCGTCCACCAGAAGTGCCGACCCTTCGCGGATGGAGGCCAGCGGCGTTTTCAACTCGTGCGACATATGCCGTAGAAACTGCTGTTTCTGTGTTTCATGATCGATCAGCCGTGCGCGCATCCAGCCCAGACGCTCACCGATGCGGTCGAACTCGGCCACCGGCGCGCCGATTTCGATCGGCGAGTGCATATCGCCTTCGCCCAGGCTGCGGATCGCGGCGACGATCTCGCGCATGGGCCGGGTGATCAGAACCGTCATGAAGACAGCCAGGGCAATCACGATCGGCACGAGCGCGCATAGACAAACCAGCATCACGTGGCGAGCGGTCAGCGCGGTCGTGCGCAGTGCGGTCAAGCGCTCGCGCACGAAACGCCGCCCGCTTGTGGCGAGATCCTCGACGACCGCGCGGCTGGTAGCCAGCCCCTCGATGACTCGATCGACATCGCCCGGATCGTCGCGCAGATGTGACGTCATGGCCCGCGTATGACGGGCCAGCGCGGCGAGGCGACGATCCGACAGGCCCCTGATATCAAGCGCTGCCAGGTCATTCAGGGTCGCGGTCACGGCCTCGGCCTGCCTGGCAAAGCGATCGATCAGGCTCGGATCGCCCAGCACGCGATACTGACGCGCGCTGCGTTCCATATCCACCACAAGCGAGCCCAGATGACGAGACTGGCGTGTAACGGCCACGCCTTGAATCACCAGGCGCTCGCTTTGTTGATACAGGCTGTCGACATAAAACAGCCCGGTGCCGATCGCCACGATCAGGGGCAGGGCCACGAGAGCAAAGGCGGCCAGTACCAAGCCGATGATCGAACGTGGTCGAAAGCGACCGCGGCGTACGCGAGCGATATCCGCTGGAGGTTGCATGAGCGCATCATAACCGGCCGGCGGGCGGATTGCGCCGCAGGCCCCGGCCCGTTATTTTGGCCTGCTTTCCCGAACGAGCCGCCTGCGTATGGCCACCGATACCGAACTGACCGCGGCCTGGCGTGATCTGCCCGATCACGACACGCTCGAGGCCTCGATCCGTGACATGCTCGGGCAAGCCAAACGCCTGGGCGCAGACGCTGCCGAAGCCAGCCTGAGCGCAACCCGTGCGCTGTCGGTCTCGGTGCGCGACGGCAAGCGCGAGGCACTGGACTTCGAAGGCGATCGCACGGCCTCGATCACGGTCTATCGGGCCGCCGACGGCGGGCAGGCCAGCGGCTCGGCCTCGACCACGGATCTCTCCAGCGCCGGTCTGACCCGGGCACTGGAATCGGCCTGCACGATTGCCCGTTTCACTGAGGCCGATCCCTATGCCGGGCTGGCCGATGCTGATCTCATGGCCGGTGATTGGCCGGATATGGGCCTGGACAACCCCTGGCCGATCACCGCGGCCGAAGCCGAGACCATGGCCGGCGAGATCGAACAGGCCGCCTTGGGCCACGATGACCGAATCAGCCAGACCGAGGGGGCGACCGTGGCCACACAGGACGCGATTTCCGCCTACGCCAACAGCCACGGTTTCATCGGTATCGAACAGGCCAGCCGACACGTGCTGTCGTGCAGCGCGATCGCGCGCGGCGCCGATGGCGGCATGCAGCGCGAGATCGCGTTTTCCCAGGCACGCCGGGCACAGGATCTCGAAGCCGGCGCCACGATCGGGCGTCTGGCCAGTCAGCGCGCCGTCGACCGGCTGGGCGCGCGCTCGGCCACCACCGGCACCCATAGCGTGGTGTTCACGCCGCGCGTGGCGCGAGGGCTGTGGGGCCATCTGCTGGGAGCGATCTCGGGCGGGCCGCTCTATCGCGATGCCAGTTTTCTCAAGGATGCGGTCGATACCCAGATCGCCCACCCCGCGTTGACGATCACCCAGCACCCTCATCGACGTCACGGTCTGGCCAGTGCCGGCTTCGACGGCGACGGCGTGGCCACGCGTGATCGCACGCTGGTCGCTGATGGCATCCTGCGGGGGTATGTGCTCTCGGCCTATTCCGCGCGCCGGCTGGGCCTGCCCCCCACGGGCAATGCCGGCGGCGTGTTCAATATCGATGTCGCACCGGGGGCCGACACGTTTGAAGCGCTGGTGGCCGACATGGGCACGGGCCTGGTCGTGACCGAACTTATGGGCCAGGGCGTCAACCTCGTCAACGGTGACTACTCGCGCGGGGCCGCCGGCTGGTGGGTCGAAAACGGCCAGCTGGCCTATCCGGTCGAAAACGCCACCATCGCCGGTAATCTGGCCGATATGTATCGCGCCCTCACCTTGGGTAGCGATGTCGACCGTACCGCAGCACTGGCCACGCCCAGCGTGCGTATCGAGGGCATGACCGTGGCCGGCTAGGCCAGAGCCCCGTCTCGTGCAGGGCGATCAGTGCATGAGGAACAGGGTGCCCAGGCCCAGAAAGGCCGCGAAGCCGACGACGTCGGTGAAGGTCGTCAGCACGACCGAGCCGGCCAGCGCCGGGTCGATCCCCATCTTCTTCATCGCCAACGGGATGGCCACGCCGGTAATCGCGGCGTTGAGCTGGTTGAGAACGAGGGCGGCGGCCATGATCAGGCCGAGTGTGATGTTGCCAAACCATACGAGGGCGATGCCGCCGACCACGACGCCCCACAGGATGCCGTTGATCAGAGCCACGGCCAGTTCCTTGGCCAACAGCGCGCGGGCGTTGGCAAAGCCGATCTGGCCCAGCGACAGGCCGCGGATCATCAGGGTCAGTGTCTGTGAGCCGCCTATGCCGCCCATGCTGGCCACGATGGGCATCAACACCGCCAGAGCGACGACCTGGGACAGGGCCTCGGAGAACAGACCCACGACCTGAGAGGCCAGAAACGCGGTGGCCAGATTGGCCCCGAGCCACACCGCACGGCGTCGTGCGCTGCGCGGTATCGGGGCGAAGACATCCTCTTCCTCGTCCAGGCCGGCCAGGCTCATGATGCTGTGCTCGGCCTCGTCGCGAATCACGTCGACCACGTCATCGATGGTGATGCGGCCCAGCAGGATGCCTTCAGCGTTGACCACCGGGGCCGAGATCAGATCGAGATCCTGAAACCGCTTGGCCACCTGGGCCGCGGGCATATCCACGGCCAGGGCATCGATATCGGTATCCATGATCTCGGAGACGTCGCGCTCGGGATCCAGGGTCACCAGCTTGGACAGGGGCAGCATGCCCAGATAACGCCCATAACGGCTGATCACGAACAACGCCTCGGTGTCTTCGGGCAGGCTGGCGCGCTGCTTGAGATAGCGCGAGACGACATCCAGCGACACGTCGGGGCGAACCGTGACCGTGTCGTTGTTCATCAGACCGCCGGCCGAGGCCGGGTCGTACGACAGAACGACCTTG
>MDTG01236261.1_pt1 | contig 14865 bp, 9 predicted proteins | sample 811421 | NCBI WGS metagenome assembly MDTG01 (sample SAMN05326645, study PRJNA326480) | marine metagenome | isolation source: seawater | place: Pacific Ocean: South East | collected 2011
CCCAACTCGTAGTAGAATTGTTTGCGCTCCTTTTGGTTCGCCCTCCGGTTAAAAGTTTAGATATATTTTTGTCCTTCTTTGTGTTCCCGAGATAAAAAACACGCGTCGTCGTCGTCGTCGACGACGACGACGTCCCCATGAAAGAGAAGAAAGAGAAGACGCGTTTGAAGCGGAAGAAAAGAGAGGAGGATTTTGACGACGAGGAGGACGTCGAGGCGAAGAAGAAAGCGGGGAAGACGGCGAAGAAGAAAGCGACGAACGAATTGCTAGGGGATTTCGGGAAAGCATCCACCCCTAAAAAGTTGAACGACATCGAGGCGGAGATCGAACGGTTGTCGAAGTTAGCGGAAAGCGCGCCGAAAGAAAGCGAAGACGAAGATGAGAGCGACGCGTGTTCGAGCAGTTCGGGCAGTAGTTTAGGAAGAATAGCGCCGCTACCTCCAGAAGCGTACCCAGAGCATTACGGGTACGGGAGTAAGAAAGGGAACGAAGGGGCGTTCAAAGGGAAACGAGTTTCCGGTCCGAGAAATAGCAACGTAATAATCCCAGGATTAGCCGAACGGGAGAAAAATAGGCCGAAATGCGAAACATGCAACCTATCGTTTACGAGTCAAGCGCAGTTTGAGGAACATCTGAAAGGTAAAAGCCACAGGAAGAAAGCCTTTGGCAGTTCCAGCAGCGGCGGCGCGGGTGACGGTCACCGTTTTAGAGAGGTGAAAGCGCCCGATGGTCCGCACTGTAAACTGTGCAGGAAAATGTTCACGTCCCTGCTGCAGAAGAAGGAACACGAAGGCGGGAAATGGCACATGATGAGAGTGGAAGGGAAATTACCGCCGTCGAATAAGCCATATGCTTAATGAACAAATGATACACGAACAATTTTTGTTGTTTTACTACTATGCTGCTGCGTGTACATTTACAATTCTATATCTTGATACATTTCTTTTAGCGATCAACTTTTTTTCTTGCTCGCGTTAGTATTGGTCTATTTTTTCGGGTACGGCGGGATGTTACTTGTGAGTAAATCCTTGCTTGTTTTTTGCCCAATTTGAAATGAATTAAACCTCTTAATTCGATCGAATTCACCTGAGTATCTCCCAGGTGACCCACCACCGCCCCCTACTATTGGGTTCTTTACCATCTGATCTGGCGATATGTTGTTCGCTTTTCTATATTCATCGTAGTACTCTTCGTCCACGTCTTCGATGCTTCTGCGACCGCCAAATAAAAATTTCTTGTTGTTCTTAACTGAGTTGAATATAGCCATGACGCTGCTTTTGCCTGCTCCTCGTCTGGAATCGCCGTAGATGTTCCGTTGATAACCCACATCATCACTTTCGTCGGTATCTCTACCAAAATCCGCGCGAACGTCGTCGTACGATCCCCCTTTTTGAAACAAAGATGACTTTTGCGGTTTCGTTCCTAACGCCGGGTCTGGACACGACCGGCGAATGAGATGCCACAACTCTGGTTGTTGCAACTTCCACTCGCGGATGAGCGATTTGGTTTCCTCATACCCTTTGCGTTCAATTTCATCTACGCTAGAAAATTCGAGGATGCCAAAACCTTGGACGTCCGGTCGAACGTAGACGTCGATATTGTCGTTTCGTCGGCGGGCGTTGTTCTCATCCGTTATATATGGCAGGTGAGCTTGCATTTCCGCCATCGTTGGACAACTGGACCGTGAACCTAGCCAATTCGGCATGAACAAACTTCGAAAAAGGTGCGAGAAGCCGGAAACGCTGTCACCCCATGTATTTTCAAATTTTCTCGATTCTAAGCCTTCACCGGCGACTTCGATGGCAACTACCATGTTTGCGCCTAACAAGTCTTTCATTATGTCGGCTGGGAGGTTGTTCGCGTATCCGCCGTCTACAAGGACGTGTAATCGTCCAGCGTCGTGGTTCGCGTTCTTGGAAGACGAGGAAGCGTCCAATTTATCGCACAAAGGTGGCAAGAAACCAACTAAAGCCATCGATGCTCGAACGTACCGCCACAATGTACCGTTTCTATGCGCGATAGATCTACAGGAGATTAAATCTAAAGTCACACAAAAGAATGGCAACCAGCAATCTTCAATTTTCGAATCTCGAAAACCGCTTTTAATCGCCCCGTTTGTGCGGAAACCGCTAAAATAAGCAACAATCGGTAACGTTAAATCAGAGATTTTGTTCCAGAAACCGCTGAGTGACTTCGCGAATCGTTTTGCTTTCACCCTAGTAGATAACACAGATGGTTCTCGAGCGTAGTTCCCGCCGATAAAGGCACCCATACTCGTACCGCCGATGGCGTCGATTGGTATGCCTTCCTCCTCTAAAGCGACCAACGCGCCGAGGTGCGCACACCCTCGTGCACCACCACCGCCAAAAACAACTCCTACGGAGAGTTTCCGTAAAGAGCGAGCGAGTCGACCCGCGTGCGCTTGGTATAATCCTTGATTACTGCCGAGCTTGCCGCCAACATGATGGTGACGATGGACGCCAAACGCTTCCAACCACGGCCTGGTGTTGATTGGAACCGACTCGTTTGCGTCTTCATGTAACAAAACAAGTTCACGGAATCCAAGATTGAATTGATGGTGTTTTCTTAAGCCCAAGAGTCTTTGTTGCAACTGTTTGCCCTCTTCAGGCACTGGCGGTTCGTCATCAGCGGAGGCGACTAAAAGCACCACATCCGCGTGCGACGCGCATTGGGCACACCACGCGGATGGGAACGGGTCACCCTTGAGTAAGACCACGTCGTGAGTTTCCTCAAGTTGATGCAACCAAAACGCGGTGGCTTCTTGCGCCAGAGCTCCGACGGCGGCTGAACCAACTTCAGCTAAATGGTTCGCAGAGTCTGCGACGCGGGAGGTGCATATACGTCGTAAGGAGTACATCAAGGAACTCACAACCGCGTCTAAGTGTAAAGCAGCGCCAGGTGAAACTGGAACGACGGCGACAAGTTTCGGTTTGTCCGCTCGCGAGCCTCTTCGTTGATGAAGAGACGTTGAGTGCGATGCAGCCAACGATGGTGACAGATGTTGCTCGACCGCGTTGTCTGATTGATGATCGTATGAGTTAATCTTACGCAGCGGAGGCGTTTCCATCGCGCTTTTTGCAGATCTACTCATGGCACCATCATTCAATAACGACGACGATGACGCGAGTAGCAGTTGCGAATTCGCAAGTCTCGCTCCAACAGCTTTGATGAAATGCAAAAACTTCTTCGGGCGTCGCATAGCGAGATTATCCAAGCTCGCGCCGGGGACAAAAAGGGTCTGCGAATCTCTCGCCGCGCGAGCCAGAAGAAACAATTTCTTATTCTTATTCATATAGAAGTCACCGCTGCTGCTGTTTCTGCGATGCTTGCGATGCTGTTGTCTCACGTTTTTGTTGTCTATGTTCTCTCGAGATCGTTCAACCGTGCACCTTTCATCTAGATCGTCGTCATCGTCCCCATCATCTTCGAATAAAACTCGTTCTTCCGAACACGGTTCACCCGGGCCGACATATCGCGCTGGAATAGAAAATACTGGTGTCACATGTCCTTGATGAGTACTTCCCCCTGATGCGTTGTGTTCAATCGTGCCGAGTAGGTCACCGCTACCAGCAGAAGAGTAGGACGCGTTGTTTGCATTACTGCTTCTAAAAGAGCTCGAAGTGTTCTTGCCATCACTACCCACATCATTTGTTGTCTTATTGTTTTGCTTTAATGCAGACGCGTTACCGTCACCAAGGCCATCGTAAGACGATGATCGGAGCGATGTCCACCTCGGCGAATACATGCCTGCGAATGCGCCTTTCGTATACGTCGCCGCTTCGACCCGGCACACCCCCGTGGCAACAATCATCACGCCATTTGACGCAATATCGTCAAATCGTCGTATGCGTTCACCGACGTGAACGTAATTCCACTCACATCCGCAATACCGTAAAGCTTCACCGGCAAGTGAGCGTCGAGCGCGTTTGGCTAAATCGGCCGCAATCTTCGTAAAGACGCTCGAAAATTTCTTCTTCGGCTTGAGTAATGGTGTCTCCTCTTCTCCAACATTTTCTCCGCCTTTTTTCTCGTCTTGACTAATAGTAGTACCAACACTACCGCTATCGGTGGTGGTCACATCGATTTCGTCGCGATATCGGGCCAACTTGTGAAATTCACTCGATACTAGCGTCGCAACCACTGCCCCGGAACTTCCTGCGCGAAGTTCAATTGAGGACCGAGTATTCGCTAAAAGCGCAAATGGTTGCACGACGTCGCCTGGATGCGCGCGCCATGACACTTCCGAGTAGCTCTTATTCTTGACGTCATAATTTTTCGCAAAGAACGCTTCGAGAACACCATATTCTATGAAATGCGCCGCGCCTGGAGAACCGAGGGCACAAACGAGTTGACCAGGAGCGTAATATCTACACTCCATGGTTGCTTCATACACCGGTTCCTTTACCTTCTCTTCGTCCTCTGACTTTGTCGAGTTTTCAGGCATCGTTATTGGCTGCTGCAGCGTTGTTCCTTTCGCTCCTCCATTTTTCTTGTTCACGGATGCTGGCGATTTTTTGCCGCTCCCGTCTTTTGGCGATTCACTCTCGGACGTCGTAAACAGTCGTTTGACGAAGCCGACGCGATTTGCAGTCGAACCAGAGCCTTGCTGCCGAATTGCACTCTCTGAAGACATCTTTCTCTCTTTCTTCAGGAGTATAGGGGTGAGAACGGGTTCCACCTCGGATGACCCATTCCTATTCGCAACCTCTTTCAAACACTTTGCAATTTCGCTCCGGTCGACCTTTTGCGCTTTGTTGGGACCCAAAACGCGCTCTAATCCGCGTTTGACCCGATCACCTCCTACTAAAGAAGAAGTTTCATCAAAACTTTCATCATCGGCTTCGTCCACCCACAACGGTTTCGTCGCGGTTTCCGCGGAGAGATATTGACACACGCATCGTGCGGCGTTGACTAGTCGCAGCGCTAAAGCGTGCGCACCAACCGTCTGGTTCATGACGTCGTGGAACACTTTTAAAGGTACGATGAGAAACGTGGCATCGTCGGAAGCCGCCACAACTCTCAGTCTGTTTGTATTGTCACCATGGGTTTCGCCTTTTGTGGCGTATTTTGACGACGATGTTTCTTCACCAATACCTACGAGAGCCGACGGTGTGAAATCCAAAACGTCCACGAGCGAACCAACACACGCGCCACCTTTCGTCACGATCGTTCTCGCACTCACAGAAGTATTTGTACTATTTCTACCATCGTCACAGTCGTTCTCCGCAACAACTATCGTCGATTCAATCGCAAATGCGCCTCGACACAAAATCGCAATCTCCTCCCCCCGTTTCGTAAACCCACTCTCGTAACTCACATCTTCCCCATACTCAAACGCGGACTTTGTCCTCGAAGCGTCTAAAATCTCTACTATTTGTGCATCAGTCAATGCATCGCATAAAGAGCAATGTTTTAATGCCATCGCCTCTTCGCTCGACAATTTCTCTTGCATCTTCTTCTCCTCCTCTTCCAACTCCGCCTCTTCGAGTAACAACTCTCTCAACCTCTCTTCCTCCTCTTCTTCCATCCCATCTACTCCTCTGTTCCCGTTCATCTCGTCGTGTAAATTCAGCAAACCGTCGCCTCGAATATTTTTCAACTGATCTCTTCTTTTATTCCGTTCAATCAACGCATTCTTCAAGAAAATTTTCGTCCTCGCTCCGTCCTTCGACGCCGACGCCGAAGATTTCAACATCGAAGGTAAACCTTTAATCTTCTTCGAATTCACCAGCACTTTTTCTCTCCACGCTTTCCATTTCAGCGCGGCTTGTCTCAATCGTCTCGGATGGTGCGGTAAATCGAACAGTCGCAGCCCGTTCTTTTGAAACAATTTCCGTTTCGAATCGTCGTCGAGGTGCGAATGGTCGATGTCTTCTCTCTCTTCCAACGAGATGAGCGGATTTCTCCTCCTCCACATTCTTTGCACGTGTCCGACTATCTTTTTCATCAGTTTTCGCCGGACGAATCGGCACGCGACCACGGTCTTGTTGACCACGACCGTTCTGTTGTTTTCGAGGCGAGGAAAAACGTTTTTGGTGAGCGATGTCGGAGAGAGAGAGAGAGAGAAAGACGAAATTCGGTTACACCAAAAAGGGAATAAAATGTATTTACCTGATGGGATAATACGCGAAAACCAGAACAACCCCGAGAAACGTCCCGTTTTCCATGCCGAGCGCAGAAATGAGGAAGGCGAAGAGCACGGCGAGGAAGGAGGCGTCCATCGTTCTCACGCGGTGCGTGTCGCGGTGGTGGTGGAACGAGGCGTCTCTCGGTATCTCTCTCGCTTTGTTGTGCGCGCGCAAGAATGCGGGATTTTAGCAAAAATTGAACCTTTCGTTTGACTAAAACCCTAAATAAAAGAAGAGGAGAGTAAATTTAGGGGCTTTGGGAGAGAATTATGAACACACGCGCGCGCGCACACGCACGCGGGAGAGCGAGAGACCGAGAGACCGAGACCGAGAGAACGAGAACGAGAGTATATGTAACGAGATGGCTGGCTCGGTAAAAAATGGTATCAGAAACCCACACTATCCATCATCGTCGTCAAGGGAGTCGAACAGGGACGTGAAGTCAGTATTGTGTGAAAAACACATGCTCGTCGCCATATTCGCCTTGTCGTCGAACTTCCTGGTGACGATGTTAATCGTCGTGGTCAATAAACTGTTATTCACGGAGACTCGATTTCCAGTGATCACGTTAAGTGCGGCGCACATGATCGTGTGCGTCGTGTTCACGGCGATGTGCAGCCGATTGCACGTATTCGAGAGAAGAAAGATGGATAACAAAAGCGTCATAGCGCTGGTGGCGTTTTTACAATCGTCGGCGATTTGTTTAGGTCAAGCCTCGTTGAAGATGAATTCAGTGGCGTTTTTTCAGCTGACGAAGCAAATGCAAGTGCCTTTAGTCGCAGTAGTGGAGTATTTCTTTTTGTCGAGGACGGTCTCGAGGGACAAAATATTGTTGCTCGCGAGCATGGTTTTAGGGGTCTCAATCGCGTGTTTTAATGACGTCCAATTTACGAGTTTTGGGGCAATCATCGCGTTTATTGGAGTGTGTGCGACGTCAATAGAGGTAGTTTTGTATTCTTGGTTGCAACAAACACACAAATGGGAGACGTTGCAACTCTTGCATCAGACGATGCCGTTTGCGGCGAGCGGCTTGACGTTGGCCGCAATAGAGGTCGATTTTTTACAACCGAGAGGTGTTGGCGCGTATGATTTTGTGAAAAACTTCGCGAACGTGTTTTATGTGAGCAACGAAGGGATTGTAAACCCGGAACAATTTGGCGAGATTGGACGAATGAAGGCGACGGAATTGGCGGTTGACCAATCATTCTTTAACATGTTCGAAATGTCCGCGTACGCGCACTTTCTCTTCGCTTTGAGTTGCGCGTTGGGAATGGCTGTTAACGTTTCTTCCTGTTTCGTCGGTGGTAAAGCGAGTGCTTTAGCTTACGCCATGTTAGGTTTAACCAAAACGATAACCGTCATTGCTATCGGCGTCTTGTATTTTGACGCGCCGCCGTCTTACCGCGTGGTGTTTGGCGGTTTATTTGCTATAGCTGCGATAGTTGTCTACTCTGTGGTCACTTTAAGAGAGAAGCAACAGCAGATGTTAAAAAGCGGCAATAATAATAATAATAATAATAATAACAACAACAACAATACAGAAATGGGCGTTCTACCCGACGAAATCGAAGTAGGCATTGAACCCGCGACGATAAGTCCAAAAATGAGCAATAGAGATAGTAAAAAGCGCGAGTTTTGAGTTTGAGACTGAGACGAGAGAGGGTATTTCAACAAAGTAGCACATAATTCTAGAATGAAAAAGAGAACTATTCATAGTTTGAGAATTCGCACACGTCGTAGTAGCTATTCAAATGTTTCATTACACGACACATTCTCATATTGCGCCCGAAAATATCTCGTACTACCTCATTATGAATTCACCAAAATCATGTTCGCGGCCACTCGCGCGTTCATCAAGCCATCTTATTTTTGCAAAAGGGTCGTCAACGCCAAAACACACGGGAATAAAAACCTAACCAGAATGGCTGGTTCATCTTCTTACCTCGCACCAGACACGTATCACTCTATGTCTACTGCAGATGACGAGCTCATTTTTCTTCACATGATGTTGAGAGCATCGAATTTGGAAAAAACGATGTCTTTCTTCGAAGCATTAGGATTACAAGAGACGCGCAGAAAAGACTCGGAAAAAGGTAAGTACACGTTGGTATTCATGGCTACGAGCAAAGGCGCCCCAGAAATTGAGATCACTTACAATTGGGGCGATGAAGAGGAAGTTTTTGGTACGTTTTGCATCACCTAATTTGATTAGACAAAAAATCTGACTTGATTCGCACACGCAGCACCGCCATCGCGATCTATGGGCCACTTAGCCTTTGCCACGGCAGACATATATAAGCTGTGCCACGAGTTGCAAGAGAAAGGCATTACAATCTTAAGGCCTCCACGAGACGGACGAATGGCGTTTGTGAAATCGCCGGATGGGATTAGCGTTGAGCTTTTGCAGAAAGGCGAAGCTTTAAAGGCGGCGGAACCTTGGGCGAGTATGGAGAATACCGGAAGTTGGTGATTTAAAATTTTGCATGTATGTGCGTGTAATACACGTCTCAATCTGTCCATAAAGAAAAAGATCCGGATCTGGATGTCGCAGAAGTATTCGAACAAAACACACCTCCCGCGGAGATGGAGTTGAACACGCCTCGGTAGCGACAATATAATCCACAACCCATTTCATCTTCTAACTGTTCGGCCAACTCGTCAAACCCAGAACTCGATTCGCTCGCTCTCAACGCGTTCACCTCAATCGCTGCTCGCGTTTCCATTTCTTTGTTTTCTTCGTTGCGGAAAAGAGACATGGGGGGTAAACCGCCGACTTCCGTGTATCGAGCATCTAAAGCAAACGATAACGATATCGGATCGACCCAACCTCGGACGACGGTTGTTCCAACCGCATCGACAAAAAAACCACTGATTTTCCCAGCTTTTGTAAATTCTAACGTGCCCTTGAACGGCACGCGTCTATCGCTGCTATTGCTATTGCTATTATTATTGTAATTACTCCTTCGTGTGCCGATCCACACGCCGCTCATTAACGACACATCCGCTCGGTTCCCACTTTTCATCGCCAACAGTTCTCGTCGATATCTAGACGCGGGTGGACGAGAACCGAGCGGGAACCGCCCTCCGCTTGGCAATCGAGGAAAATAACGAAACTTTTCCTTTTTCCGTTCGAAATCTTCAATCGCAGAAAGCGGTTCGAGATACAGCGCTTGACACACCGCCAAGGAGATGGTGTTGTTTTTCGTGAGGCAGTCAAAAAGCCATTCGGACGGACACGTTTCCTCGAACGTCTTTTTCAAATATCGCTTAGGAATAGCGGGAATGTACGAAATCGTCGTCGTTTGCTTTCGATGATTTGTCGTCGAGTTGACGTTTGAAACTACGGATGACGATGCGAAGTGTTCGCTTAGATATCGCGCGACTAAGATTCGAAAAGCAGCGGCTTCTTCTTGTTCCTCGTCGAACTCGTTTGAAACTGTCTGCTCTTCTTCTTCTTCTTCTCCTCCTCCTCCATTCTCTGCATCGTCGCCATCGCCGCCGTGACCAATACCAACACAATTATTAAAGCGAAACACCTCCTCGACCATCCTTCTCGCCTTCTTAAACCTGGTCAACACCACCCCAATCACTCTCGCCGCCATCACTCTCTCCGTGAACACTTCTTCAATCTCCTCCGTTCCATTTTGTACCGCAGTAACAGATGTCAACTCCACGCTCGTCTCGTCCGCCGCTCTGAGAACGTCGAGCGCTAAAGTCAACGCTCGTTTTAAAAGTTCTTTCGAAATGGATTTAAGCGTCTCCGAATCGTTCGAACACTGGCTAAAAGCGTTCAAAAGTATCTGTAATCGATGCAACACGTGCATTTGGACGCCTTTTTTCTCGCACAGCGCTCGTTCTCTCGTCACGTACAGTTTCCGTAAATAGTTTTTGACCACGCTTTTCTCCATCTCGCGCGTCTCGTGAAACGCGCTCTTGCCCCATTTCTTATTCAACGCCGCGCGCCACATCTCTTCGTCCCTCGAGATCTCCGACAAGTACTTATTCGTCCGAGATAATCGAGACACGGATTCGAAATCGTTCGAATCGATCAAGAGTCTCGCGAACACGTGCGAAATCAACACATCTTTGGGAAGTTTTTCCAAAATCGATTTTTTCTCGCGTCGACGACGACGATGATTTTCTCCATCGTCATCATCATCCTTCAAAGATTTTGCGTTTTTGGTAAAGTCGTCGTCGTCGTCGTCGTCCTCGGTCATGGCGACGACGACTTCGACGACTTCGACGACACCAACAACAGAGAGAGCGCGTCGTCGTCGTCGTCTCTCGAAAAAGGAGCAGCGCGCCTCTCTTTCGTCGTCGTCGTCGTCGTCTCCTCCTCCTCCTCCTTTCGTCAATGAGCTCCTGAATAATAATAATACTAACGTGTGTCAAAAATGTGTCGTCGTTTTGTCGTCACGTTTTTTTGGATAAAACAAAGAAAAAGGGAAGCTCTCGTCCTCCTGTATATATCTTTTCTGTCTTACTAGACCTTAAAACTCGTGTTACGCACACCCTTTTCCGTGTGTTTGTGTGCACAGTAAAAGAGACCACCATTTTGAGCAGGAGAGCAAGAGCGAGAGCGAGAGAACAAAGGCACCAAAGTCACCTTTTTCCACCGAGCACCAAAATCGAACACAAAGACTTTCCCGTAAAGTTTTTTTGGACTCCTGTGTTGTCACATTTGTATCTCTGTATCCAATTTATATCTCGAAAAAAAGAAGAACATTTTGTAACAGAATTGTGTTGTATCCCCACCGCGCAAAATCCTCTTTGGGTGTTCGTCAAAGTCGTCCTCGTCGACGTGATGATTCCACGTGGAGGCGTCCCGTCGTCGTCCCGTCCCGTCGTCGTTGTTTTTCCGTCGTCGTCGTCGTCGTCGTCCTCTGGTTTTGTCGTCTCGGCTTCGAAGAAGGGACCCCGACGGGACGACCAACGTCGCAAAATCGTTGTCGCGAGATGTCATCAAAAAAGTCGCTTCGTCGACGTCCTTTTCGAGAAGAAGAAGAAGAAGAAGAAGCGGAATGATGATGCGCGCGTCGCTGCGTCGTCGCCCGACTCATCGCCGAGCAGCTCTGGCGGCGGCTCGTGGGAAGAGGGGAAGAAAAGCGGCGCAAACAACAAAGCCATTATCAACCCGGATGCGTATAAAGTACTTTCGGTCATTCGCAAACGCGCTGGAGATTACGTGGATACGAAACGCGTCGTCGGGGTGCCGTCTTCTGTGTTTCACATGGCCGAAAGGCATTTCGTGGCGGAATTGAAAGCGCTCTTTCGAGAGCACGTGCTCGATAAGAAAGATATCCTCGCGAAGGAAGAAGAAAGAACGGCCTTGACGGAGTTTTCATTATCGAAGACGTTCGACGCGTCGGCGACGTTCGACGAAGAGAACGAGTTCGACGACAAGGACGCGTTAGGACAAGGCGAGGTACTTTTGGAATATTTAGAGCAACTCAAGTTATCGAACGATAAAATCTGGGAGCGCGAGAAATATTTGCCGAAAGTCCATTCGCCGTGGATCATCGACTGGCCGTATAAACTGCTTTGCGTGATTTTGGACTTGTGGTTTCCGGAGAACAGACCGATTCAACGGTTTTGGCTTTTGGAGACGGTGGCGAGAATGCCGTATTTTTCATACAACTCCATGTTGACCTTATACGAAATCTTGGGGTGGTGGCGAAAAAGCAGCGATTTGAGAAAAGTTCATTTCGCGGAAGAATGGAACGAGTACCAACATTTGCTCGTCATGGAAAGTCTCGGGGGCGATAGAAAATGGTCGGATAGATTTTTGGGACAACACGCGGCGTTGGTGTATTACTTGAGACTCATCATCATATGGTTGATTTCGCCAAAGTTGGCGTATAATTTTAGCGAGAGGATTGAAACGCACGCGGTAGCGACGTACGCGCAGTTTACAGAGGAAAATAGAGCCTTGCTGGAATCGTTGCCGGCGCCAGATGTGGCGAAAGCATATTACGAGGGGGATGATTTGTACTTGTTCGACGAATTTCAAACGACGACGTTATCGAGTACGGGCGAAGTCATGTCGTTGAAGTTAGAAAAGGATGCTACCATTGAAAACGCCTACGTGGACCGGAAACACGTATCCGTGCGTCGTCCAAAGATCGAAACCTTATACGACGTCTTTATCAACATATGCGAAGACGAAAAAGAACACGTTGGGACGATGAACGCGTGTCAAATCGACGGCGTGACTTTGGGTACCGCGAATACCATCAACGCGTTGACTGCGTTAGCGCTTGGCGGATCCGCGGCGACTAGAATTGCGTCTAGATTGGCGGAAGATTCAGACATTGTCGGCGGCTTGGACGGCATCGTCGGCAAGGATTTACTCACTGCCTTGACGGATTTGTTTTCCGCCTTTGACTTGCCATTCTTTTAGACAATATATAGCAATACAAAGCTTACTTACACTAATACTATATCATCTCGGTTAAAGAAAATTTTGACGGATTTGGCAATACACGGACAAGAAAATGGCAACGGCTGGTCCCCAATACAGCACGCGTTCTTGAGCGCCGCTCCAAAACGCCCAACCTCCACCTTCCGCGTAGACTTTCCGAACCATTTCAATCGGACCATCGACGTTATTGTTCCTTTCCATGGCTGGCGTCAACGCTTCGCCTTCCTCTTGGCTCAACAAAATGCTTTCCTGAGCCGCGTCGACGGATTCCATTTGTTGAATCAATCGGGAGACAACGACATCCAAAGGCGTGACGCATAAACTCCCGACGATACCCCCGCACGCACCTAAAATGGCTTCACCAAACAACGAATTCGGATCGAATGGCGCCTGTTCTTGCGACGTGAGAAATAATTTGAGCGACTCGAACAACGCGATTTGAATGGCCCCAAACGGAATATCTCTAAAGATTGCAACTGTCCACGTTTTGAACATGTTCTCGCGTCCCCGCGCCTGCTGAAAGTTCGATTGCATCGCCTCTGAAATGGTCGCCCCAGTTTGTGTTCTCGATTTCACCGCCTCCGCAGGCGCTCGAATGATAGATGCGATGAGTTCACCGCATCCACCGGCAACTAAGTAACATAAAATGACGTGCTCGTTGAAAAAAGTGGTGTTGTCGAGCAAATACAGTTTCACGCTTTCGTACACACCTAAATATACCGTTAACGGTACGCCTTCTTTCGCTAAGTTCGGACCTAAACCATCGTATAAGGACATGAATCCGCCTTCGCCTATGATTTCGTTTATCGTCGGTTCGTATTGTTCTTGTTCTTGTTGCTGTTGTCCGTGATCTAATTCATCCAACGAATCTCTCTCTTCAATTTTCCTTCGACTCTTCAAAGCGATTCGCCTCACCTTCATCGTATCCAACGGGTGCATCGTCGTATTAGCAAGGAAACTTGCCACTAACGCAGACCCGTACACAATCAACGGTGTTTGATTATTCAACTTCCCTAAGGCCACGCGTCTGTCGACCAACCGTTGTACCAACTCCGCCTCTTCTTTTCTCTTGTTCAACAACCTCGTCTTTTGTTCGTTCATCTCCGCCGCCTTTTCGCTCTCGCTAAACGTATCTAAATTTGTCTTCACAGAATTCGCGAGAAGTAAAGCTCTCTCGGCATCTATATCGTCCAATTCTTGCGTGTCTAGCTGTTGCAATTCATTCAGTTCTAGTAAAAGGATATCGATGTTCCCTGTCGTGGTCATTCCGGATAAGCGTTGTTGCGCCTGCTTGTTCAGTTTTTCTAATTTCTTCATGCGAATCGTATTTACGGGTGGGGAGAGAACCGCGCCAGTTGGCGCGCCAAAACCCGCGACGGCTGGGTCGGCGACGCATGCCGACACGATAGCCGCCGCGACGAGTGACGCCGACGCTTTTTCCGCGCTTTTGTCGTCCATCCATAGCAGCGATTTTTCGGCGTCTTCTTCTTCTTCCTCGTTGTTGTTGTTGTTGTTGTTGTTGTTCATAAAATCGTCATCGCGTTTTCGACGCAAAAATCCAATCTTCTTCTCCGTCTTCGTTTTCAAAAAAGTCTTCTCGTCGCCGGAACGCCGCCATCGGCACCTCGTCGTCGTCGTCGTTTTTGTCGTCGTCGCGAACACCGCCACCATCATCGCGTCGTCAGGTCAGGTCGTCTCTCTCGTTTCGAAGAGGAGGAGGAATATCGGCTTTTTTTTTATGACGTTCTGTTTTTTTCTCTCCCGTCGCGTCGTAATAAAGGTGGTTTTGGATCACACGTAGTAAAAAGTCGGATAAATGACTCCGTCAAAACTGTGGCAAAAGTCGTAATAATAATATAAAGGGAGAGATCGATCTCTCTTTAAAAACTGTTGTTGTTCTCTTTTTTTTCGTTTTTTTTTTCAAAAGGTCGACGACTTCCATGGTATACCGATGACCGACGACTGTACTCGCTTGGAGTATGCGTACGGACTGAGTAGGTGCCTCTTTCAAGTCGTCGGTTGGTCCAAAGATTTTTGAGTGATGGATAAAAGGGACTTAACCCCCCTTTTTTTTTCTTTTGTAAAAAAGGGAGGAGTTTTTAAAGGTCTTCTTCGTGAAGAAGAAGGACGGTTCTGTGTCTTCCTCTCGTTTGAAACGTCGTCACTTCTTCAACGCCCACAAAAGAAGAAGAAGAAGAAGAAGCGCGAGAGTGTGTTCAAAATCATTTGCATATCGCCCAACAACACACCCAAGAAGAAGAAGAAGAAGAAGCGCTTCGGCAAAACGACGGCCCA
>MDTG01409551.1_pt1 | contig 14864 bp, 11 predicted proteins | sample 811421 | NCBI WGS metagenome assembly MDTG01 (sample SAMN05326645, study PRJNA326480) | marine metagenome | isolation source: seawater | place: Pacific Ocean: South East | collected 2011
AAAGCCAGGCGCGTAGCTCAGTGGGAGAGCACTACCTCGACACGGTAGGGGTCGGCGGTTCAATCCCGCCCGCGCCTACCAGACGTTCATCAAAGCAGAGAGAAAGCTCATAGGAATACGCAGGTCACGACCTCCAACAAGAAACGAAGAAACAACACGAATCAATGATCAGATTAGTGTTAGTGAGGTGAGACTTATTGATGGGGAAGGTGGTCAGGTCGGTATTATGGCTACTAATGAAGCTCTAGAAATGGCGGAAAATGCCGATTTAGATTTGGTTGAGGTTTCTCCAAAAGCCAAGCCACCTGTCTGCCGATTGATGGATTATGGTAAGTTTAAGTATCAACAAAGTAAAAGAAGTCACATAGCGAGACAAAATCAAAAAATTGTTCACCTCAAAGAGGTGAAAATGAAGCCTAAGATTGAAGAGCATGATTTTCAGTTTAAACTTAGGAACGCTCTTCGCTTTCTTGAAGATGGAGATAAGGTTAAAGTAGGTGTTAGATTTATGGGACGTCAGATAGCGCACAAAGACCTTGGAGTTGAATTGCTTGAGAAATTTCAGGCTGAAATTGGGGATGATGGTACAGTTGAGCAGCCAATCACCAGTGAGGGTCGATCAATGCACATGATTCTTGCTCCACCTAAAAAAAGAAAATAAATATTTTATGAAAATAAAAACACATAGAGGCGCAGCAAAACGTTTTAAAGCCACAGGTGGAGGAGGGTTCAAAAGAAAACGGGCTTTTCTAAGACATGGTATGCGTAAGCGAAACCAAGATGTGAAACGTGTTTTAAGAAAAAAAACAATGGTTTCAGACACGAACAGTAAAGCTGTTAAGCTTATGCTTCCAAACGGATAACAGAGATAAAATATAAATGAGAGTAAAATTAGCAGTTCATTCAAGAAAACGTAAAAAATCACTTTTCAAGGCTGCAAAGGGTTACCGTGGCGGCCGAAGCAGGCTTTTGCGCACAGTAAAAGACGCAGTTGACAGAGCACGAGAATATAGCTACCGCGACAGAAAAGTCAGAAAAAGAGACTTTCGTCGTCTTTGGATAATAAGAATAAATGCAGCAGTCAGAGAACATGGAATGAATTACAGCCAATTCATATGTGGATTGAAAGCTGCAAAAATTGAAATGGACCGCAAAACTCTGGCTTATTTAGCAATGGAAGAACCGGAGATTTTTGCACAAGTCGCACAGAAAGCCAAAACACAGCTAGCCGCTTAGCTACTTAATGTCATCTTCAGAGTGTTTCAAAAAGCACTCTACCTGCTGCCATTCATACCAACTTTATAAATATTTCGCACAGTCCGGACAATTTCAGACATCCATGCCTTGCCAGACTTTTGCCCGTTTTGGGACAAGTTTTTGATTTTCCCAGTATAGACTGATTCTCCCTTAGATTGTAAATTTTCAAATTCTTGTTTTAAAGATTCGGGAATTTCAATCTCGTATTTTACCAAATTCTTAAATTTTGATACTAATTTTGGCCATTGAATCAGCAACTTTTTCTGTTCTAAAACCTCTTTTTTCGAAACCTTTATACTCTCCAGAACCCTGACTGAATTTTCTAGGTAGTCAACATATCTATTTAGCTGGTTAAAACGTTCCTTGTAATTCAATTCAATCATTTGAAGTCCTGACTCATATAAAAATTTTTGTTCCTGATCTTGTGCTATACAATTTATTCGTACCTGCTTATACCAGTTGGCTAATGATGTCAATTCTGCAAGGAAATTGACCTGATTTTTAACAATTACTGAAACGCCTAAAAATATTCTTGTATCATAATCAGCAGCTACTTTCGGCAGAGAATGGCCGTAATTGAGTCCCTTGGGAAGCTGACCTTTAATCCTTGCACCTGCTGCAGTCATAGCACCAAAATCAGCATTGACAGGGCCCAATAGACTGTTGTTACCTCCGATAAATAAACGCTCTTGGTCAAGAAAAACGCCATTAAAAACATCTCCAAATAAAGATGCGGTTGCCTTGTCTCCCCTTATACTATAGTTGAAATGAATGGTCCCACTTCCCACTTCACTGAAGGAACCAAGTTCAGGCCCTGTACCTCCTGCCATAAGTACATCACAAAAATTTATATCGCTTCCTAATGTAGCCCAAGGAAATAGTATGGTCATTTTTGTATCTGTGTGCTGAGCTGATGATGCATCTTCTTCATAAAGCGATCCTTTCCTGACCCTAAATCCATATCCTGTCGTAAAATCATTGACCATAGTTTCCTTACCCAAAAAAACTGCTTTTTCAGCAACTCCTGCACCCAGAATAGATTTTGGTCCAACAACTGTATCTATCAAGGTAACTGGACCTAAGTTTCCAATAATAGCATTTTTACCAATCAAGCTATTCTCCAAAACAACCGGACCTCTTAAACCAATTCTCGCTCCAGAATAGATTTTTGTCCTCATACCTGTAATGCGAGCAAAAGGATAAATCGTGCATCCAGAAACTATATTATCAAGCTGTACATCCCTAGTTATATGAACCAAATTCAAATCTGGAATATGAACACCTCTCTCCAGAAGTTTACTGATTTCTTTTAAACTATAGGTTTCTAACGATACTTCATGCATTAATAGGTTTTGAAAATTTATTGAATTGATTACATTAAGTATAGCTTTAAAATGTAATCTAACAACTGAATTATTAATAGAGATAATGTTCACCAATAAATAATAGTAATTTTGTGCATTGTTTTCTCTTTGAATCCGCAAAATAACATATAAATATTTAAGATGAATTTTTCTTCTTTGGTCCAACGCATTGCAGGTGAAAGCACTGACGCTTGGGATATTCACAATGAAGCAAGAAAACGATTTGAAAACGGTGAAGACATAATCTTGCTAAGCATCGGTGAGGAATCCGAAGAAACAACTCCTTATTCGATTCAGCAGGAGGCGATCTCTTCAATCCTGCGTGGAAGACATCATTACACAAAAGTGGCGGGAGAAGATCATCTTCGTAAAGCTATTGCGAAAAGACATCATCAACGAACCGGCCAACTAGTAAACTTAAAGAATATCTGCATTTTCTCAGGAGCACAGAATGCTCTTTTTGCTATCTGCCTCTGCCTGCTAGAACAGGGAGACGAAGTAATCGTTCCAGAACTTTATTACGCAACTTATCCTGCCACATTAACTGCCGGTGGTGCAACATTTGTAACCGTTCCGACCAATTCGGAAATGGGTTTCCAACCTGATCCAAAGGCAATTTCAAAAGCTGTTACCCCAAAAACTCGAGCTATTTTGTTGAATTCGCCGAACAATCCCACTGGCATAGTTTATTCTCCGGAAACCCTAAAAGCAGTTTTCAAATTGTCACGTGCTCACAAAATCTGGGTTATCAGCGATGAAGTCTATTCCGAAATTGCTCCGGAAGGATTTACCCCGATTGCCAGTCTTCCCGGAAGCCATGATCAGACCGTAACCATTTCTAGTCTCTCAAAATCCCATCGAATGACAGGATGGCGTTGTGGCTGGGTTGTAGGCTCAGAAAAACTAACTCTTCACTTGACCAACTTAAACATGTGCATGACCTATGGACTCCCACCTTTCATTCAGGATGCATCCGTAGTAGCCCTAGAAAATGAAATGGATATTGCTAAACAGGTCAGAAAAAGACTAGACAAAAATCGGATGATTCTAAGACATGAATTTGAAGCCCTGGAAAAGATACATCTTTTTTCTCAGGGAGGAGGAATGTTTACCCTCCTTGACACGAGGAATCTCGGTATTTCATCAAAGAAATTCTGTTGGAATCTTTTAATTAAACAAGGAGTTAGTGTCCTACCTTGCGATGGTTTCGGATCAAGTGGAAAGGGATTTGTCCGAATAAGTCTGTGTGAGTCAGAAGCCCTCACGAAGGAGGCTTTCAGAAGAATCAAAAATTTTGTGAAGTCTCTCTAACATTTTGTAGGTTATTCAAATCAGCCACAATTTCAATTTTGACTCAAAAAAATTTATTCCCTGTACTCATTCACATATATATGAATAAAAAGCCCAAAAAGATACTTCTAAAGGTATTTCATATGAGTGAAAAATATAAATAACATTTGTCGAAAGTAGAAAATTATTTAATCAGTGACGTGATTTTTCTTTTCGATTTATTTCCCCTACATTTTTTTGAGCAATAAATAACCCCATTCCAAACAAGCTCCCATTTTTTTCTCCAGCAGAATGGCATTTTGCATACAGGGCAGACTTTAGTAGGGAGATCAGACTTTTTCACCTTTACACATTTTTAACAAAAATTTTTCTGAACTGTTTCTTAATGATGTTAGCTTTTCTTTTGGCAATTTTTCCAAGTTTTTGTATGCAAGTCCAAGCCTATGGTTTTTAGAAAGTCTAAGTTGGTTTCGTTCCAAAAAATTCCAATAGAGATAATTAAAAGGACATGCACCGTCTCCTATTTTTTCTTTAACATTATAGCAACAATCATCACAGTAATTTGACATTCTATCGATATATGCTCCGGTTGACGCATATGGTTTTGTTGCCATAATTCCACCATCTGCAAAAAGAGCCATACCATTGACATTTGGTAATTCAACCCATTCATATGCATCTGAATATACAGACAAAAACCAGTAATTGACATCTTTGGGATGAATACCAGCAATAAGTGCAAAATTTCCAAGAACCATAAGTCTTTGAATGTGATGTGCATAAGCATTCTGCATCGTATTCTTTACACTTTCTTTGATGCAATTCATATTTGTATCGGCATTCCAAAAAAAGGGGGGCAGCGGTATATCAGCATCTAATTCATTCATATTTTTATAATCTGGCATCTTAAGCCAATAAATTCCTCTTACATATTCTCTCCAGCCAAGAATTTGCCTTATAAAACCTTCAACAGAATTAATAGGGGCTTTTGAGGCTTTGTGTTCATTTTCAGCATATTTAAGGCATTCCATAGGATTGAGTAGTCCGTTGTTGAGATACATGCTAAGATGACTGTGAAAAAGCCATGGCTCACCACTCAACATTGCATCCTGATAATCACCAAAATTTTCTAAGCGTTCCTGAATAAATTTTTCAAGAGCAGTCAGTGCCTGTTTTCGATTAACCGCAAAGCCGAAATGATCAGTTGTTCCAAAATGGTCATGAAATTCATGATTAACCATTTCAATAACCTCTATAGTTAAATCATCTAAACATGAAGTATATTTCTCAGGAACAGCAATATTATCCTGTAATGATTTACGATTATTCTTATCAAAATTCCAAACATCTCCTACAGGTTTATCTCTCTCCATCAGGATATTGAATTTCTTTCTCAACATTCGGTAGAAATATTCCTGTCTAAGCTCCTTCCTGCCATTTGACCATGTTTCAAATTCTTCTCTATCGCATATAAAAAGATTATTCTTCCTTATGATTACACTAACTTTGAGTTGTTCATTCCACCTGTTCACCGAAGATAGATCATCGAATGAGGAAGGTTCAGTCATAATCAATTTTTCAAATCCATTTGCTCGCTTTAGGGCCTGTAAATGAGGCAAAAAATAATCATAGTTATTTGAATCATCAAGTTTTACATAATTTACTTTGTACCCCATTTCAGTGAGATCAGATTGAAAATGCCTCATGCATGAAAGTTGATAGACAATTTTTTTCTTGTGGTGATTTACATTTGTGAAGTCTTTTTTGAATTCACATATAAGTATTTCATCCAATTCGTGATCAAAATCCCAAAGTGAAGAAATAAGAGGATTAAGCTGATCAGGAAAAATTACGCAGAGATTTCTCAAGTGTTTTTCTTTATTTGGCTGAAGGCTAATAGTGCTCTCTCCCTAGATGCTTTGAGATCTACTATCGGATAAAAATAATTATCTCCAAGCTTTACTCCTGCATTTTGCAGAATATCCATTGGAGCTTCCCAGGGATTAAATAGATATTTTTGAGGTAATAAAGAAAGTTGTGGCAAATACTTTTTTGTATATTCTCCATCCGAATCAAAATCTAGCCCTTGCTTAACCGGGTTGAAAATTCTGAAATATGGTGCTGCATCTGCACCAGTTCCAGCAACCCACTGCCAACTAGCAGTATTATTGGCAAGATCAGCGTCCACCAGACAATCATTAAACCAATCTCTTCCATAGTTCCAATGAGCGAGTAGATTTTTAACTAGAAATGACCCGACAATCATTCTTACTCGATTGTGCATATATCCTGTTTCCCAGAGTTCTTTCATACCTGCATCCACAATCGGGAAACCTGTCTGCCCCAATTTCCAAGATCTAATAAGCTCTTCATTATTGTCCCAAGGAAAAGCGTCAAAGTTCCTATTAAGATTTTCGCTTATCATATCAGGAAAATGATTAATTAAATAATGTGAAAACTCTCTCCATCCAAGCTCACTACAAAAATGGTCAATATTGTTGTTATGCCCAAAAGATCTAGCTCGATACCAAATTTGATTAGGAGAAAGTTCTCCAAAATGGATGTGCGGTGAAAGTCTTGAAACATACGATTTTGATGGATAGTTTCTTCCTTTTTTATAATGCTGTAAGCCATTTGTCAGGAAATCTTCAAGTCTTTCATTTGCAGCTAGTTCTCCAATGGTCCAATGAGATATAATTTTATTTTTCCAATTATGATTGGGAAGTAGTTTCAAATCTTCTAACTGTAATCTGCTTTTGCAACTTCCCCATTTTATGCTCTTTTGCAAAATCAACGGTTCCCTTGGAGGATCTGAAAAAAGGCATCCTTTTCTGTAATATGGAGTGAATACTTTATAAGGGGTCTGATCCTTTTTTAGAATTGATGTAGGTTCCCAGAGAAGAGATCCATTGAAAGAAAGGCATGATACACCCACTTTATTCAGTTCAGAAATCAGATTATTATCATCAGAAAGGTTTTTTTGTTCAAAAATCTTATTCCAGTAAATCCCCTGAATATTTTCTAATTGAATTATTTCAGTAAGGACTTCTTTTGGGTTACCTTCATAGAAAGCTATTTTATAACCTGTTGATTCATTGAGTTTTTCCAGAGAATGATGAAGCCATATTTTCGATGCCCGGCCTAAGTCTGAAATAATTCGCGGTGCAAGAATATAAATAGGAATTACTATACCATTTTTTGAAGCTTCATTTAATGCTGGATTATCTGACAGTCTCAAATCGTTTCTAAACCAATGAATAACTCTTTTTTTCATTTAAGTATTATTTAAAGTTTAAAAGTTAACTCACATCATTTACTAAATAATTTCAAAATAATCTGAATAAACTTATAGTTCAGTTATTAATGTAAATAGACTTATTTAAGTATTTTTAGAAAATTTGTAACAAGATTATTATCTTTTTATAATAAAACTTAAGCTTTGCACACAAATATAAAAATCTGAAACAGGCATTCGCAACTTTATCAAATTGTTAAGGAACATCTAATCTGACCTTATCAAATATTTTAAAAAGGACTTAAAAAAACCTTTTATACTAGTTTTTATTTTAAGCTAAGTAAATTTTGTTCTTATTAACAATTTCTCTTGATCAAATCTTTGAAAAGGGGCAAAGCTTAAATGGCAGTAAAACACCTTCTAAGTTTACAAATATTTCGTTTTTTGTCAATTTCCTAGCAAACCCAGCTCTTCATTCAGTATAAATACTTTAAGAAGCCAAGAACAAATACTACTTAGTAATTATTTTAAGGAACCTTTGATAAGAGAGATTAAATGTTTAATTACCACATACCTAAGATTTTATACAAAAATAATTTTGCATGTATAATGCAGAAATACTTTAAAAAGAGGAATATAAAGGGATAGAATGTAGTGGAGAAATCTTTCTAGTTCATATGATAGAGATATATTTTTGATAAAGATGAATTTTTTAGACTATTTAGGTAAGCTGCTAAAAATAGAAAAAGATGAAGGGAAGCTAGTCACTCTTCTTTTTCTTTATTCTTTTCTTGTTGGCATGACAAGGGTTTTCACATTTATGCCTACACAGGCAATATTTCTCGATCGCTATTCTTCTAGTACTCTACCTTGGGTTTATATTTTAGCTGCTGTTTCTACCGTAGCAGTCGGAGCGGTTTATTTGAAGCTGGGTAATCATATAGCTATACCTAAACTCGTTCTCTATAACTTCATCTTATTAGGAATTATTTCGGGTCTACTTTGGTATTTCCTTACCATAAAAGATTTGAAATGGCCTGCTTTAGCAGCATTTAGCTGGTTTTTCCTGATTTTTTCCCTCACTTCGCTTGGCTTTTGGAATATTGCCTCGAAACTTTTGAATGTAAGGCAAGGCAAAAGGTTGTTTGCTCTTGTGACTACAGGGGAGGTAGTCGCATTTGCGGTTGGTGGATCTTCTACAGGTACACTGTTGAAATTTCTGAAAACCGATCAATTACTATCCATATCTACTACGTCACTTTTCCTTTGCGCTTTACTAGTATGGCAATTCGGTAGAATGTATTCAGAAAACTTTCCCAGTGCTAAAATTCGATCTGTAAAAGTTAACAAAAAAGGAATAAAGAAACCTCTCAAATTCGACTCTTACTTAGTTTTGCTTTTGGCATATTTTGCGACAAGCGAACTAATGTATTTTGTTGTGGACAACGCTTTCAATGCAGCATTGGAGATGAATTATTCTACAGCTTCTGAAATCGCCTCCATACTAGGTTTTTATGCCTCAATCGCAGCGGTATCCGGATTGATAGTGAGGTCATTTTTAATCGGGCATCTTATTGGACAATTCGGCATTGGAATCGCAATTTTGGCATTACCCTCAGTTGTACTACTTGGTGCAATCTCAGTAGTATCTGCCGACATTTATGTAATTATAACTGATAATCATTACGCTTTTTTCTTAGCACCTATGGTTTTCTGGGCAATGTTTTCAACTCGTGTTTTAGAAAAAATCTTTCGGGGCGTTCAGACCTCATCCCTTGTTACACTGTATAAACCCCTTATGAATAGAGCTGTCCAAACACAAAATTTTATGGAAGGTTTGGCAATTCCTTTTGCTGGTGGGGTTGCTGGTATTTTTTTATTATGTGTACATCACTTTTTTGTCATAGACACTGTTAGTTTGAGTTACATGCTGATTGTTGTTTGCTCAATATGGTTAGTAATCAGCGTAATGGTACATCGCAACTATGTTAAACTTCTTCCGGGGACACTTGCTAAAAGTAAATTGATTGAATCAACTGACGAAGATGGAAGTCAGATTAGTTTTCTTAAAAACCATGTAGACAAATCAAGTATGGATTGGGCTATAAAGGCTGCAGAAGGTAAAATTACTAGTGATGTTATTCCGGCGCTGGATTATTTGGAGAGTGTCGAATATGAGAATTACGGAGATGTGCTACTGCCTTTGACGAATAATGATGATAGAGATATAAGGCTCTATGTATTGCAAGAAATAGACGAACGCAGATATCTTCCTGCCTTACCATATCTGAAGAAGCGCCTGATGATTGAACATGACCCAGAAGTCCTAAGTCATCTTGTTCGAGTCACTGGAAGCCTTGGCACAGAGGGAGTCTCGATAGGTAGAGAATATTTAACACATGAGAATGGGGAGATTATCTTCGGAGCGATCGTAGGCTTGCTCAGATCGGGTCATATGGGTGGAATTATACGTGCCGGTTCTGTTTTTATTCAAAAGCTAGAGTCTCAAGATGCTATAGAAAGATCCGAAGCCGCCCTCATTCTTGGTGAATCTGAAATACAGGGATTCTATCAACCATTAGAAGAGTTGTTAAAAGACAAATCTTTGGAGGTAAGAAAATCTGCTCTCGTAGCCGCTTCCCGTTTGGGGAACACTCTTTTAATACCGAGTATTCTTGAAAATATAAAATTCCCACATCTGCAAGATACAGTGGTCAATGCATTAATACCCTTCGGCGAAAATGCTTTACAAAATCTTAAGGAAGCGTTTATTAAACATAAAGATCAGGAAGAAATTTTAACTCATCTTATTCGAGCTATAGGGTTCATGAGAAGTGATACAGCCTGCGAGTTTTTGACGGAAAATCTCGAATTTCCTGATGAAGATATTAGGCATGAAATAGTTTTGGCACTCGAATCTTCATCCTACATCAGCCCTAATGAAAAAAGAGACTATTTTGTAACTCAAATCAAGCAGGAATCTCAGGATTTGCAATGGGCCTTGATTGCCATAGAAGACATGGAAAAAGAGAGAGAAACAGAAACCATTGTTCAAGCTTTAAGAATAGAAGAGCAGCAAAATCAAAAACGTTCCTTTATATTCTTGTCCTTCCTTTTCGACCGTTCACTGATTAGGCAGGTTTGGGACAATTTCATTTTTGGAGATAGCCATACTAAAGCCTATGCACTGGAACTATTGGACAATCTGCTTCCAAGAAAATTGAGATCTACAATTTTCCCGATGATAGAATCCAAACCCGATAAAGAAAGAATAAAAGAGCTTTTACATGGAAAAAAAGCAGAACATCTGGATTACAAAGAACGTCTCCGAGAACTTCTTGGGCATAGTAACCAATGGACAACAACCTGGTCTAAATGTTGTGCAATACACACTGTTGCCTTGAAGAAAATGGATGAATTCAATGAGGAGTTGAAAGATCTAATGTATGCACCAGAAGAAATGGTAAGGGAGATGGCACTTTGGGCCTTATTTAAAATTCATGATGTTATGAATGGAAATGATGCAAGAAATCTTTTTGGAGAGGGTTTTGTTAGTAGCAATAATGGAGATTCATTGAAAAATGGGACCCCCAGTTTGTCCGGGTCCCCATGGCTTTCAGGAGTCAAAGACGGCAAACCAATTTGGACATATGGGAAAAATGACTCCTCGCTAGCGAGTAAAAGAGAAACAAAAGAGACAGACATTAATTCAATTGATCAAGAAAATTTAAAAGAAGAGTTGAATAATATGATTTCCCTAATTACATCGGAAAGTTATATCCCGATTGTAGAAAAAACAAACTGGTTCAAAAGTATAGATACTTTTTCTGGTATTAGTGAAAACATAATCTCCCATTTGATCCTTTCGATGGACGATCTTGAATTTTCAAAAGGTGAATTCGTAATTAGACAAGGAGAAACAGGTAAGTCGATGTACGTAATTTATGAGGGAGAAGTAGAAATTTTGATTAATGGTAAATTTATCTCGAAAGAAGGGGCAGGTCATATATTCGGTGAGCGTTCTGTACTCGTTTCAGAACCAAGAGAAGCCAGTGTAAGAACTACTCAGGATTCTAGAATATTTTGCTTGGAGCAGGAAGTACTTTTTATGTGTTTTAAGGAAAATGTGGAATTGGCGAAAAAACTTTTAGCGGCACTTTTTACTGAACTAGAATCTCACAGGTAAATCATGTCAGACCGAATATTTATTCTAAGAGACTTTCCTCTGTTTAAGGATTTAAACTGGAAAATGATTTCCCTGATAGAAAAATATATTGATCAGGTTTTTTATGGTGAAACAGAAGAAATTTACAGAAAAGGAGAAATTTCTTCTTCAATCGGAATCATAGCTTACGGAGAGATCGTACTAAAGGATGATGGAAAAATCGTTCAAACACTTAGGAAAGGTGATTCAATCGTCAGCGGAACTGGCTTAACTCCCGTAGCCAATAAAGCTTCGGCCATAGCAAAAGTAGATTCGATGGTATTAAAAATTGAGCAGGATATCTTATTTAATATCATGTCCAAAAATAGTGATATCACCAAAATCGTTATCAGAAATGCGGTTCATTTAGTTGAGAATAGGAACTTCCACCGGTAAAAAGTAATACCGACTTGTTTTCTTCGCTGATCTGTTTTTGTTTAATTTTCTCCATTAATGCTATCCATACAACTGAACTAGAAGCTTCAAGCAGTATACCTGTATTCTTTTCTATATCTGATAGGGCAATGGGTATTCCCTTTTCGGAAACACTCATTATTTCACCCAATTCAGGATTTCGGGCAATCCAATTTATAATTTTCTTGCCATATAGTGGATCACCAATGGCAATTGCATCAGCAGAAGTTTTTGGAACAATTGGTCTAATTCGATCCGACCCGTCTCTTACAGATCTGTAAATAGGATTTGCACCATCCACCTGAACACCAATTAACTTGGGAAATTTTTTTCGTAATGTAAGATAGTCTTTTTCAATTAGATAGGTAAATCCTAATACAAATCCGTAATACTGAGCACCATCCCCAACTGGTATGAAGAGATAGTCTGGATAATCTTCCATTAGATCAACAATTACTTTGGCAATAAGTGCGTTACCCCACAGTCGCAATACCGTTTCACCACCATAGATAAATTGTTTGTTCCTTTGAACGAATTCCCTTGCCTTGATAACGGCCTGATCATAGTTACCGGTTACAACATGAACCTCACCACCAAATTTTTCTATTTTTGCTATTTTCCATTGAGGAGTCGATTTAGGTAAAAAAATATGGGCATTTTTTCCAATAATCGTCATTCCCGCAGCTTCGGAAGCCCCCATATTTCCTGTAGACGCAAGAACAAGTCCCTCGATATGCTCTTGTGATTTCACAAAGCTCGCTACTAATTCCGTAGCATGATCCTTTATCGATCCCGTGAAAGAAGCTGTAGAGTCGAAAGCGAAAATATTTTTGTAAATTTCAAAATCATTTGGATAAATCTTAACTAGCCTTGATTCAGCAAACTTTCCCAAATCCAGATCATCCATCATTGGTGAAGAGTTTAAAGAATCCGAAAAAGTTATAAAGTCCGAATTAGAGGGTGCGCTTTCAAAACACTGATTGGCATGCTCTAAGGCATATTCTAAGGTGTGATATTCTCCCTCAATGTTTTCGAAAAGTGAATTTTGACTAAGCCCATAAAATGTACTGTATTTGATTTGTTTGCGAAAGTGTGTGCTTTGAACAAGATCCTTATTTTTATTATTTTCGAGAATTAGGAAAGCGCTGTTTTCATCTTCTTCCAGGTCAATTAATCTTGACGGGATCAATACGATTCCTTCATAGTATTTTTCATTCAGGAATTTGCCCAAATTTTCTATAAGATCGCAATTTTCAGAAAATAGGTTTTTTTGTCCCTCCAATTTTAAAACTTTATATTTATTATGTGATTTAGATTGGTCCTTGGGAAGCTCCTTTTCTCTTAAAAGCAGATCTTTATAATGGTTCCTCTTCTTATACCAATCTGGCTGATCACGTTTTTCTAATACCATTTGAAACCGATGTTCGCCAGGTCCGAATAAATCCGGAATGAAACTAGTGATACGGAATCCACTTTTACCATGAAATGCTAGCCCTCTAAGGTTCCAAGGAGATACAGAGGTACGCATTCCACGCTTTTCTTTTTCACAAACTTGCTTACGTGTCAACTCAGCAATTTTGTCTGCGACCGCACAATTTCTAAAATGGGGGTGAATGACGGTATGATTTGAATAAAAATAATTTTCATGGCCCTTAAAAAAGGGCTTATCTAGTGGATTACTATATCTCCAATCGAAAAGGAATGAGCGAAAGGCTATCATCTCCTTTGAATCATTGAATATTCCAAAACTGGTGCCATTCTCTAAAATGCGAATATGGTCAATATGTAAAAGGGGCAGATCCTCTCCGAAACCTACCCGGTATAAGCGATCCATGTCAAGGCATGTTTGTAATGTAGGACAAAGTTTTGCGACCAGAAAGAATCTGCCAGTACTATCGTAAAAATTTTCTATCGGAGAAAAATCCATTCTAAATCTTAAAATTTATCATATGTATAAAAGAGTAGAAATAAATTAAAAAATACTTTTTGGAGTTATTTTTTAATTTTATGCTGATGCTCGCAAAGTGCTTTCACCAGATGTTCAAAATCCTGAATTGCCGGACGGAGCTCAACAATCCAACCTAAATTTTTAACAGAGAATTCTGTAGTCTTACCAATACAGGCGATTCTGGGCTTCATATCTAAGTTTTCCCAGAATCCTTTAGGCAAAAACTTATGAAAATTTTCTGCCGCAGACGGACTTGCAAATATTATCCAATCCAAATTTGCTTGATCGAGTTCTTTAAGCAAAAATGATGTATCTTTTCCCGAAGGGACAGTTCTGTAAACTGGAGTTGATATAATTTTTGCTCCTTTTTTTTCTAAATTTATACTTAGTGTTTTACGAGGAGATTCTGCCTGTATAAGCCAACATCTTTTGTGCTCCAAATCATATTGATTGAAAGATTCAATCAGTCCTTCACTTTGGAAATGCTCCGGTATAAGTTCAGCAGAAATTCCATGCATGAAAAGAGCAGAAGCTGTGGACTGACCTACACAGGCAATCTTGATTTTTGAAAAAAATAATTGTGGGTCTATCTCCAAATCCTTCAAGCGTGAAACGCAGAATGATACACCATTGCTACTGGTAAATACTGCCCAGTCAATCTTTAAAGAACTTATTACGGTTTCGTCAAAAGAATGCCACGATTTAGGTGGTATGATTTTAGTCATAGCAGCAGTGACTACTGTCCCTCCTTTAGATTGGAGTAACAACGACAGTGAGGATTCATGAGTGTCCTGTCTGGTAACCAAAAACCGCAGACCTGAAAGAGGGAATTTACTCAAATGCTTATCATTTGCAGGACTCATATAGAGTAATGAGCCAAAAAATTAACTTAAATTTTTTGTAATTTGTATTTAGTATTCTGAAATCAATAGAGGGTTGTAAACTCTGATTATTATAAATCGGTATTAGACAAATTAAAAATTTTGTCCTAAACCAAGAGATTTGCTTAGTACCACAAAAAACGAACCTACAAAAACAAGAATAAACAGTGTTTTAGAAAAGTTACCAAAAAACACAAACCACTAACATTTACTAACCTAGTGTTTTTTAATTTTACAGCTTAATCTACAAATTATAGCATGTGTTATAAAA
>MDTG01066733.1_pt1 | contig 14863 bp, 12 predicted proteins | sample 811421 | NCBI WGS metagenome assembly MDTG01 (sample SAMN05326645, study PRJNA326480) | marine metagenome | isolation source: seawater | place: Pacific Ocean: South East | collected 2011
ATGAACGCAACAATTGCGATAGCTACTGGGATTATGTACTTAACTAGTGCGTACCATAGACTGAATAGGGGGAAAGATACTTCACCGTCGTTAGTGATTTCTTTCTCTAGGTCTGCACGGTTTAGTCTCCAACCGGCGAAGATACATACCAGCATACCGCCAACAGCTAGGAAGATCTTATCTGTTAGTAGGTCGAAAATATCAAATGCGCCAGTGTCGAATAGTGTTGGACCAACGCCGCCTAGAGATAGAGAAGCGAAGATACATAGCGCAGCCATTACAACACTTGCAGACACTACTGCTGTTACACGTTTCATGCCTTTCTCGTCGATTAGGTAAGAAACCACAACCTCAAGTAGAGAAACAGAAGATGTTAGAGCCGCAACACTTAGACCGATGAAGAACATAAGTGCGAATAGAAGACCGATTACGCCGCCCATTTCAGCAAATAGCTGAGGAACAACAACGAAAACTAGACCAGGACCTGCTGCTGGTTCCATACCGAATGCGAACATCGCTGGGAACATTGCAACACCAGCAAGTATAGCAACACCTGTATCCATTGCGGTAACCATAGCGGTAGTTTGAACCAGGTTTTCTTTCTTCTTAAGGTAAGAACCGTAAGTCAACATACAACCCATACCTAGAGATAGTGAGAAGAATGCTTGGCCAAGTGCAGCTAGAATTACGTTACTGTCTACCTTAGAAAAGTCAGGGCTGAATAGAAACTCAAGACCAGCCATAGAACCTGGAAGAGTCAGACCTTTGATCGATACCACGATAAGGATCAAGAATAGCAATGGCATTAGAACCTTACCCGCTTTCTCGATACCGCCCGAGATACCTTTCATAACGATAACAACGTTAAGAAGAAGGTATAGACCCATCCACATTAGTGGTTGAACTGGGTGAGAGATGAAACCACCGAAGCTATCACCGATTGCTTCAGGTGCGTCTAGAAGACCACCAGCAATCTTACCGATGTATGCGATAGACCAGCCGCCCACTACAGGGTAGAAACCCATGATCAGTAGACCACTTACTACGCCAATAACACCTGTGAAAGTCCAACGACGGTCAGTTGATTTAAATGCACCTACTGCTGATTTTTGCGTATGACGACCGATAGCAAATTCAGTCAGCATTACACTGAAACCGATGAAAATTACAAAAAACAGGTAAATTGCAACGAATGCACCACCGCCACTCTCGCCTGCTGTGTATGGGAATTTCCAAATGTTACCTAAGCCAACAGCAGAACCTGCTGCAGCCATTACGAATCCTAACTTCGAACCCCAGGTATCACGGGGTGTTGTGGTTGTATTACTAGTAGCCACGTTTACTCCAAAATTTGTGTTGTGTGATGTTGTGTTTTGCTTTAGGTGGCGTCTTTAAAAGACAAGGTGTACAAACGGCTTTACACACCTAGAAGGTTTGATTGACGCTACTTGTATAGCAAGTAAAGCAGTTTAAGAGTACAATTGGAAGCCCGAACCGTATGTTTCCCGCTAAAAATGTGAGTTTTTATGATTAAATGCCGCTTTTTCATACAAAACTACCGTTTCCGTCTTAAGTTAACAAAAACTTAACAACTATAACCTGTTTACAGCCTTTGCTCTAATTTGTAAATAGTTGATTCCTTGAATTCCCATATTCGTAAAATAGCATTACTATCTAAGTGTCTCTTTTTTCGAGTATTCAATGTGGAAAAGCTCTACCATTTTTTAACTTTAGCCTCTGTCGCTTTGTACTGGGTCCTTGTAGCCGGTGTAACACTGCGTGTTGTACTAAAACGACGCTCTGTCAGCGTTTCTCTCGCCTGGCTTATGGTTATCTACATTATCCCAATTGTAGGGGTGGCTTGTTACTTCCTTTTTGGTGAACTGAACCTCGGTAGAAAAAGGGCTGAGCGCGCACATCGCATGTTTACTCCCTTTGGAGATTGGTTCCGTCAATTGAACGATTGCCAACTTCACCAACCAGGAAAAGTCGGCTCCCCTATCCATAAGATCGACGAGCTTTGTAACAATCGAATGGGCATTCCTGCACTCAGTGGAAACACTCTATCCCTACAATCGTCACCAAACGAAATCCTACACGCAATCATCGAAGATATAGAAAATGCCCAAACCAGTATTAAGATGGTTTTCTATATTTGGCACCCAGGCGGCCTAACAGATTCAGTGGCCTCTGCTCTGATTCACGCAGCAAAACGTGGTGTAGATGTTAAAGTTTTGCTCGATTCAGCGGGTAGCCCACGCTTTTTCAAAAGCCATTGGCTGCTAATGATGGAAGATGCCGGTGTGCAGGTTGTACAAGCTCTGGAAGTAAGCCCTTGGCGTATTTTCTTGCGACGCCTTGATCTAAGGCAGCACCGTAAGATCATCGTGATTGATGAGACTATAGCTTACACAGGCTCGATGAATATGGTCGACCCTGCTCATTTCAAACAGAGCTCAGGTGTTGGCCAGTGGATCGATGTTATGGTTCGTGTGACAGGCCCAACCGTTAACGTACTCTCTGCAATCCATGGTTGGGACTGGGAAGTAGAAACCGGAGACCGCATTCTACCTGAATTACCAGAATGTTCTGTAGAAGAAGCGGTGACGCATCATCCCGTACAAGTTGTGCCGTCGGGCCCAGGTATGCCGGAGTTTTTGATCCTGCAGGTTCTGACCATTGCGATCAATCGGGCTAACCATACCGTGCGTATTACGACCCCTTATTTTGTACCGAGTGCGGACTTATTAGAAACACTTAAGATGACAGCTCAACGTGGTGTCAACGTCGAACTCCTCATTCCCCATAACAATGATTCGTTGATGGTAAAATGGGCCTCTCGCGCTTTCTACACCGAATTGCTCGAAGCCGGCGTTAAGATCTACGAATTCTATGGTGGTCTTCTTCATACCAAGTCGGTAGTCATCGATGAAGAGTTCTGCTTGATTGGAACGGTCAATATAGACATGCGCAGTTTATGGCTCAACTTCGAAGTGACGCTCGCCGTGGATGATGTGCATTTCACTCAGAACCTCTCTGAGCTGCAGAAATCTTACATCGATTCATCTTACTCAGTTGAGTTAGAGCAGTGGGAGCAAAGAAGTTTACGCAACCGCTTCTTTGAAAGACTGTTCTATCTGTTCAATCCTCTTCTGTAATTTAGGCGGTTAGCTGTAATAGCTCGCCATTTCCCCATCGATCATTTTAATCTTTCGCTCTTTACTGAGTGAAAGATTAAAAATCGTAAGAAAAGCGTAAAAAACCCCGCTCCGCTCTTGCTTTGAATACTCTTGGCATGTTTTAAATAGGACATAACCGATTGATAAGGAATTCATAGCATGTCCGAGAACAAAACCACTAAACTGATCACAGCCGGTCGTGATAAGAAGTGGACCAATGGTGTTGTTAACCCACCGGTACAACGCGCTTCAACTGTTGTATTTAACTCAGTAGAAGAGAAGCGTAAAGCGACGATTAACCGCGCTAACAAGACCCTTTTTTACGGACGTCGTGGAACCAACACTCATTTTGCCCTCCAAGATGCGATGGTTGAAGTGGAAGGCGGCGCAGGCTGTGCACTCTACCCTTGTGGAACGGCAGCCATCTCCAATACGATCCTTTCTTTTGTAGAAACAGGTGACCATATTCTGATGGTTGACACTTGCTACGAGCCAACTCGCGATTTCTGTGACACCATCATGAAAAAGATGGGCGTAGAAACCACCTACTACGAACCAACAATTGGCGAAGGCATCAAAGAGCTTATCAAACCAAATACCAAGGTGTTATTTACCGAGTCTCCGGGTTCAATCACCATGGAAGTTCAGGATGTTCCAACACTTGCGCGCATTGCTCACGAGCATGACATCATCGTGATGTTAGACAACACGTGGGCTGCTGGTGTTAATTTCTCTCCATTTGATTTTGGTGTTGATATCTCAATTCAAGCGGCGACTAAATACATCGTCGGTCACTCTGATGTGATGTTAGGTACTGCCGTTGCCAACGAGAAGTGCTGGGGTCAACTAAGGGAACAAAGCTACTTAATGGGCCAATGTGTTTCACCAGATGACGCTTACCTTGGCCTGCGCGGCATTCGTACCTTAGATGTGCGACTACGCCAACATGCGGAAAGCAGTTTAAAAGTCGCGAAGTGGTTAGAAACTCGACCTGAGGTAGACCACGTTCGTCACCCTGCTCTTGAATCATGCCCTGGTCATGAATTTTTTAAACGAGATTTTACCGGTGGTAATGGCCTGTTTTCGTTTGTGCTAAAGAACTCGAATACACAAGCAACCACAGCGCTGCTTGATGGTATGAAACACTTCAGCATGGGCTACTCATGGGGTGGATTTGAGAGCTTAATTCTCGCGAACGAGCCGAGCAGCTTTGACAGCCTAAGAACGGTAGCAAATCCAAACTTCGACGGTACTTTAATTCGTATACATATCGGCTTAGAAGATGTTGATGATCTGATTGCAGACCTAGAGGCAGGATTAGATCGCTACAGCGCTCTGGTTTAACTAGAAACGGTATATTCAACATACAAAAAATGCAGGGTACTCCTGCCTTTTCCAGTTCTGCGCCTCAGTAGACTATAGCTCCACAACTGACGCAAAGTGCTTTAAAGTTCATTATTGAACTTGGTAGCATGTCCAATTAAAGATTTCAGAGCGGTGTTCATTAAACAGATACAGGGACCGCTCTTTCTCCAAAATCGAGTAATCAATGGTCACTCCTTTGTACTCACTGTATTCCTGATTAATGATCGGATCATGAAATGGAGTTGCGGTTCTTACGTCAATAATGCTCATCGACAAATGATCCCCCTCCAAACCGTAGTAACCAGAATAAAGGTTTTCCATTGTGCCTTCGGTGCCGTCTTTCTCAGTGATCGTCACAAACTCTCTCATGCTATAAGTTTGGTCAGACTGAAAAGTAAAGATTATTCGCTCATATAGTGATTGGTACGGTTGATATGCCTGAGATAAGAAATCCGTTTTTAGCGTTTTACAATGCCATCGAGTACCGGCCAGTGTGTTCTGGTCTAGAAAAAAGCTCACCGATGCAATTGCCAATAAAATGAGTAAACCAATTAATCGCAAAAGTAGCCCCTCTTTTCCATATAGGCAGCAAACGAGTCAAAAGACGTTTCTACATTGAAAATTGTCGCCCCGTAATTGAGAGCCTCGCCATCCTCCCTTTGAACTAACATGTACAAAGCATCACTCTCTGGTTGGTCGACAGATGGATAAATACGAACAAACACATCCACATTACAATAGCTAGGTATCACACTGGTCAGCTTTTCTGTTATCGCTGGTAGCGAATAAGAATCTCCATGAGCAATATAGAAAAAGTAGTGGTTAGTATTGTCTGTGTAACTATCTCGATATTCCGACTTATCAATAAAGTAAGGCGTTGGCTTGTAGAAAGTTTGGAGTAGATTGAACGCAGTAACGAGAACACAAATAAGTGCGAATGTATAGCCCGCTATTACCGCATGCTTATTGCTAGTGATATTTGATAAACCAAGTGCAACCGAACCGTGCGCTTGATTTGAAGTTGTGGAGCCCGAAGTGATAGTCGAAGAATTCTCTACAGGCTGTTGGCTTGTCGTTGACGCTGCATCTGCTGGTACACTCGACTCCTTTTGAATTTTAGGCTTTGCTATCATACTCGCCACAGAGGCAGACTGAGCTTCACCAAGGTCTACTTGAGACCTAGTTTGGGTGCTTGGGCTTGCCTTTTTCGATTCATCGATTTCAAGAGAATAGCCGCTTTTACTAACAGTTCGGATCGTCGCACAGCCACAGGTTACCCTAGATAATGTTTTTCTGATCTTTGAGATTACATTGGTAAGCGCTTGTTCCGAAACAATGACATTGCCCCAGCATCTATCAAATATCAGACCTCGTTCGATGCACTCGCCCACGTTTTCAAGCAAGAGGAGGAATACCTTGCCTTCAAGTGGCGCAATAGTCTCTACGTGTCCATCTTCACGCACAAACTGCCTGAGTAAGGGATCATAACTAGCATCACATATTTGGTAGTTTTGTTGTTTCACTATCATTTTCTATCTTTAAATTCGATCACATATAATATTGAATAGTTTATAAATGGCTAGTGCTTTTTTGTCACCTATAAGTAACTTTTTTCGCGACAATAAATAATCTACCTGTGGGGACAACTCACCATATGGTCATTCACCATACCTGTTGCCTGCATAAACGCGTAACAGATTGTTTGACCTACAAACTTAAAGCCTCTCTTTTTTAAAAACTTACTCATAGTTCTAGATTGCTCAGTAGAAGCAGGGACTTGTGACATCTCTGTCCACTGATTATCGATCACCTTGTTATCAACAAACTGCCATAAGGCATTCGATAAAGAGCCGAACTCTTTTTGAAGTTCCAGCGCTGCACGAGCATTGTTGTACACGGAAGCAATCTTACCCTTATGCTTAACCACATCAAAATTTTCAATGATATTGGGTACATTGTCTTCATCGAGTTCGGCTAATTTGTGTAAGTCGTAGTTCTCAAATGCCGCGCGATAGCATTCGCGTTTTTTCAGTATCGTAATCCAACTAAGCCCCGCTTGAGCTCCCTCTAGAGTAATGAATTCAAACAACACTTGATCATCATGGACAGGCACGCCCCACTCCGTATCGTGGTATACCCTTTCAAGTTCATGTTTAAGTTCCCATGCACACGTTCTCTCCGCAGCATTCGCTTCCATTTCAATAATCTCACTTTAGTAAAGTACATAAAAATAATGCCCCAGTTAGGGGCATTATTTCAAAGGTAAATTGGCGTTATGCTACGTCAATCTTATGGAAAAGGCGGTACAGTACCGGTACGACGATAAGCGTAAGCACCGTCGCAAAGCCCAAACCAAACATAATGGTTACCGCCATTGGCTTGAAGAAGATATCAGGCAATAGTGGAATCATACCAAGAATCGTCGTAATCGCTGCCATACATACCGGGCGAACACGGCTTAGTGCAGCATCAACAATAGCCACATAAGGGTCCTTACCTGACTTCATCTCAATCTCGATTTGGTCAAGCAGTACAATACCGTTCTTCAAAAGCATCCCGGATAGACTCAAGAAACCTAACAGAGCCATAAAGCCAAATGGGGTGTTTAAGGCCAGCAAGCCAGTCGTCACACCAATTAAAGCCAGCGGTACCGTTAACCAGACGATCAGCGGCTCTTTTACTGAGTTAAACAGGAACACAGTGATCAAGAACATAAACAAATAGCCAAGAGGCATGGTTGTAAACAGAGATGCCTGCGCTTTAGCTGATGATTCATACTCACCACCCCACTCAAGAGAATAACCAGGTGGCATCTCAATCGCTTCAATTTGTGGCTGTAGGCGCTTTTGTAGCGTAGAAGCAGTTTCTTCGCCCAGTAGGTCAGGATCCGCCATGACTGTCAGCATACGCTTACGGTTTTTACGGATGATCAGTGGATCTTCCCATTCCAACTCGTAACCTAAAGTCACTTGTTGTAGTGGGATGTATTCACTTAACGCAGGGCTCCAAATCTTCATACCTTCGATGTTACGAATATCAACACGCTCATCTTCCGGTAAACGAGCCACAATTGGCATCAGCGTTGTACCATCACGATACACACCAATCGACTTACCAGAGAAAGACATCGCGAGGAAATCATCAACATCAGACTTGGTGATACCGTAACGACGAGCTTGGCTTTCATTGAACTGAGGCTCTAGCACCTTAGTTCTTTCACGCCAGTCGTGGCGAACGTTAAATGCACCGCTATCAGCACGCATGACATCCATCACTTGCGCTGCGATTGAACGTAATACCGTTGGATCAGAGCCTACAATACGAGCTTCAATCTTCGCACCACCACCAGGCCCTAACTCAATCTTTTTTAGCTTGTAGTCGATCTCAGGGAATTGACCATTAACATGCTCACGGAAGCGCTTCATTAACCCTTCAAGCACTTCGTAACTCTTAACGCGAACTGTTATCTCGCCATAAGCGCTATAACTTTTCTCAGGCGCGTAAGTCAGCATGAAACGTTGCAAGCCTTTACCTGCGGTCGTCGTGATGTGTTCAACTTCGTCCTGTTCAGCTAACCAGCTTTCAAGCACTTTAAGCTTAGTGTTGGTCGCTCGAATATCGGTCCCTTCCGGCATCCAAACATCAACTTGGAACATAGGTGTTGTCGATGATGGGAAGAAAGCTTGTTTTACGAAACCAAAACCGTAAACACTCGCACCGAGACCAATAACCAGAACAATCATGGTTAGCCAAGCACGCTTCATACAGAATTCTAGGAAGTTTTTGTAGACAACAAAAACCATCCCATTATACGGATCTTTGCCCTCATTATCAGCATCAACCTTCTGGCCTTTAAAGAAGATATCGGCAAAGAATGGCGTAATTGAGATAGCCGTAAACCAGCTCAACATTAGCGAGATAAGTAGAACCGTGAACAAGGTGCCACAGTACTCACCCGTCGAGTCTTCAGACAAACCGATTGGCGCAAATGCCGTTACCGCAATCACCGTTGCACCCAGCAATGGCCATTTAGTCTGAGTTACGATATCAGTGGCAGCCTGCATCCGGGTTCGCCCCTTCTGCGTGCCGATCAATATCCCTTCAACCACCACTATGGCGTTATCCACCAGCATCCCCAGTGCGATAACCAATGCACCCAATGAGATACGTTGTAGGTCGATTTTGAAGTACTGCATGAAAATGAAGGTGCCAAACACGGTCAGTAGCAGTATCAAGCCAATCAGAAGACCAGAACGAAGACCCATAAAGAACAGCAGCACCACGATTACGATTGCAACAGCCTGCCCTAAGCTCACCACGAAGCCACTTACTGACTTATCTACTTCTTTAGGTTGGTTATAAACTTCTGAAATGTCGATGCCTACTGGCTGTTGGTATTTCAATTCAGCAAGTCTTCGGTCAAACGCTTCACCCACCGCGACCACGTTTACGCCTTGAGCAAAGGACACACCAAGGTTAAGCGCTAGTTTGCCGTTGTAACCGATAATGTTAGTCGGTACTTCAACATAACCGCGGGTTACTTCTGCCACATCTTTTAGATAGATAAGGCCTTGAGCACCACCTTCGGTCAGAATCAAATCACCCAACTGTTCTACGTTCTGAAATTCGCCCGTAGGATGGATACGAATGTATTCGTCCCCAATTCTCACCGCGCCTGCACTGGAAACAATGTTTTGAGTCGATAAAAGATTAAATACCGTGCTCGGCGAAATACCCAAAGAACTGATCCGTTTCATCGAGATTTCGATGAATACTTGCTCTTGCTGCTGACCAGAAACAGAAACTTTACTGACCCCATCAACTAGCTCCAGCTCACGCCTTAAATAATCGATATAATCCAACAGCTCTTTGTAGCTGTAGCCATCACCGGTTACCGCAAGCAAAATACCGTAAACATCACCAAAATCATCGATGACTTGTGGATCGTTCACACCGGGCGGCAGTGACACTTTCAAATCATTCACTTTTCTACGAAGTTCATCCCAAATCTGCGGCAGGTCGTCTGGGCCATAGTTATTCTTCATCGTTACCGTTACCTGAGACAGGCCTCGACTGGAGATAGAGTTAACCTCGTCAACATAGGTAAGTTGTTGGATCGCTTTCTCTAGTGGATAGGTTACTTCCTCTTCCACTTGCTGCGGTGTCGCACCCGGGTAAGAGGTGACAACCATCGCATCTTTGATGGTAAAGGCCGGGTCCTCTAGACGTCCCAAACCAAAGAAGGCAGACACACCACCAATCAGGAAGATTAACGACAGCATCCAGCTGATGACTTTATTGCGAATAAAATAAGCCGCTACACCCGTGATCTGGTCATCACCCTGTTGAGCGTCATTCTGGGGCTTGTTATTTGCTTCACTCATTGTTCGCCTCCTGAGATAATACTTCCACTGTCATCCCATCTCGCAATCGCGATACGCCCGCTACAACTATATGCTGCCCCATCTCTAATCCTTTGATTATTTGCAACGTTTTCTGATTGGCTTTACCTAATACCACTTTCTGCTTTGAAACTGTGTTGTCGTCATTAATGACCCAGACGAATGAATTCTTACGAGTAAGTTCATCGCCGTCAGCATTAAATACCGCCTCAATAGGTACTAAAACACCGGCTTTCAGTTCTAAGCCAATATCTCGACCATGTGAGGTAACATCGACCGCCATACCATCCAGAATCAGATCGTCTTCGGGCATCGGTAGTGCCAAGGTCACGGTAAAGGTTCCGGTGCTTGGATCGGGCTCTGTTGTGAACTCTTTAATGCCTGCTGGATACTCATTACCGCTTGGAACTCGTACCAAGGCCGTCATATTTTCAAGGATGGCCTCGCTAGGCTGATTAACGTAGATTTGATCAGGTAGCTGAATCACCACCTCAACATCCTCAACGCTGTGAATATTCACGATTTGCTGACCCACTTGAATGTTCTCAAATTGGTCGACACTGACACGGGAAATGATGCCATCAACGGGAGCTTTGAGCTTAGTGAAAGACAAGCGAAGCTTCGCCAGTTCTAACTCGGCGTATGCAATCTGACGTTGAGCGGCAATCTCATCAAACTGAGACTTCGCGAGTAAGCCTTTTTTCACTAGAGGCTTTGAACGCCTGAACTGGCTGTTCACCACAGTATATCGAGCTTGGGCATTATCGACGTCTAGTTGATAGTCCGTAGGATCAAGCTCAGCAATCACATCCCCAGCCTCAACTCGTTCGCCTTCTTTGACATCGAGCCTGTATATCTCGCCCGCCACACGAAAGCTCAGATGTGCTTTTTCTGCCGCATTGGCAACGGCAGGGAAATAGAGTTTGTCATTGAAATCTAATACTGAAATCTCAATCGCTTTAACTAATGGAATGTTCTCGGCTTCTACTTGAGACTTTTCTCCACAAGCGGTCAGCAAAGCTAAACATGACAGTCCTGTCGCTAATTTGAATGCACTCATGTTATAGCCCCCTTTCCTTGATCCACTCTCGAACCTTAATCCCGGATTCAAGGCCATTCACACCAGAAGTTACGATGCGGTCGCCATCGTTTAGGCCAGAGACAATGTGACGTTTTTCATCAATCACAATTGCCACTTTTTCAACGATACCATCACTATTCACTCGCCAAACTGAGACATCATCGCCATCACTCATCATGGCAGAGGTCGGGATTTTGGTTGCAGCTGCTTGGGCCGACACAAGATTCACGGTACCAGACATGCCTGGCAAGATGCCGATATCGGTTGGTCTTTCCATCACCATGGTCACTTTATATGAACCAGTTTTTGGGTCAGCTTCTGTATCTACCTCTTGGAACGTCAGTACGTAGGAGTTTTCAGGAAACGCATCAAATACCATGGTCGCATCGGTTTCAAACCCAGAAGAAAAGCGCGCAATGAGTTGGTCGGGCAATAAGAAAACGACTTTAAGAATCTGATTAGTTTGAATATTCATGACGCCTTCTTTAGCGGCAATGTACTCATGATTTTCAGCTGGAATAATGGAAATGGTGCCATCATAAGGGGCAACTAAAGTGGTGTAGCGAAGATTCGCATTCGCTTGATTAAGCATCGCGCGAGCCGAATTGTGGTTCGCTTTCGCTTGGTCGAAATCTTGCTCTGACACTACGCGGTCTTTACGCAGTTTAATCGCACGTTGATACTGAACATCGGCAAGCTGAAAGTTTGCTTGTGCTTGCTTCTCTAACAGTTGATATTCATCAGGGTTTAACATGGCGAGTTTATCGCCTTTCGACACATGCTGCCCAGCAGTCACGTCGATGCTCTGTAATAATCCGGGAACGCGGAATGCGAGTACCGCTCTATCACCAGCTTCAGTTGTAGCAGGGAAATTACGCTCAAAAGCATTGTTACCGACGGAGACAGTAAAGAGTTTGGCGGGTCTAGATTCAGGTTCAGGGACGGGAGGAAGCTCCTTACCACACCCAGACAACCCAGCTAAAGCCGTCAATAGGACAAGGGAGGCTCTATACATTGGTGATCATCCATATCTATAAATATTTTACAACATAGATTAATCGCATGTAACTTACCAGTCGACGTAAGATTTATTTAGAGAAAATTATCTAAAAAATAACGGCTTGGAATAAATTTTCCTAAACCGTCATCTTATATTTTTTAGGTTTTGCCGCTACATGTTCTTGAACTCGCGGTTCACTTTAAACGTATCGGATGTGACATAAGCTTCCATGTTGCGGACACTGGTCTCTAACTTCTGGAAATCACCCTCTAAAGTGTTCAATAGCGACTCTGCAGTTTGCCCTTTTTCCCAAGGCTTTTGCTTGAGCGTATGCTCTTGTTTAGCCTTCATTTGGTCGACATACTGAGGTGGTTGTTTTTCAAGCATAAATGTCAAAGCAATATACGCCAATAATACCAAAAAACTACCACCGAGAAGTGCAGCAGAGATAACCATGATACGAACCAGCCAAACTTCCAGGCCGAAATAGTTCGCCAACCCTGCACACACGCCAGACAACTTACCGTTAATTGGATCGCGATACAGATCTCTACTCATAGTTTCGTCTCCAGTTAGGTGACTCCGCATCCAGTATTTTTTCTAGCGTTGTTACACGATCTTGCATCGACTCTGCTTGTGCTGAAAGCTTATGCAGGCGTTGAAGATCCGTTTCCGATAGCCCATTACTGGATTTCTTCTTGCTGCGGTAATGTAAGAATAACCATAGCGGTGCCACGAAGATCAAAAAGACAATCAGTGGACCTGCAATTAGAAATGTGGACATAGACAACTCCTGAATTATTTATCGCGGTTTTCAACTTGTTGCTTCAGCTTCGCTAGCTCTTTTTCAATTTCATCTTGAGCTTGTAGTTCTGCAAATTCTTGGTCTAACGATTTTGCATTGCCTGTCTTCGCGTAAACATCCGCTTCAGCTTCTAATTCATCCACTTTACGCGAGAATTGCTCAAACTTCGCCATTGCTTCACTGGTTTTGCTTGAGTGCAGATGTTTTTGCACATCACGACGATTGCTTGCTGCGTTGTTGCGGATCATCAATGCTTGTTGCTTAGCACGTGTTTCTGCGATCTTAGTTTCAAGCTTACCAATCTCATTCGTTAGTTTCTCAATCGTTTCATGCACCAACGTTTGCTCTGTGTGTAGACTCTTGATGATGTCTTCAAGCTTTTGCTTTTCGATCAGCGCTGCTCTCGCTAGATCTTCACGTTGCTTAGTGAGTGCCAGTGTCGCTTTATTCTGCCAATCAAGAATCTGAGTTTCGATAGCTTCAACTTTACGAGCGAGTTCTTTCTTGTCCGCAATAGCTTTTGCTGAATTAGTGCGAACCTCTACCAATGTATCTTCCATTTCTTGGATGATCAGGCGAATCATTTTTTCAGGATCTTCAGCCTTGTCTAATAATGCGCTGATGTTTGAATTTACGATGTCTGCAAAGCGAGAAAAAATACCCATGAGGAACTCCTTAATTACAATTGAAGGCAAATGCGTTTTAAATCGTTGTGCGACTCATCACCACTTGCTCGCTAATTTACATTTGTTGTTAAACCTACCATAACAAATCCAAGTAGCGTGCCAACTTTTAAGGCACTAATTATCAGTTACTTACAATGCAATGGCGATTAACCTGAATCATGCTATGATGAATTTAACCAAGTATTGGTATTTTTCACCATTACAGCCCTTATATGACCTCCACCATCGCTCAGCTACTACAAGGACTCGCTATGCAGCAGAACCTCATTGGTGAATCACCCAGCTTTCTTTCTGTGTTGGACAAAGTTTCTAAACTGGCTCCAATAGAGAGACCTATTCTGATCATTGGCGAGCGTGGTACAGGTAAAGAGTTGATTGCACAAAGGCTCCATTACCTCTCAAAGCGTTGGGACCAGCCCCTGATCTCGCTAAACTGTTCAACACTGAACGAAGGCTTAATTGATTCAGAGCTGTTTGGTCATGAGTCAGGCTCCTTTACCGGTTCAAAAGGTCGTCACCATGGCCGATTTGAAAGAGCAGAGGGCGGCACACTATTTCTTGATGAACTCGCGACAACGCCCCTTGCAGTTCAAGAGAAACTATTGCGGGTTATCGAATACGGACAATATGAACGTGTTGGTGGACAAAAAGCACTGAGTGCAAATGTAAGGCTGGTGTGTGCGACCAATGCAGACCTACCAGAGATGGCATCTAAGGGCGAATTCAGAGCTGACTTATTGGACAGACTCGCCTTTGATGTGATTACTATTCCCCCGCTTCGTGAGCGAAAAGAAGACATCACATTACTGGCCGAATACTACGCTATTAAGATGTGCCGTGAATTAGAGCTTGAGCTATTTGTTGGCTTTGCACCATCAGCCATTGAATCTTTATTGTCATACTCTTGGCCGGGTAATGTCAGAGAGCTCAAAAACGTCATCGAGCGTGCCATCTACCAACATGGTAATAACTCATATCCTATTGAATCTTTGGTATTTAACCCGTTCAAGCCAGCATGGGGCACGAATCAAGAATCCTCTCAAGGAATTGGCAATGATCCATCCAACAGCCATACTTCTACTGAAAACTCGTTTTCTTTGCCTCTTGACTACAAAGCATGGCAGGAACAACAAGACATCAAACTGCTCAATCAAGCCTTAAAACAGAGCAAGTACAACCAAAAACAAGCCGCCGAATTACTCGGGCTCACCTACAACCAATTAAGGGGAATGGTGAGGAAGTACGCGATTGTCGGACAAGGCAGTGAGAAATAGCCACACTCATAGGATTATTATTTGGAGCCGAATAAATAAAATGTTAAATTATCGGGATCTTGAGGCTCCTC
>MDTG01173097.1_pt1 | contig 14863 bp, 13 predicted proteins | sample 811421 | NCBI WGS metagenome assembly MDTG01 (sample SAMN05326645, study PRJNA326480) | marine metagenome | isolation source: seawater | place: Pacific Ocean: South East | collected 2011
AAAATAGATTTAAAGACAGGTTTTATGGAAATTTAGGTAAAATAGATAAAAATATTTATTTTTCTCCAGAAAATTTATTGAGTTGGAAAACTAAAAAATACTTAAAAAAAATTGACAAAAATATTAATTTTATACTTAGATCTGATGTTTTGAAAATTTATGATTATTTTTGGGCTTTAAAAAAAAGTTTTTTTTTAAAAATAAATGAATTGTCTAGTTTTAATAATTATAAGGGAACAAATATTTCTATACCACAATTTGTAGATTTAAACTCATCATACTGTAATTTAAATTATTTTGTTGGATTATTAAATTATAAATTTTTTGAAAGATTGAAAGATTTAAACTGTGATTTAAAACTAATAATTAATTGGAACGAAAATCAATCAGCAGATAAAGGGTTTGTTTTAGGATCTAAGAAATTTTTTAACAATATAAAAGTTAAAGGTTATGCTGCATATTTTTGCAATTATAATTATTATTTTGGCCATCAATCATTAAATATTGAAAATAAAAGAAATTATATCCCAGATGAATTGCATGTTGCATCTAAAAAATATTTTAAAGATTTAAAAAAGTTTAATAAAGATATAAAACTTAAAATTGCACCTCTTTTAAGATTTGATTATTTAGAAGACCTAAAGTTAAATAAAAAAAGTAATAAGAATAAAGTTAGAAATATTTTACTTGCTTTACCTATTGAGAAAAATGAAGCCTTAAATTTAATTTCATATGTTAACAAAATTGATCATCAAAAATATTTATTAACAATTAATTTTCACCCAAATTACAATAAATTAGATCTAAAAAAATTAAAAAATAAAATAGATCATAAATTTTTTGAAAATATTATTTTTTCGAGTAAAAATTTTAAATATCTAGTCAAAAAAACTGATGTTGTAATATCATCATCAAGCTCAACAACTGTTGAGGCATTTATGAGTGGAAAGTTCATTATATCTCCATTAAATTCTCTCTATTTAATAGATACCTACGCAAAGAGCATTCTTAAAAGGAAATTTTATAAGATTCTATATAATAATGAAAATATTAATATTATTTTAAAAAAAATTGTTTTAAATAAATTAAATTATCATTCAGAAGCTAATATTCTAAAAAAAGAGATATTTGATTCTGTTAAAAAAAGATTACAAAAATTTTTGCATGAGTAAAAAAGAAATAATTGGTTTAATCCCGGTAAAAACAAAGTCAGATAGAGTAAAAAATAAGAATACAAGAAAATTTGGAAATACCAGTTTATATGAGCATAAATTAATTCAATTAAAAAAAACAAAATATTTTGATAATCTGATTGTATCTTCTGAAAATGATAAAATTTTGAATAAAGCAAAAAATTTGGGTTTTGATATTCACAAAAGAAATAAGAAGTATTGTACAAGTAAAATTCCTATGAGTGATGTTTATAAAAATATAGCATCAGAAATTAATGGAGAATATATTGCATGGATAAATGTAACAAATCCTTTATTTGAACCAATTCTTTATGACAAAGCAATTTTGAAATTTAAAAAAATGAATAAGAGTAAATATGATTGTTTGTTAAGTACTTTTAAAATTCAAGATTATTTTTATTTTAAAAATAAACCAATAAACTTTAAGTCTTTCCCATGGCCTAGATCTCAAGATTTAATTGGTTTAGAATCATTAAGTTTTGCAATTAACATCTTAAAAAGAAAAAATATGATCAAGTGGGGATCTTGTGTTGGTAAAAAACCATTATTAATGGAATTTCCTCAGTTGAATTCATGGGATATAGATTTTGATCATGATTTTAAATTTTGTGAAGCTATTTATAAAAGTAAAAAAATATAGATGTTAAATACAAATAAGTTCAAAAATTATATATTTGATTTTGATGGAGTAATTCTCGATTCAGTAGAATTTAAAAACCAAGCATTTAAGAAAACTGTTAACAGATATGATAAAAAAATTGTAAAAAAATTTATGAACTTTCATTTGAATAATTTGGGATTGAGTAGATTTAGAAAGTATAAGTTTTTATGTCAAGAACTTCTTAAATTAGAAAATACCGATAATTTAGAAAAAAAACTATCTAACAATTATTCTAAAATTGTTAATAAAAAAATACTAAAAGTAAAATTTATAAATGGTGTTAAAAATTTTATTTTAAAAAATAAAGAAAAAAAACTTTTTATTTCATCTGGATCCCCTCAAAAAGAACTTAGGAAAATTTGTGTTAAAAAAAAAATATCAAAATATTTTATTAAAGTTCTAGGCTCACCTAAAACAAAATATCAACACATGATATATCTAAAAAAAAACTATAAAATAAAAAATAAAGAAACAGCTTTTTTTGGAGACTCAATAACTGATTATAGAACTGCTAAAAAATATAATTTTACTTTTATTCAAGTTGGTAACAATATGAAAAATAAAAAAATAAAATTCAGAATTAAAGATTTTCATGATAAAAAATTGTTAAAATTATAATGAAAAACTTCATTTATCATAAATCAAAGATTAATATACAAAAAAGAATAAGAATACCTGAAACGAGAGATTTAGTTAATGGAATACGATTAAACAGGAATGAAAGAGTAGAAAATTTTGATAAAAAAACTATTTTAAAAATCTTTGCATCCACAAAAGAATATGAATTAGGTAAGTATCCTGATCAATCGAATATTTATAAATTGCTATCAAATTATCTTAAACAAAAAGATGAAAATTTATTAATCAGCTCTGGTATTGATGGAAGCATTAAAACTATATTTGAGATTTTTACAGATAGACAGGACAAGATTGCTCTCTTAAGCCCAACTTATGCTATGTATGAAGTGTATTCAAAAATTTTTAAAACGAAATTAATTAAGATTGGATACAAAAACTTTAAATTAGATAAAAAGAAATTACTTTTTACTATAAAGAAAAAAAATATAAAAATATTGTTTTTACCTAACCCAAATCAGCCTATTGAAGATAATTTATCTCTAAATTATATAAAAAAGATCTTGAAACTTTGTAAGGAAAATAAAATATTACTAGTTATTGATGAGGCTTATCATATGTTTGGATCAGACACAGCGATAAATTTGTGTAAAAATAATGAAAATATTTTAGTCTTAAGAACCCTTTCCAAATCTTTTGGTTTACCTTCAATAAGATTTGGGTTCATAGTTGGGCATAAAAAAATAATTGAAATTTTAAATACATATAGACTTTCATATGAAAGTAATATGCTTACTGATAAAGTAGTAGAATATTTTATAAAGAATAATAAAGAAGTGGTGAAATATATAAATGAAGTTAAAAAAGGTAGGGATTTTCTTATTAAAGAATTAAAAAAAATAAACATTCCTTCTATTGGAGGAAAATCAAATTTTTTATTGATCAACTTAAAAAATAAATTTCTATTAAAAAAAATATATAATAAATTTTTAATTAATAAAATTTACGTAAAATCAAATTATTCAGGTCAACTGCAATATTGCATTTTAATAACCTGTGGAAGATTACAAACAATGAAAAAAGTATTAAAAATCATTAAATCTGAAATTAAATAATGAATATTGTAATTACTGGAGGAAATGGTTTTTTGGGTAGTAAGCTAGCTGAAAAATTTATATCAAAAGGACACTCTGTTGATATCCTGGATATTAAAAAAGTTTCGCTCAAAAAATCAAAAAAAAACTTAAAAAAAATAAAATTTCACAAAGCTGATATTACATCTCTTAAATCACTTTTAGGATTAAAAATTAAAAAAAACTCGGTTTTATTACATTGCGCAGGACAACCATCAGCAGCTTTATCTTTTAAAGATCCAAAGGGAGATGTTGAAAAAAATATTATTGGAATGGTAAATATAATTAATTTCTCAAAAAAAAAAAATATTAAAAAAATAATTTTTGCGTCCACCTTTAATGTGTATAAAGAAAATTCGAGGTCTCCTAGATTAAGTGAAAATGATGAATGTAAACCGAAATCTCTTTATGGTATTTCAAAATTTGCGGCTGAAAATTATTTACAAATATATTCGGAACATTTAGGTATAAAATGGAATATTTTAAGAATGTTTAATATTTATGGACCTGGCCAAGATCCAAATAATAAAAATCTTGGCATGATCAATATATTTTTGAATATGGCTCGAAAAAACTCAAAAATAATTGTTAAAGGTAGCTTAAAAAGATTTAGGGATTTTATTTATGTGGATGATGTAATTGATGCATGGTACAAAATTACATTAGATAGAAATCATTTCAATCAAATATTTAATCTAGGAACTGGTATTAAAGTAAATATAAAACAATTATTTCAAATATTTAGAATAGTATTAAAAAAGGAAATTTCTGTAAAAGAAATTAAAGGAACTCCAGGTGATTTTATGGGATGCTATGCGAATATAAATAAAATAGAGAGAAATTTAAAATTTAAATCAAAAACTAATTTATTAGATGGTCTTAAAAATTTCAATGACTGGTTAGTAAAAAATAATTATTAAAAATTATTTGTATAATCATTTTTTTTTAGCATTAATTGTATGTAACGTTGGACGATCTAAGTCAACATCTTGTTTAGTAATATATAATTCAGATATATTTGCTAGTTTGGATAAATTATTTTTTGACCAATACAATAAAGATGTAGTGGGCGGACTTCTCATTTCAATTGGCTGAAATAAATGCGGAAACTGAAAACAATCATCATCATTTATTGAGAACCAACCATTGCTTATCATGTGTTTGTAAATTTTACTCGAAGTACAATAACAATCAATAACATCGATTTTTTTTTTCTTTGCGTAATCTTCTAAAAATTTAATAGCATATTCATTCGTAAATTCATCACCAAATAAATCCATTAAATGAATAATCTTAAAATGTTTAATTGAATTTTCTTCTCTAAAAGAAATATATGAATATTGATTTTTACTTTTTATGTTTATTAAATATTCATTATAATTATAGTAAGGATGTTTTTTATACCTCCATTTTCTGTGATATGAGTCTCTTGAAAAAAGGTTGTGTTTCTTTTTAAATTTATCAAAAATACTATCATATCTCTTATCCTTTATTGAAAGTACAGTGTATTTATTTTTTTGTTTATAATTAAAATCCCATTGCTGGATCAGTTTAATAGCAAGTTTATTAAAAATAGAAAATTTTTTTATCTTTTCAAAATTAATTACTTTCACAAATCTAGGAATTGATTTAACATATCTAAAACCACTTCTCATATATATTGGTAAAGCTATATCTGTGCTACCCATACCAATTAAAATATCAAACTTTGATTGAATGAATGAAAGTATTTTTAAACCAATGTTTGATCCTAAACCAAATTTTTTAGTCTCTTTTGATGAAACCCAAGTTGTAAATTCTGCTCCATTAATTGGTTTATTATTTAAAAAAAAGGTTCTTCTGTTTAAACCTATTGCTCCAAAAATCTTTTTTTTTTTTGCATCATATGCAATTACGCAATAGTCTTTTGATTTATTTTCTGGTGCATTAATAAATTGCCATTCATAAAAGTATTTGTTTGGAAGTGCAATTTTTCTTTTCCAGCTCTTTTTAAAAAAATCTCTAACCAATTGATTGTTAATCTTAAAATCAGAGACAAAACCTATTTTAATTGACATAAACTATTGCTAAATTAATATTTTGAGGCGCATGATCATAGAAGTTATCTTTATAATATAAAATAAAAAAATGTCAGCACTATTATTTTGGATTTCACAAAATCTAATTAAGTCTTATAGTATAAAGTTATCAAAAAAAAATTTAAAGTTATATTAAAATGCAAAACAATTTTAATTTGTTAGATTGTACTCTTAGAGATGGTGGATATTATAATAAGTGGAATTTTGAAAAAAAGTATATAAATTATTATTTAAAAGCGATATCTGATACCAATATTAATTTTGTCGAGATAGGTTTTAGAAAACTACATAACAGTATTGCATTAGGTGAAACAGCATTTTCAAACGAAAAATTTATTAATTCATTAGATTTAGATCAAAACATAAATTATGGGGTGATGGTTAATGCAAGTGATTTATTTTTTAATGATAAGGTCATAAAAAATTATAGACAATTGTTTCCAAAAAAAACAAAGATTAAGTTTATTAGAATTGCTTGTCATGAATATGAGATTTTTAAAATAAAAGAAATCATTAATTTTTTAAAAAAACAAAATTATCTTGTTTTTATTAATTTGATGCAAATTTCAGAAATAAATAAAAAAAATTTAAAAAAAATTATTAAATTTTTGAATAAAACTAAAACAGATATTTTTTATATAGCTGATAGTTTAGGTTGTTTAAATCCAAAGAAGACTAAGGATTTGATTATCGAAATAAAAAAAATGTGGAATAAAGATATTGGAATTCATGCTCACGATAATTTAGGTTTAGCATTAAAAAATTCTTTTGCAGCTGTAAAAGCTGGAGCAAAATGGGTAGACTCTACAGTTTTAGGCATGGGAAGAGGCCCAGGTAATACCAAAACTGAAGAAGTTTTAAGTGAATTGAAAATTGTCAATAAAGATAAAATTAAATTAAATAAAATAATCTCAAATTATTTTAGAAAATTAAAAAAGAAGTATAAATGGGGAAAAAGTATTTATTATAATATTTCTGCTAGATATAAGATTCACCCAACTTTTGTACAAGAAATTTTAAGTGACCAACGTATAAAAAAAAATGAAAAAATAAAAGCGTTAAATTTTTTAAGATTAACACCATCAAAAAAGTTTAATCCTCTTTTAATAAATAATTTTATAAAATTTAACCAAAAAAAGAAAAATTTTTCTAAAAATCTTCCAGAAGATTTTTTGAAAAAATTTAATGTTATAATTCTTGCTGGTGGAAATATTACCAAATCAGAAATTCAAAAAATTTATAAATTAATAAAGAAAAAAAATTATTATCTTTTAAGTATAAACTTAAATAATAAAATAAAAGTTTCATTAATCGACATGTTTGTTTTTTCACATCCTTTACAAATCCAATCACAATTAAACTTGGTAAAATCCAAAATTAGTAAAATTGTTTATCCCTTTTCTTTTTTAAATGAAAAATTACCTATTGCACATCCATCTATAAGAAAAAATCTTTATAATTTTGGATTAAATGTAAAAAACTCAAATTTAATATCAGTAGATGATAATAATTGCATTTTACCTGAACCTTTAGGAATAGGTTATGCTATTTCAGTTTGTATTGCTAAAGGATGTAAAAATCTTTATTTGGTTGGGGTTGATAAACTTAAAAACAAAAAAAAATTTGATAATTCATCGATTTTACTGAAAAGAATGAAAAAAAAGTTTAAATACATAAACTTTAAATCATTATAATTTCATGAAAAAAAGAAAATATGTAATCATAATTCCAGCAAGATTCGGTTCAACCAGACTACCTGGTAAACCTTTAATAATTCTTAAAGGTATTCCAATTATTCAAAGAACTTATCAAAGGTGTGTAAAAGTATTACCTAGAAATGATGTTTATGTTGCCACAGACTCAAAAAAAATAAAAGATTTCTGTTTAAAAAACTCTATGAATTATATTATGACATCAAAAAGTTGTTTAACAGGCACTGACCGTGTCGCAGAGGCTTCTAAAAAAATTAATTCTGAATTTTATATTAATATTCAAGGAGATGAGCCTTTTTTTTCAGTTAAAGATATTAAAAAATTGATTAAAGTCTCAAAAAAATTTCCAAAGTTAGTGCTTAATGGTTTTACCGAAATAAAAAATAAAAAACAGTATTTTAGTCGAAATATCCCAAAAGTTGTATTTAGTAAAAATAATGAACTTTTATATATGTCAAGGTCACCAATCCCAGGAAATAAAAAAGATAAATTTACTAAAGCTTGGCGACAAGTTTGTGGCTATATAATTCCTAAGAAAAAATTAATAAAATTTTATAGTTTTAATAAGAAATCAGACTTGGAAAATTTAGAAGACATTGAAATATTAAGATTTATTGAAATGGGAGAAAAAGTAAAAATGATAAAGCTATCAAGTTCATCACTTGCTATAGATACTCCTCAAGATTTAGCTTTAGCAAAAAAAAAATTATCAAAGTGATATGAAAAATAAAATTTTACCTTTAATCAAATATATTAAACTACAATAACCAAAAGAGGTCATAGAAAAAACATAATATTTATGCTAAATCTAATAAAATTATTATTATGAATTTTACAGTAAAAGATATAGCGAAAATAGCTCTTTCAAGAAGTGGATTAAGAAATCCTTTTAATCAAGTTTTTAAAGTTATTGAATTTGAAACCACTTCTTATTGTAACAGAAAGTGCAGTTATTGCCCAAACGTTGATTTTGAAAGATTTGGAGATGATGATGACTTTTTCATGAAAGAAAAAGTATTTCATACTTTAATAAATCAATTGAAAGAACTAAATTTTAATGGATTGATCTCACCACATTTATATGGAGAACCAATGTCCGATCATAGAATGCTATCATGGTCAAAACACATTAAACAAAAATTGCCGAACTGTAGACTTAAAATTGTAACAAATGGAGATTTTTTAAATGAAAAAAATTTTTATGAATATCTATCAGCTGGTGTTGATATTTTTTATATATCAAAACATGGCAAACTATTAAAAAAACCATGTAGAGACTTATTGAATAAATTAGATAAACAAACTCTAAAAAAACATGTACTTGTTCAAGATTTTTATTCAGATTTTAATGAAACTCAAGACATGTTCACAAATAGAGGAGGTTCCATTGGCTTAAATGAAAATAATCAGAAAAAAACACCTATCAATTGTTCTTATGCAACCTATCCAGTAATAAATACTTACGGTGATCTTATTTTATGTTGTCAGGATTTTCACAATAAATATATTTTCGGGAATATTATGAATAGAAAACTTGCAGACATTTGGTTTGATAAAAAAAATATAGAATTGAGAAAAAGAATTTACAATTACAAATTAGACTTAAAAATTTGCAGAGACTGTAAAATGTAATGGTAATTACAGAAAAAATTTTACAAAAATTATCAGAAAAGTATCAATTAGATTTCAGTAAGTTCAGATTCGTAGACAAAACAAATTTTTTTAAGAAATTTTATTTTATTTTTTATTCTGGAGAAGAGTATTTTTTTCAAATAAATAAAAATAACGAAGATTTGGATAATTTTTTTCCATACTTCGCCCATTCAAATGAAATTACTAATATTGAAATTTGGGTTAAAAGCATTTGTTACACAGAAAATAAAAAAAAAAAAATAGTTTCAGATTTAAAGACAGGTTTGCAAAAAAGAAATTATATAAAGAAAAAGTTTAATATATGATCAATGTTTTAATCACTACGACAACATTTGATGAAGATATTATTAAAAAATTATCAACAAAAAAAAATTTTAAAATAATTACAAATAGAACCGGAAAAAAATATGATTATAATTTTCTCAAAAAAAAAATTAGTGAAACTAACGTAATTATAGCAGGCACAGAAATATATGACGAAAAAGTTTTGAAATTAGCAAGTAATCTTAAAGCTATTTATAGGATCGGAGTTGGAACTGACAATATAAATTTAGATTTTTGCAAGAAAAATAATATAAAGGTATTTACCTCAACAACAGATATATCGATTGGAGTGGCAGAACACGCGATAGGCTTAATGTTTTCTGCAATAAAAAAAATAACAGAATTTGATAAAAAAATTAAAACTAAAAAATGGAAAAAGCAAAGAACAAAATTACTTTCAAATAAAAAAATTGGTATAATAGGATTAGGAAAGATAGGTAAAAAAATCTATAAATTACTTAAACCTTTTAAAGTAAAATTTTTTTACAATGATGAGAAAAGATATAATTATTCAAATATAAATTTTAAATCAATTAAGGAATTATTTAAAATTTGTGATGTTATAACTGTCCATTTACCACTGAATAAAAAAACTAATAGAATAATAAATAAAAAAATATTTACTCAATCTAATCCGAATATTATATTAGTAAATACCTCAAGGGGAGAAGTTATAAATGAAATAGATTTAGCAAATTTTTTATTGAAGAATAAAAAATCTATTGCAGCCCTCGATGTTTTTCAAAAAGAACCATATGTTGGAAAATTACGAAAATTGGAAAATGTAATATTAACACCACATGTCAGTGGTTATTCTCAAGAATTAAGAAATCAGATGGAAAATGAGGCAATAGATAAAATTATACAAAAATTTAGTGAAAAATAAATCTTTTATAAATTTAAAATCTGCCTCAATGAATTGTTTAAAAGATGTTCGTGGGTTGTTAAAAAAAGAGAAATCTATAAAAAATATTTTTTTATCAGGAGGAAAAAGTTTAAACATTATTAAAAATAATTTATCAATTTTAAATTTAAGGAGAAAAAGTGATATATTTTTAACAGATGAAAGAATTACAAAAAATAAATCATATTTAAATTCGATTAAATTTAGAAAGATAAAAATTAAAAAAGTTATCTTCAAAGACAATTTCAATATTAATAATTTAAAAAATTTTAAAAAAATTAATAATTCAATGCCAAAAAAAAATTTCATAAGTATTTTAGGTGTGGGGGAAGATGGACATATTGCATCAATTTTTAATTTAAAAGAAAAATTAGTTCTTAATAAAAGTATGATTTTGACAAAAAGAAGTGATGAAGATTTTTTGAGAATTTCATTATCATATGAATATTTATCTAAATCAAAGAAAATATTTTTAATATTTAGTAATAGAAAAAAGATGAAACAGATAAAGAATAAAAATACAATTGTTCATAAATTTTTTAAAAAAAATAGTAAAAAAATACTTAATTATTTTGTGGTAGAATAGATTATAATTTCATGAATGTTATAAAAAAAAAGATTTTATCAAGATTATATTCGGGATATGGTTTTAAGTATTATCCAAAAAAATTTCAGATAAATTTTGATTTAAAACACAAGTTTATTTCTTCAAAAAGAAATATTAAAATTCAAAATACAAACAGCAGAATGATTTTGTTAGCATCCGAACAAATAAGAGTTAATCCAAATAATATTTGGAATAAAAATTATTTTAATGATAGAGAAAATTTGTCTTCATTGCATAGATGGACATGGGGAATTAAAATGATTTCAAAAAAAGTAAATAATTTAAGAATTGAAGATAAAAAATTTATAGAGGACTCAATTTTAAATTGGTGTTTAAGATACTCTAATAAAAAAATTGATAAAAATGATATAATTTTTGAACCTTATAATATATCAGAGAGAATATCCAATTATTTAGTCTTACTGCAGTTGAAGATTTTAGAACCAAATAATTTTATTCTTAATATTTTAGAAAAACAATTTTTTTTTCTAATAAGAAATATCGAAATTTATAAATTCAAAAAATCAAATCACGCTTTAAATAATCTTAAAGCTATATATATGTTTTCTATTTATTCAAAAAATCTTAAATTACAAAATTATTCGCTAAAATTTATAATTTATATTTTAAAAAAATTTTTAGATAAAAATGGTTTTTTTAAATTTGGATCTTCTAATTATCAATTTATTTTTGCAAAGTGGATTTTAGATATTTTGCTATTTTCTGCCAATTTAAAAAATAAAGATATAAAATTTATAAAAAACAACTTTCAAAAAATTCTTGGGACTCTTAATTTTTTTTTACAAAAAGAGAAAAATAATAATATAATTCCTCTTTTTGGTAATATATCTCCAGATTTAACTAATCAGTGGATAGTAAGTTTTTTTTTTAATAGAAAAAAAAATTTTTTTTTTAAAAAATATTGGCAAGAATTAAATTTAAAGAATACCAATGAAAGAATTTTATCTAAAGAGTGGATAAAAATTCATAATCGTAAATTCACCATATTTTGTAGAAATCCAAAAATAATAGGTTTCGATTATAATCATAGTCATAACGATTTCTTTAATTTTGAGTTATTTTACTATGGAAAAAAAATTATTTTAAATCCAGGAAGAGAAAATTATTCATATGAAAGCTTAATTAGAGATGTTTCTGGAGACTCCCATAATTCGTTCAAAATTAATAACAAACCTGTTTATGATGAATTTCTGTTTTACAAACCGTTATCTAGGATTGGTATAAAAAAGATACAAGATTGTAAGTATAAAGCAGAAACTAACTATAAGAATTATATTAAATTAAATTCATTGGAAAGAAATTATAGTATTATAAGAGAAATTTTTTTAAACAGTAATAATGTTACAATTAAAGATACAATTAAAACAAAAAAAAAATCAGACATTAGGTTACGTTTCAATCTTAGTTTGACTAAAGAGGAATTTAATAAGAAAAAAAATTTGAAGATTTTGTATTCATCTGACATTAAAAAAAAGATTAATTTAAAAAATAGAAAATTTTATGAAAGTTATGGTAAATATCATATTGGAAGAGAACTGACATATAATTTCAAAAATGTTGATAAATTAAACTCAACTTTAAAAGTGATTGGCTAGAAAATGTGTGGAATATGTGGAATTTACAATTTCAACAATAAAAATATTGATAAATCAAAATTGAAAATCATGAATGATCAAATGATAGACAGAGGTCCAGATTCTGAAGGTTATCTAATAGATAATAATTTTGGAATGGCAATGAGAAGATTGTCAATTATTGACCTAGAGAAAAGTATACAGCCCATGCAAAATTCTGACAAAAATATATCTATAATTTTTAACGGTGAAATTTATAATTTTATTGAGCTTAAAGAGGAACTAAAAAAAGAAAACATAAAATTTAAAACTACTGGTGATACTGAAGTAATACTAAAACTATATGAAAAGCTTGGTGAAAAATTTGTACAAAAATTAATTGGAATGTTCTCAATATGTATTTTTGATAAAATTAAAAAAAAAATTTTTATTTATAGAGATAGATTTGGCATAAAACCTTTATATTATTATATTTCTCAGACTTCATTTTATTTTTCTTCAAGTTTATTTTCTTTTAAAAAAGTTTTAAATCTAAGAAAATCTAAAGAATCTTTTTTTTTATATCTTTGTTTTAATTATTTTCCGTCTACAAAAACAGTTTATGAAAATATTTATTCATTATTACCTGGTAATTTTATAAAGATACAAAATAACAAAGTTAGTATTGAAAAATATTATGATTTTAATAAAGAGAAATATATCATAAACAAAAATAAATATGATCCTAAAATATTTAAAGAAATAATGGATGATTCAATTTCTATAAATTTAAGAAGTGATGTAAACTTAGGATTAATGATGAGTAGCGGAATAGATTCAAGTATAATTGCAAACGAGTCCTGTAAATTCAACAAAAATTTGAAAGCCTATACTGTAAATTTTGAGGACAAATTAGATAACGAGGGTGTTTTAGCCTCTAAGTTTGCAAATGATTTAAAAATAAATCATGAAATAATAAATTTAAAAAAAAATGAAACTCCACATTTGTTAAATCAGATTTTAAAAAACATGGATGAGCCTTGTGCCGATACTGCAATAATACCTAGTTATTTAATTTCCAAAAAAGCTAAGAAAGATAACATTAAAGTTCTTTTAAGTGGTGCCGGAGGAGATGAAATTTTTGCTGGTTATAGCAGACATTACTTAAATTTTTATACTTTTTTTTATGGAATTATTAACTTTTTAAAAATTAAAGAACATAAGCTTTTAAAAATCTTTCCTTTTAAAATTCAAAATATTCTCTTCAAATCATTGGATAAAAAATATGCTTATGTTAGTAATACATCCGGACAAAATTTGGGAGTGATATTAGAGTCGATTAGTAATAATTCACATGAAAAAATTTTTCAATTTATAGAAAAAATTTTAAAGGGAATAATTAATAGTAACTTTATATTTGATGCAAAAAATATTATCAATGCAGACTTATCTTTATATTTACCAGATAACATATTACGCCCATTTGATAAAGTTTCTATGATGAACTCCGTTGAGGGCAGAGTTCCCTTTTTAGATCATAGATTTTTAGAGATAATTAATTATTTTAATTTAAATATGGCCTCTAAAGGATCATCAAAAAATAATAAGAAAATTTTAAAAAGTTTATACAGAAATGAATTACCTAAATATATACTTTATAATAATAAAAAAGGATTTAATGCACCATTAGATAAATGGAATTTAGATTTTAGTCAATTTAATCTCAAGGAATATTTTGAGGATAACTTAAACATGAAATTAATCAATAAAAATAAAGGTAATAAAAATTTTAGAAATTTTGAGTATAATTTAAATACCTATAAAATTTGGGCAGAATTTAATTAATGTTTTTTTCTATAATTTGTCCAACTTTTAATTCTTCTGTTTTTCTAGAAAAAACATTAAACTCTTTATTGGCTCAAACTTATAAAAAATTTGAAATAATTTTTTCGGATGATGGATCCTACGATAATACAATTGAAATTCTTGAAAATTACAGATCAAAATTTAGTGATATAGGTATTAATATTATTATTTTAAAAAACAAACATGCTGGCCCTGGTTATGCTAGAAATCAAGCATTGAGGGTTGCAAAAAACGACTGGGTATCTTTTATAGACTCTGATGATTTATGGAGTAGTGACAAATTACTTAAAGTAAGTGATTTTTTAAAGAAAAATGATAATTATAATTGCGTCCTTCATAGACAATATTTTTTAGGGTCCAATAATCAGATTAAAAAATATGATTTTGATAAATATTTTAATTTTAAATTATCCGTAAAAAAACAATTATTTAGAAGGAACTTTTTTGCCATGTCAGCTATTACTTTAAAAAAAGAATTAATAGATGATGAAGGTGGATTTAATGAAATATATCAAAATGCTCAAGATTATGATTTGTGGATTAGAATTGGAGATAAATTTAAAATATTTATTCTACCAGAAT
>MDTG01353153.1_pt1 | contig 14863 bp, 6 predicted proteins | sample 811421 | NCBI WGS metagenome assembly MDTG01 (sample SAMN05326645, study PRJNA326480) | marine metagenome | isolation source: seawater | place: Pacific Ocean: South East | collected 2011
AGGCCCGGCCGAGCTTCTGATGCACTACGGCACCGAGGCCCAGAAGGATTATTATCTGCCCCGGTTGGCCGTGGGCGACGAAATTCCGTGTTTCGGGCTGACCAGCCCGCACGCCGGCTCGGATGCCGGGGCGATTCCGGATCGCGGCGTGATCTGCTACGACGACTGGCAGGGCGAACAGGTGCTGGGCATGCGCCTGACCTGGGACAAGCGTTATATCACCCTGGCCCCGATCGCCACCGTGCTCGGTCTGGCGTTCAAGCTCTATGATCCGGACGGCCTGCTGGGCGGCGAGCGGGAGCTGGGCGTGACCTGTGCCCTGATCCCCACAGCCATGCCGGGCTGTCATACCGGGCGCCGGCATTTCCCGGCCAGCGCGCCCTTCCAGAATGGGCCCACTTGGGGCAACGACGTCTTCCTGCCGCTGGATGCCATCATCGGCGGCCGAGCGATGATCGGCCAGGGCTGGCGCATGCTCATGGAGTGTCTGTCGGTGGGGCGCTCGATCTCCCTGCCTTCCGGCTCGGCGGGGGACGCCATCGCCAACGCCCGCTATACCGGCGCCTACTCGGTCATCCGTCGTCAGTTCAATGTCTCGATCAGTGCCTTCGAAGGTGTGCAGGAAGCGCTGGCACGCATCGGGGGCAAGACCTATGCGTGTGAGTCCATCCGACGCTTCACCGCCAACGCGGTGGATCTGGGTGAAAAACCCTCTGTGGCTTCGGCCATCGCCAAGTATCACGTGACCACCATGGCTCAGGAGGTCGCCAAGGACGCCATGGACGTTCACGCCGGCAAGGCCGTCATGCTGGGCCCGTCGAACCCCATCGCTCGCAGCTTCCAGGCAGCCCCGGTCAATATCACGGTCGAGGGGGCGAATATACTCACCCGCTCGATGATGATCTACGGCCAGGGATCGATTCGTTGTCATCCTTATGTGCTGGCCGAGATCGAGGCCGCCAACAATCGCGACCAGGACGAAGCCCTGGACGCCTTCGACGCGCTGCTCTATGCCCATATCGGGCACGATTTCGCAGCCGCAGCCCGCTCGCTCGTGATGGGCTTTACCGGCGGGCTGGGCTCGGCGACAGGCAAGCAGGCCGATGTGGCGACGTTCTACCAGACCATGAATCGCTACTCGGCCAATCTCGCGCTGCTGTCCGATCTGGCCATGGCCACGATGGGCGGCACACTCAAGTTCCGCGAATCGATCTCGGCACGCCTGGGTGATGTGCTGTCCCAGCTCTATATCGCCAGCGCCACCCTCAAACGCTATATCGAGGACGGTGCCCACGCTGACGACCGGCCTTATGTGGCCTGGGTGTGTGAAACCGCGTTCGCAGAAATCGAGGTCGCGTTGTCCGGTGTGTTGCGCCATCTGCCCAATCGCTTCGTGGCGGCCCTGGGCCGGGTGCTGATCTTCCCGCTGGGCCGCACGGCACGCCGCCCCAGCGATCCGCTGGGCCAGCGCGTGGCCAAGCGCGTGACCACGCCGGACGCCGCCCGCGACCGTCTCACTCCCCGCTGCTTCATCTCGTCAACCCGGCCCGACCGTGATCTCGCGCTGTTCGAGCGGGCCATGCAGGCAACACTGGATACCGCCGAGACCGCCAAGAAACTGGTCAAGGCTCGCAAGAGCGGGGCGATCACGGCCGATCACCCGTTCGAGCAGATCATCGAAGGGCATGACAACGGCGTGATTTCGGCCGATGAAGCCGCGGCCATGCGCCTGGCCTTCGAGCTGCAGATGAAGGTCATAGACGTGGACGACTTCGACCCCGGCGAGATGCGCGGCCGCGCCAAGACAACCGCCTCGGCCGCCGCGAGTCGGGCTGCATGACCAAGCGATTGATACGATAACCGCACGAAGACAAAAGACGCTCCCATGAGCGTCTTTTTTCATACCGACACGTATGAAACCGGCCCGCGAATGCCGTCATACAACGACAAAAGCACGACTGATCGATTGCACACAACTGCAATAAAAGATCGCGCAGAACAGACGCGTTCGTGCCCTTTGGTCGACGCCTCAGACTAAGGTATGAAACGCGTCATGCCGAGCGCGCCCTCTACCCGCTCCCTCCTGAAAGGCTTGTCATAGCGAGCTTTTTGCGCCCCGGCGTCAAAGACGCTGATCCGTATCGATGACCATCGCCGCCCGCTTACCGGGCCAGGATTCAGACATGGCATCTTTTCGGCTAGGCTTGGATCCCAGAACTCTAAAAACGCGCTATCGGCCATTGGGCCTTCACCAGGGAGATTCATCGTGAAGAAGAAGCGTTCCAAGGGGATGCAACCGGAGCCATTGGCGTCCGGTTTCGGGACAGAACTCAGGAGAACGGTCCGCCACGCCGGACTCGCGGCCTGCCTGGCCGCGACCAGCGGCTTGATGCTCAGTGCCTGCGACGCTGGCTCTGGCGGCGACAACGGCCGTACCCCGGCCGAACAGCAGGCGATCGAAGACGGGCCGATGGGCCTGGTGTTCAGCTATCCGTACAACGGCCAGCAAAACGTCACGCTGACCAGCCAGATCGCGTTTCGCACCCAGAGCGCTTTCGAAAACGATATCGCCGATGCGATCGTCCTGCGCACCGCCTCTGGTGAAATCGCACCGGATCTGTCGATCAACGTGGTTCAGGACGATAATCAGCCCAACGTCTATCGTGTTCAGACGTCGCGGCCGCTGCGCGGCAACGTCACGTATCGTCTGGTCACCACCCGAGCCCTCCAGTCGGGGGATGTGCGTTATGACGCCGGCCAGACGTTGTTTCAGTTCACCACAGCTCCGACGCCCGGCGGCCCGTCGGACGGCGAATTCCGTGTGACGGAAGTCGCTCCCGGCGAAACCAATCCGGTCACGGGCCGGACCTCGATCTTCGCGCAGTTCAATACCCTGCATATCTCGTTGTCCGAAACGATCGACCCGTCGAGCATAGTCGATGGTGAGACGTTTACCGTCACCGGCCCCGACGGCGATGATGTCGACGGCGCACTGATCGTATCCGGCCACGAAATCGCTTTCGACCCGGCCGATAACCTGGCGCCTGGCGACTACACGATCTCGTTGTCCGGCGACGTGCGTTCGGCGTTCGGCGTTCGGCAAATCGCTCGAGCCGATGTCGGTCACCCGAACCGTGCTCGATTCCGGTGAAATCGTCCAGCAGAACCTGCTAGTCGATAACGATCAGGGCTTTGCCGGTGACGCCGACGATAGCCCGCTCGACGGCCTGATGGACAACCTGATCACGATTCGCACCCAATTGATCGGTGTGAACCAGCAGCCGGCTCGCAACAAACCGACGCGCGGCGGGGTTCTGACCAACCTCAGCCAGCCCGGCATGCCCGGCTTTGGCGATGTGTTCCCGAACAGCATTCCGGCCGGCCAGATCATCGAGCTCAAGCCGTTGAGCGTCTCGCTCAACGGCGACGTCCCCACGCCGCTGCAGAGCGGGCCGATCCAGGTGCAGTTCGGTACCGATGCGAATGTGTACCTGATGGCCAACGACTATCAGGACATCGCCACACCAACGGCGGTCCGTCTACGCTTCGACCTGAACAACACCACGTTGATTTCAGCCGCCCCCGGCACCCCGGAATATGTCGTTCAGGCCCTGGCCAATGGCGTGTTCAACCAGTCGGCGCTGAACATCCAGGCTTCGGGGCTGGCCATTCCGCAAGACAACGGCGACCTGGTGATCTCCACACTCGGCACCTTCCCGCTGACCGTTAACCGCAGCGACGATCTCACGATCGATTTCTCATTGACGCTGCGTCTGCCGGCCAGCGAGCAGGATCCGGTCCAGGCCGACACGATCGCCCCCTTCATCATCGCCCAGTCGCCAAGCGCCTGTCTGTATACTTTCGGCACGCCGGCGTATCGCCCGCTTTACGAGCAGCGTGGTTCCGCCCCGACGGTACTCCCGGAACAGGCCTGCGTACAGGTTCTGCAACAGGGCGGCGCTCTCAGCACGCCCTCGGGCATTAACGACTTCCAGATCGAGGCCAGCCCGGCGCTGACCTTCAGCGAGCCGCTGGACCCGTTGTCGGTGAACCGCCAGAGCATTCAGATCACCGGACCGGCCGGTAACGTGCCGGTCTCTTTCCAGCTCGACGGCTCCTCGGTGGTTCTGCGTCCGGATGATCTGCTTCAGCCCGACACCCAGTACACGATCACTCTGGGCAGCGGGAGCGCGCTGCGCGACCTGGGCGGTAACGCGTTAGTGGCCAATCCGGCCGGCGGCCCCGGCCAGAGCATTCGTTTCACCACCGAACCCCTGGTCGACAACGATGCCCGTGAGGCTCCGGTGATCCTCGGCGAGCTGACACCCGGCGTGCCCTGTGCACTCGAAGGCGGCAACTTCATGAGTGGCGGCAACACAGCCGGACGTTGCGTCGGCAGTGATTCGTCCGACACGACGGCAACGCAAGATGACGACGCCGACAGCATGGACGGCGGCATGGTGACCGCCGATTACCCGGTGTTTCAGAATCCGAAGAACGTATCGATCAACCTCTCGTTCTCGAAATTCGTGCAACGCGATACCGTCGTCCTGGCCGATGGCTGCCTGACTCAGGGCAGCGGCGATGGCAACAGCAATGGTGATGCGACGCTCGCTCTCGAGCGTATCGATGCCAGCGGCCAGTGCATTGGCACCCCCGAGGCCTCGCTGGCGTTCTTGAACACTAACGACGAAACGACTCGCGGGGTCACGATTCGCCCGGTCGAGGAACTGGAAGAAGGCGCACGTTACTGGATCGTGGTGTGTGGCAACGACAGCGACTCGAGCTGCGGTGCCACAGTCCTCGATACCGACGGACTGGCGTTGAACACGGATCCATATACCGGGACCGGAACGACGCCCGCCTCGCCGGACGAGCAGGCTGCTGGCGGCCCGGACATCATCATGCCCTTTGATGCGATCGGCTATACCACGGACTTCTACGCCGACCAGTTCACGCTACCCTATACCGACACCAACGGAAACGGCCAGTTCGACGATGCCAGCGGCAACGGCGTATACGATGACGGCGACGAGCGGCCACAACCCAGCAACCGTACGCTGGTCGATCTGTCGCTTGCCGGTAGTCAGATCGCCAACAGCGATGACATCGGCATGGCCAATGGCGGCGCCTTCCCGGCCTATCTGTCTCTGACCCGGCCCGTCGCCATCCGCAAGACCGTCGGCAACTGCGGCGCCCGGTTGGACAGCATCGTGAACGATGATGGCGAGAACGCCGTGGGCGATGTCCCGGATGACTGTATCCAGGTGTCGTTACTGCCGGGTGGCTTCAGTGCGCTGACCGGTATCGGGATTTCCGGGCCGGAAGCCGCTTCGGCAATCACCGGAACGCTCACCGACCTGGTCAACGATGGCGTTGTTGGTTTGACCACACCGCTTCAACAGATTCCGCTGGTCGGCCCTCTCCTTGACGGCGTCAACGGCACGCTTGGCGATCTGTTGGATGAGACCAGCGGATTGCTGGACGAGGTACTTGGGGGGCTTGCTGAAGGGTTGATCCCGGTCAACGGCGATCCGATCAATACAGGCCAGCTGCTGCTGCGCTTCCCGAACGACACCGACGACGGTGCGGCCATGGACAGTGCCCAGTCCGGCTATATCGTTCCTCGTTGCGAAGGCACTCTGAACGGCCAGGATTACGAGTACGAGCCCTGCTTCACGGCATCGCTCAACCTCGTGGCCAATGCACCGGACGCACAGGGCTTGACGCTGAGCCAGCAGAGAATCGTGGTCAACGTCGTCGGCCCCGTGGCCTTCGAGCAGAACGGTCGTCTGGTCATTTCGCTGAACAACGTCAATACGTTCAGCCTGCAGGCCACGGCTCTGGGGCTTCTGCCCGCGAGCGCCGAAATCCGTCCGGGTCGGCTGAATTTCCAGCTCACCGGCAACGAAATCCACGGTGGCCGTGCCTTCCCGGAGCGCTAAACCGTGACGACATGATTCATCGGCAACGGTGAGTCGGCCCCGGTCATCCGTTCGATGATCGGGGCTTTTTATTGGGCGCAGGCCGGCCCGCCGAGCCAGGCCCCGATCGAACAGCACCAATCAATCAGCCGGCCCCGGGCGCAGGGGCGGTTTCGAGGATCTCGACCGACTCGCGTACTTGTATGACAGCACGGTGTCGAGCCCGGCGTCGCCGAGCAGCTACCCTGGCGTCTTCACGAGGCGGGTAATGGGGGTGGCCCGACGAGACGTATCACGCCTCACACGGCAAGAACGAGTCAGAACGCAGGCCAGGCGCCATGATGGACACCGTGTCGCGGCCGCTTGGCTGGTGCCCCCGCGCTTGCCTGCCAGGCGACCCGACCCCGTTCGGGATGGAGGCGTCACATCGATCGTAGCCGCACCGCCCGGGGCCACGCCCCCGGCGGCCATACATCATCGCCGGCGCCTCGCAATGACGATAGACGCTAGCCGGTCTGGGCCAGAATCTGCATGGCCAGCTCGCGCACCGCGTTCGACATGGCGCGGCCGATGACCTCGGCGTTATCGCTCGACCCCGCCGGCAACGATTCTCTGATCAGAGCCGTATCACGCGCCACGGTGGTATCGGCACTGTCGGTGACCCGCCACTGTGCCGCCAGCACCAAGGTGCCGCCCGGTTGCGGCTCAAACGTTGAGACATCGACATGGACGTCGTAGGGCTTGTTGCGCCCTTGCACGAGTTTCTCGTCGATGGTCTCTTGCAGAAGACGCGTCATGGCCACGGGCAAGCGGATCGCCCATTTGGCATTGGGCAATTCCGACAGGACATGGGCATCGCTTCGGATCTGGAGATGATAGTTGTCCAGATATTCGGGCACCTGGACCCGCATGACATGCCAGTCGCTGGGCCGGGCCGGCAGGCGCTCGGTCTGCGGCGGCGACAGCGTTATACGCTTGAGCGGCGCCACGCCGCCGCAGCCGGCCAGCAGACCGCCGGAGACCAGGATCATGCCGGCCCATTGTAGCGTTGCGTGTTTCATCAGCGGCCATCGCCTCCGTAGAGCAGCGCATGCGGATTGCGCTCGAGTGTTTCAGCGAAACGACGAATCGATGACGCCGCCGCCGCCAGATCACGCAGGGTGCTCTCGACATCCTGACGGGTGCCGGAATCGGGATCGGTGACCTGCTGAATCTGTCTGGATAGTTCCGCCAGGCTATCGCTGGTCACCTGCACGTTGTTGAGCACCTGAGTGATCTGTTCGTCGCGTGAATCGATCTGCTTGGTCGCCGTTTCGCTGAGCCGCTCGACGCTGGCCAGCGTCTGCTGCAGCTGTTCGTTGTTCTGATTCACCGCTTTTGTCACCGCACTCAGCGTATCGTCGGTGTTTTCGGTGGTCTGCTTGATCGCGGGCGTGAGCGTGGTGACAGCGCTGTCAACGTCTTCGGCCAGCGTCACCATGGTCTTCAAGGCATGGTCGATACGGTCGAGGGTCTGTTTCCAGGGCAGCTGCGCCACCGTGTCCTTGAGCTGATCGAGCTGAGACGGTACGGCGGGAATTTCCGGCACATCCAGCTTCGAGGGATCGACCACGAAGTTGGCGGGCTCATCGGGCTGGAAATCCAGATTCACTGCGAGCTGTGAAGTGACATAGCTGTATATGACCAACTGAGCGCGCAGACCGCGATCGACCATCGATTCGATCGACATGTCGCTGTCGGCGCGCTCACCGTCGAGCATGGTCATATTGTCGCCGCTCATGTCCACGGTGACCGCGATGCGCGCGCCCTCCCCCTGGCCGGCCAAACGCAGCTGGACTTTCTTGACCGTGCCGACCTGCACACCGCGGAACAACACACGCGAGCCGTTGGTCAGCCCGAGCACGGACTGATCGAAAAAGATGATCGCCTGACGATCCTGGCGCAGCAGCCCGGTATTGCCGAACGCGAGAATCCCGACCGCGATGAGTGCCAACGCGCCCAGAAGAAACGCGCCGATGATCGTATAGTTGCGATTACTCGCCATGCGTCACACGCTGCGTCATATCGATTCTGTCTCCTCGGCCTCGATGGGTTCGCGTTTTAGAAAAGCTCGTACCCGGTCCGGGCCCTGCTCGACGAGCCGGTGCGGGTCGCCGTGGGCGATCGCTGTCTTCGAATGGTTGTCGAGATAGATACTATCGTCGGCGATGGTGAAAATACTCGGCAACTCGTGCGTGACCGCGATGACCGATAGTTTGAGCGCATCCCGCAGCCGCATGATCAATGCATCCAGGCGCTGTGAGGTGATCGGGTCGAGCCCCGCACTGGGCTCGTCCAGAAACAGATAATCGGGATCCAGCGCGATCGCCCGGGCCAGCCCGGCCCGCTTCTGCATGCCGCCCGACAGTTCGCTGGGCATGCGTGACTGCTGTCCGGCAAGCCCTACGAGCGCCAGCTTGAAGGCCACCTGATCGGCGATTTCACCGGCGCCCATCTTGGTGTGCAGCTGCATCGGCAGTGCGACGTTCTCGCCCACCGTCATCGACGACCAGAGTGCTGTGGATTGGAACAACACCCCGATGCGTCGCTGCAGCGCGGCCCGTTCGAGGCGATCGTCGGTCACCAGCCGCATGCCGTCGAACACGATATCGCCCTGATCGGCCCGTGCCAGATCGATCATGTGTCGAAGCAGCGTGCTTTTGCCACAGCCCGACACGCCCATGATCACGAAGATCGAGGCCGGGTGAATCGCGAACGATAGCGCCTCTTGCACCAGTGTATCGCCAAAAGCCAGACGCAGATCGCGCACGACGATACCGCGCTCGAGGTTCTGATTATCGGAGAGCTCGGCCATAACGGAGCGGCTTAAATGCCCAGCGCGTTCGTACAGAGCGCGGCCACGGCATCGATGGAGATGATCCCGATGATACAGACAACCACCGTTCGTGTTGCCGCGCGCCCGACTTCGGCCGCGTTGCGTCCGGCGTTCAGCCCGATATAACAGCTGCTCAGGGCGATGAGCACGCCGAATGCAATGGATTTGACGAAGCCGATCACGAATTCGGACACGCTCATCGCATCCTGCAAGCGCTCGACGAAGGCCATCGGCGGCGTGCCGAGCACGATATGGGCCACGATCATGCCGCCAACGATAGCCAACGTGGCCCCGTAGAGAAACAGCAGCGGCATCATCAGCGAAAGTGCCGCCAAACGCGGCAAGGCCAGAAACTCGAACGGCGAGACGCCGATCATGCGCAGAGCATCGATCTCTTCGTTGGATTCCATGGTCGCCAGATGCGCGGCGAACGTGGCCCCGATACGCCCGGCCATGATGAATGCCGTCATGATCGCCGCCATTTCTCGTGCCGAGGCAATCCCCACGAGATCGGCCAGATACATGCCGGCGCCGAATGTCTGAAGCTGAACAGCGCCGATGAAACCGAGTACGGCCCCGATCAGAATATTGACCACCGTGACCACCGGCAGCGACGCGGCCCCGGTCTCGCGAACCAGCTCCACGAAATCCCGCCAGCGCGTCTGTGCCCGGCCGGATATCAGCGCTGGCGTGAGCGCCAGGGCATGACCCACGAGATTCGCGGTGTTGCGCGCGGTGTTGGCCTGCCCTCCCGCGCGGCGGCCCACCCGGGCCAGCAGCCCCGGCCGCCGAGGCTGTTCGGTGGCTGTCGGCGTCGGGCTTGCCAGCGCGATGAGTGCCGAGACATCACTCGGCAGATCGCGTGTTTCCAGCGATACATCGACCTCGCCGAGCGCCTGACTCAACGCATGAACAAAAGCCGCGACGCGCGGGTGCGCATTATCAAGCGCCGCACCATCGACCACCACACGCGACTGGTCACCCGTATCGAGCGTATCGGCCACGTGCGCGGCCGATGGCGGACGCACGGCACGGCCCCAGTCGCCCGACAGATGAACCACCGGCGTACCCGACTCGGTCTCGACGGCAATCAGCCTGGACGTCGTTTCCCGCACGCTCACGATAAACGCCGCCGGCACCGATCACCGATATGGCCAGGCATCACGGGCGAACCGGTCCGGACGTGGGCAGGACTGAATCTCACGCAAAACGAGCGATTGCCGATCATGCCGCGCAGCTTAACCCAGCCGGCCCGGACGTGCCCGGCCGGGCCAGACAACGAGCAAGAAGGCCCAGCCCGATTACGGATCGTTGCCCGGAATCGGCGCGTTGGCGGTGGCCGCACCGGCGCCGTCTTTCTCGCCGGGCACCGGCTCGTAGTCGTTGGCCACTTCCTGTAGCGCCGGATCCAGCGAATCGGACTGCTGTGTCCAGCCGCCTCCCAGCGCCTTGTACAGATCGGCCGTGGCTGTAAAGCGCGAGGCGATCGCATCGGCCAGCTCCAGCTGGCTGGAGAACAGGTTGCGCTGTGCATCGAGCACGTCGAAGAAATCGGTACGACCGACCTGATAACGCAGCCGGGCCAGACGCAGCGTCTCGCGATAGCTTTCGACCTGATCCTGAATGGCCAGATAGCGCTGGCGGCTGTACTTGACCGCCTGAAGGGCATTCTCGACTTCCTGGAAGGCTTGCCGCACGGCCTGGCGATACTGAATCTCGGCCTGTGCCTTCTGTGCCTTGGAGCTTCGATACTGGGCGTTGATTCGGCCGAAATCCAGAATCGGCGCGGTGATCGAGCCGCTGATGCGTTGCAGCTCCGAGTAAGGCTCGAACAGATCCGAAACATCCAGAGCCTGGGTCCCCAGACCTGCGCTCAGGTTGAGCGTCGGGAAGAAACGGGCCTTGGCGACGCCGACATTGGCATTGGCCGCGATAAGCGAGGCTTCCGCGGCACGAATGTCCGGGCGACGCTCGATCAGCGACGACGGCAGCACGACCGGCAGATCGGTCGGCAATGTCAGATCCTCGAAATCGCCGTCGGGCACCGTCGTGGTGTTCATGATCTGGCGCGGCGTCTTGCCGGTCAGGATCGCCAGCGAGGTCTGGAGCCGGTCAGCCTGTTGCTCCAGCGGCGGCAACTGGGCCCGTGCCGATTGCAACAGTGACTTCGTCTGCAGCAGGACCAGCTTGTTGATCGCGCCGAATTCATAGCGCTTCTTGTCCAGCCGGTAGCCCTGGAGTCGTGTCTTGATCGTCTCCTTGGTCACCGCGATCTGTCGCTGGAAGGAGCGCAACGACATATAGTTGGTCACCACATCCGAGACCACCATCAGACGCAGGGAATCCTGGGTGTAGGCCGAGCTCAACAGCTGAGCGCGCGCCTGCTCTGCCGAGCGACGCAGCGCGCCCCAGAGATCGAACTCGTAGTTCAGCGTCCCGGTGACGGAAAAGAAATTGAAGCGCTGAACCTGGTTGCCGCCGCCACCGCCGGCGCCACCGCCGACGTTGTTACTGCTATTACCGCCGGCAGAACCGCCGCTCGTGCCGGCGCCCCCCAAGCCACTAGCGCCGCCGCCGCTGGCAAAGCCACCCACGCCCGTGCGCTGTCGCTGTGCCTGGGCCTGACCCTCGACCGACGGATACAGCTGGGCGTTCTGAAAACCCAGCTCGGCCCGGGCCTGGCGGATACGCTGGAACTGCAGCGCAATCTGCAGGTTCGAATCCAGAGCCTGGTCGATCAGCTTGTTGAGCGTGGGGTCATGATAGCGCGTCCACCAGTAAGCCAGCTCTTGTTGCTGCTGTTGTGAAAGCAGCGTCGAGTCGAACCGGGATTCCGGCAGGTCGAGATCCGGACGTTCATAGTCCGGCCCGACTGCACAACCGGCCAGCAGGACGACAGCACCGAGGATCAGCGCACTACGCATCGTTGTTGTTCCTGTCATTCGTTTCGCCACGACGCGAGTCGTCGGAAAGTTCTTGCGAGCGGTCTTCATCTTCAATGGTATCCGCTTCCGGAGTCTTGCCACGCATGCGTGCCAGCTTGTTCGATCCGCTCTCGATCAGATCGTAGAACATCGGAACGAACAGGATCGCGAAGAACGTGGCAAACAGCATGCCGCCGATCACCGATGTCCCGATCGCGATACGGCTGTTGGCCGAAGCACCGCTGGCGACCGCCAGAGGCACCGAGGCCAGCACGAAGGTCAACGAGGTCATGATGATCGGGCGGAACCGCAGCTTGGCTGCCGAGTAGGCTGCATCCGCCGGGCTCTTGCCGGCCTGGCGCTCGATCACCGCGAACTCGACGATCAGAATCGCGTTCTTGGCCGCGAGCCCGATCAATACGAGCAGGCCCACCGTGAAGTAGATATTGTTGTCGACTCCACGCAGCCAGACCGCGATATACGCCCCCAGAGCAGCGAACGGCACCGCCGTCAACACGGCCAGCGGCAATGTCCACTTCTCGTACTGAGCCGCCAGAATCAGGAACACCATCACCACACCGAAGCTCAGAGCGATGATCGCCGAGCTACCCACATGCTGGGCCTGATAGGCCGTACCGGTGAATGACCAGCTATAGCCGCTGCCCAGCACCTGATCGGCCACTTCCTGAATCGCGGCATTGGCCTGGCCCGAACTGAAACCGGGCGCGGGCGCGCCTTGCACCATGGCCGCGGGGAAGACGTTGAAGCGTTGCACCACGTCGGCCGAGGTGGTGCGCTGCATCGATACCAGTGAGGACACCGGAATCATCTCGCCCGTCTTGTCGGACTGGACATAGACCTGGCGCAGATCGTCCGGGTGCATACGATACGGCGCATCCGACTGCAGGTTCACCTGCCAGTTTCGGCCCAGAAACGTGAACTGGTTCACGTACAGCTGCCCGAACGTGGCCTGCAGCGTGTTGAACAGATCATTGATCGGCACGCCGAGATTCTTGGCCTTTTCGCGATCGGCCTTGATCTTGTAGCGCGGCACATCCGTCGTCAGCGTCGTGCGCACGCGCTGCAGCTCGGGCCGCTGGTTGGCTGCGGCAACCAGCTTCTGGGTCTTGTTGTAAAGCGCGCTATAGTTCGAGCCTTCCTTGCTCTGGACATAGCCTTCAAAGCCGCCCGTGGTCGACAGCCCGATGATCGGCGGCGGGTTGAAGGCGATGATCCGCGCGTCCGGCAACTGTGCCCCCAGGCCGAACGCCTGATCGACCAGATCGAACGACGAGGGCGCACGTTTGCCCCAATCCTCGAGTGTAAGAAACATCACGCCGGCCCAGGTGCGCGGCGCACCGGCCAGAAAGTCATAGCCGGGCACGCTGATCACGCCGGCCAGACCGTTCATGTTGTCACGAGCCAGATGATAGAAATCCTGGCTTACATCCTCGGTGCGCTGCAGCGAGGCGCCTGGCGGCAGCTGGTAGTAGGCAAAGATATAGCCCTGGTCTTCCTGCGGGATCAGGCCCGATGGCACCTGAGTGGACACAGCCCACGTCGCCACGATGACGCCGATGAACATCAGAACGCCCAGAATGGCGCGCTTGAGCAGGAAGTTCACCCCCCACAGATAAGCGTCCGCAAGCTTGCCAAAGCCCTGATTGAACTTGCGGAAGAACCAGTTCTTGTTTTCTTTACTGGGCTTGAGGAACAGTGCGCAAAGCGCTGGCGTGAGCGTGAGCGCAACCAGTGCCGAAATCAGTACCGATACCGCGATCGTGATCGCGAACTGACTGTACATCTGGCCGGACAGACCGCCCAGAAAGCCCACCGGCACGAACACCGCGTTCAAGGCCAGGGTGACGGCGATGATCGGCCCGGTGACCTCCTCCATCGCCTTGATCGAGGCTTGACGCGGCGAGGCTTTCTCGTCGGTCATGATGCGCTCGATGTTCTCGATCACGATGATGGCATCGTCGACCACCAGCCCGATGGCCAGGATCAGACCGAACAGGGTCAACAGGTTGATCGAGAAGCCCAGCACGAAGATGCCGGCAAACGTGCCGACCACCGCAACCGGCACGGCCAGCATCGGGATCAGCGTGGCCCAGAAGTTCTGGAGAAAGATGAATATCACCAGCAACACGAGCACGAGCGAGATGAAGAAGGTCAGCACCACCTCGTGAATCGAGGCATCGACGAACTTCGTCGTGTTGTAGGGAATCTTGTACTCGAGCCCGGCCGGCATCTCCTGGCTGAGCTCGTCCATGAGCCCGCGCACTCGCTCCGCCGTGGCCAATGCGTTGGCCCCGGGCTGGAGATAGATGGCTGCCGGCACCGCCGGCTCGCCGTTGTAACTGTGCAGGGTGGAATACGCCTGTGCCCCCAGCTCGATCCGCGCAACGTCGCGCAACCTCAGCACACGCCCGTTGTCCATGGACTTCAGGATGATCTGCTCGAACTGTTTCTCGTTCGAGAACCGTCCTTCGGTACTGGCGGTGAACGTGAAGGCGATATCGGCACCGCCGTAGGGCCGCTGCCCGAACTTGCCGGCAGCAAACTGCGAGTTCTGTTCGTTGATCGCGGCCTGAACATCGCTTGTGGTCACACCGAAACGTGCCATCTTGGCCGGATCGAGCCAGATGCGCATCGAGTAGTCCTCGCTCGAGAACAGCCGCGCATCACCCACGCCCTGCAGGCGTTTGATGGGGTCGATGACATATACCAGCATGTAGTTGCTGATGAAGGTCGTATCGAACTTCTGCCCCGGGGAGAAGACCGTGACGACCTGCAGAATACTGGTGGACTGCTTGCGCACGGTCACACCGGTCTGCTGCACCACATCCGGCAACAGCGCCAATGCGGACTGCACCCGGTTGTTGACATCGATGGTCGCCAGATCCGGATCGGTGCCGATCTTGAACGTGACGTTCAACTGCATCTGACCGGAGTCGGACGCCGTCGAGGTCATGTAGATCATGTTCTCGACGCCGTTGATCGAGGTCTCGAGCGGCGCGGCGACCGTCTTGGCGATATCCTCGGCGCTGGCACCGGGATAGTTGGCACGCACCACCACTTCCGGCGGCACGACATCCGGATACTGCGCGATCGGCAACGAGCGCATCGCCAACACCCCG
>MDTG01001560.1_pt1 | contig 14862 bp, 14 predicted proteins | sample 811421 | NCBI WGS metagenome assembly MDTG01 (sample SAMN05326645, study PRJNA326480) | marine metagenome | isolation source: seawater | place: Pacific Ocean: South East | collected 2011
TAATACATATTTAACATCTTTTTTATATGAAGCTAAGGAAGGAATGACTGAAAAGTTTGAATCTGCAGCTGCAAAAAAGACTAAAATGTTTAATAGTGAGGAAGGAAATATAATCTGGACATACAGAGTACTTACTGGACCTGCTCAAGGTCAATACGTAAGGTTTCTAATTAATCAATCCTCAGAGGATTATGGTCAAGATAAATCTAAAGAGCTTGGTTATTGGCAAGACAATGTTTCCCAATATGCAAATGCTATCTCTGGTGCTCAACATTGGGTTCTGAATGAACCACTCAGTGTTGGCGATGATTCATCTAATGCTCCAAAATATTTGGAGAGATCTACAGTTGTAATGATTCCTGGAATGGAAAGAAATGTCTATAGAGCTTTATACAGACAAGGAGTTATAATGGACAAAGTTTATTCAGGATCTACAGTTAGGAGAGTCTTTACTCTTGTATCAGGAGGTAACACACAAACTATTGCCTCATTTAGAGCTTTTAATGAATTTCCTCATTGGGGTAACTTAACAGAAGATCAATCATGGGAAGATATGTATAACGAAGAATTTGGTTGGCAACAATTTGATTCCGATACTGAAGCATTTGATAATTCTATAAGGGAGTGGGGTATAAGCACAATACTTATGGAAAGGGTTGATTCAATGATGCCATAATCATCAAATTTCTAGTAAATTAAAAAGGCTCCTTTTAGGAGCCTTTTTTAATAAAGAAAGAGCTCATTTGAGCCCTTTCACCAAACAAAATAATTAATCAATTATTCTGGAAGTACAACATTATTAATTGCGTGAATGACACCGTTTGATGTGGTTACATCTGTTATAATAATTTGTGATTTATTACCATTTGCATCTTTTAAGTAAACATTTCCTTCCCATAATTTTACAGTAAGTTCTTGTCCTAATAATGTTTCAATATTAAATTGACCATCATTTTCATTTAATGCATTTACAACATCTTCAGCCATGTATGTACCAGATATGACATGGTATTTTAAAATAGATTGAAGTGTCTCTAAATTTTCTGGATTTAGTAATGACTCTAATGTTCCATCAGGAAGATTCTCAAATGCTTCGTTTGTTGGGGCAAAAACAGTAAATGGGCCTTCAGAAGACAAAGCATCTACCAATTCTCCAGCTTGAACAGCAGCAACCAATGTTGAAAAGTTCTCGTTTGAAACGGCAGTTTCGACAATGTTCATTTCATTAACATTAGAGCTAATTACTAAACTTAATATTGAATATTTTATAAAATTTATAATCATAATTTGTATTTTTAATTTTAACAAAAATTGTATTTTAAATAACCTCATAAAAGCTTAATTGTCTCTTTAACTTTTATTTAATAAATGTTTTAACATAATTTTATAATTAATTATTAAAATGAAATTCTCATTTAAACTTTTCATTCAAACCATTATAATAATTTTCATTTCATGTAACAAAGAATTACCAATTATTGATAATTCTAGTGATGTTGTAGTATTTGATAAATTGGGGAATGACGGTCCATATACCTATGGAGAGACTTACTTTGGGAGAAATGGATATATTACATATTATCCTGGAAATATTCCAATAATATTGAGCATTCCTCACGGAGGTGATATTACACCATTAGAGATTCCTGATAGATCATATGGAGTATCTGTAACTGACTCAAACACAATCGAATTAGGTATCACAATTAGTAATTACTTTTATGAAAATTATAATATTAAACCTTATTTAGTAATCAATAATTTGGATAGGTCTAAATTAGATGCTAACAGGGCTAAAACAGAGGCAGCACAAAGAAATATTTTTGCTGAAAGAGCATTTGATGAATTTCATTTCTATATTAGTGAGGCAAGGACTGACATAATTAATAAATTTACTACTGGAATTCTTTTTGACATTCATGGACATGGAGTTAATCCTGATGGCTTTTATGATATGAGAACTTGGATTGGGTATCTATTAAGTGGTGAAGAACTTGATAATTCAGATGAATATATTGATGAAAACATATTAATAGAAAAAACAAGTATTTTCAATTTGATAAAACACTCAAATAGAAAACTTTCTGAGTTGTTGAGAGGCCCCAATAGTCTTGGATCATTATTTGAACAAAACAATTATACAGCTCTTCCAAGTTCAAATAGTCCTGGCCCAGAGGGTATGCGTTATTTTAGTGGTGGCTACAATACCTTTCTATATGGCACAAATCAAGATATTAATTTTAGTGCAATCCAACTAGAGTTTCCATACCCAGGATTAAGAGATACTGAAGAATCAAGAAGTTTATTTTCATCTACATTTGTAAATCTTGTTAAAGATTACTTTCTATTTCATCTTGATGTTGATCTATTATCATTATAGTTATATTTGCAAAAAAAAAATGGATTATAAGGAAATTTTTACTGCAAGTATGATTCTTTTTGCTGTAATAGACATAATTGGTGCTACTCCAATTGTCATATCACTTAGAAAAAAAGTTGGTAAAATAGAGTCTGAAAAAGCAACACTTGTTTCCATGGTTATAATGATTGGTTTTCTATTTTTAGGTGAAGAAATTTTAAATCTTATAGGTATCGACATTAATTCATTTGCAGTTGCAGGTGCAATTGTGATTTTTTTTATAGCTCTTGAAATGGTTCTTGGTGTTACAATTTTCCAAGGTGATGAACCAGAAACTGCTTCAATTGTGCCTATCGCATTTCCAATAATTGCTGGTGCTGGAACACTCACAACCTTGTTATCACTGAGGGCAGAGTATGAATTAGTAAATGTTATTTTAGCGATTATTATAAACTCAGTTTTTGTATACATAATTTTAAAATCATCAAATAGGATAGAGAGACTTCTTGGAAAGAATGGGATTGCTATTATTCGTAGGGTTTTTGGAATTATTCTTTTATCAATTTCAGTTAAGTTGTTTTCAACAAATATTGGTCTTATTGTCTAGTTAATCATGAGAGTATTTAAGCTAATTACTATTTACTTTATGTCGTTTGCTTATATATATGTTGGTTTAAAACATTTTATTGATCCTGATTTCTTCCTTGCGATAATGCCCAATTATTTGAATTTTCATCTAGAACTTGTATACTTATCTGGTATTGCAGAAGTTTTATTGGGTCTAATGTTATTATTTAAAAAAACTAGAAAAACTGGTGCTATTGGACTTATTGTTCTTTTAATTCTTGTCTTTCCTGCAAATATCCATTTAGTTAAGAGCGAATTGTCACAGTCAATACTTGGTGTTACGCAAAGTCAATCAATATATAGATTACCTTTTCAAGGGATATTTATTTTAATAGCATGTTGGCATTCAAATAATAACTAAATTTAAAGATGAATAAATTTTTTAAGTGGCATGAGGAGATGATCGATAAGATTTCAAAAGAATTTAATCTTACTAAATATCAGATCTTAATTTTGACATGGCTTGAAGGTATTTTAATTGGAGTTCTTTTGTGTAATTTGATTTTCTAAATATCTATAACACCTTCAAAAACTAATTTAGCTGGACCTGTTATAGTTATATCTAAATAATTTTTATTTGTTTTTAAAAATTGAACTTCTAAATCTCCACCTAAACATTTCATTTTAATATAATTACTGTTTGTTTTTCCAATATAGTTCATACAAATAGCTGATGCAGTCGATCCTGTACCACATGCTCTTGTCTCATCTTCAACTCCTCTCTCATATGTTCTTATTTTAAACACTTCATCTGAAACGCGCTCAACAAAATTGACATTTACACCTTTTTCTTTATAATAACTATTATATCTAATAGATCTTCCAGCATTCTTAACATCTATTTTATCTGTATTTGTTGATTCAACTATAAGGTGAGGAGATCCTGTGTCTAGCCATATTCCATATTCATTTTCAATAATTCTGGAATTTAATTTCATTTGCATGGTAATTAATTCATCATTAATTATTTCAGCTCTATGAATTCCATCGAAAGCTTTGAAGACGGTATTTTTATTAATTATATTATTTCTATAAGCATATAAAATTGCACACCTAGATCCATTTCCACAAAGAGATCCTAGATTACCATCAGACGTATAATGGATAATTTCGAAATCTGTTTTACTTGATTTTCTAATCAATATCAAACCATCAGCACCAATACCAAGATTCCTATTGCAAAGCTTATAAATTTGAGATTTTGTTAATTTTATATTTCTATTTATATCATCTATAATGATAAAATCGTTACCTGCACCATTGTACTTGCTAAAGCTAATTTTCATTAGAGTCCAAAGGTAAAAAATATATGTTTGAAAAATCTATTTTACGTTTTAATTTGGGTATATGATGTCTCGAATTTCACCCCAATTAACAAGTTTTACATCCTCATCTTTCAATAACCTTTTCATCTCCTTGGAATTAAATACATCATAATCGAGTTGTCTCCATAGGGAACCGTATTCAGGATGGTCTATTGTTATGCCTTTAAGTTCTTCATTGTTATATCCAAGGTGAAGAAGAAATACGTTTAATCCTGGTTGCAAAGATTTAATTTTATTGTAATATAATTTATACCAATCTTCATATTTATATATATCCTCAACAATTACTTTACTAGCAAGTTCTTTTCCAAAAGCTGCTTCTAAAAAAGCTCTATCTGCACCTGGGTAGAGCATATATATATCATTTACTGGAACTATGTAATCAGGCATTGGAAAATTATCATCAAATAGGTTTAAAGCTCTGGATTTTGTTACCATGGACACAAGTTTATTTTCATGACCAAGTTCAATATAAACTCTCCAAAGTTTTTTATTTACTGCAAGGGCACCCATATGAGTATCAATATGAGTTGGATTTAATCCAATTTGTCTTGAAAAGTCAATTTGTGCTTGAAGTTCCATTCTTACCTCCTCTGGATTTGCATTAATGTTAACATCACTTGTATTATCATAAAACTCATTATCTTCATTAAGAAGAGAAGTTATTAGATTAGATGATGAGACCCCATCCCATTTGTAGTTTTTCCATTCAGCTGTCAACGTAAGGTGTAATCCTATATCATATTTTGGATTTTCTTTGTGAAATGCAGCAACTTCTTTAATCCATGGTGAAGGTATCATAGCACTTCCTGAATTAATAGCATTATTCTTATACCCATCAAAAGATGCAATATTAACAGAGTGAGATACACCAATATCATCACCATGCAGAATTAAGAGTTTAGCATCTTTTTCAAAACCTAGCTTTTCTGCTATATTGTTTATCTGTGCATGTGAACTAAAAAATAATATTAAAGATATTATCAAAGTAAAATTTTTCATAACTATCTTGATTTATAACATAATATAAGTATATTTTGGGTAAATAAATTTTTATGAAAAAACTAATCATATTTCTATTTGTACTTTTTATAATGTCATGCTCAATGGATTCAAATGAAAATAAAATTGGAATTGTAATTCATGGAGGAGCTGGAACTATTTTAAAAGAGAATATGACTACTGAATTAGAGAATTCATATAAGATTAAATTGGAAGAAGCTGTTAGGATTGGATATGATATATTAAAAAATGGAGGATCAAGTAAAGATGCAGTTGAACAAGCAATAAGAATCATGGAAGACTCACCACTTTTTAATGCTGGAGTTGGTGCTGTTTTGACTAATGATGAAAGAGTAAGTCTTGATGCATCATTTATGAATGGTGAAAATTTAAATGCTGGAGCAATAGCAGGATCAAGTTATATCAAAAATCCAATATCAGCTGCAATTGCTGTTATGGATGAATCTCCTCATGTTCTGCTGTCATCAAAAGGTGCTGATGACTTTGCTATCGAGATAGGTATTGATACTGTCCCAAATACATATTTTATAACTGAAAGAAGACTTAATTCTCTAAAAAGACTTAAAAACAGAAGTAGTGTCTCTTATAAAGATCCTTTTATAAAAGACTCAAAATTTGGGACTGTAGGAAGTGTTGCTATTGATATAGATGGAAACATATCTGCTGGAACTTCAACTGGTGGTACCACAAATAAAATTTGGGGTAGAATAGGGGATGTACCTATAATAGGAGCAGGTAACTATGCTAACAATAATTGTTGTGGAATTTCTGCAACAGGATGGGGGGAACATTTTATAAGAAATGTAGTTGCTTACGATATTGCTGCGCAAATAATGTATAATAATGAAAATATAAAAGATGCATCAAAAAAATCTTTAAACAAAGTTAAAGCAACAGGTGGAGATGGTGGGGTAATTGGACTTGATAAGTATGGAAATGTAGCAATGGAATTTAATACAGCAGGAATGTATAGAGCTCATATTGATAATGAGGGTAAAATCACAATTAAAATCTACAAAAATTAATTCTTTGGTTTAAACATTTTTCTTTCACTAAGGTTAAAAAGAATTTTTGATTTTGAAAATAGAAGGGGAAAGTATACATCATTTGCCCAATCTTCGTATAGGTTTTTATAAAATTTACTATCAGGATCTCCTGATTGACCAGGAGAATTTGTTGCAAAACTATTATCCCAATTTTTAGTATTTATAACAACTCTAAAACTACCACCTGATGATTGATTTAAGTCATTTGAAGTAGAACCTGGCGTATATCCGTCTCCTCCTCTTGGGTATGTTTTTAATTCAATTATTTTCCTGACAGAGTCATTAACAACTTTTTCTAATGGGTGAAATATTTTTACATGTTTATAGTTATTTTGACCATAAACCCAATTATTTTTATCATCTCCATATTTTGTAATTAAATTTTCAATTGCATTATTAAAGGTTTTATTTAGAAATTCATCTTTATTACTCTTTTGCATTCTTGAAATACCTTGGATTACTTTATATAGCTGAACTTCTATATAATTTTTAACTGACTCAGGGACAAATTTGTTTATAAATTCCAAATAAATTTGATTTTGCCATTCAATGTAGATTCCAGCCTCGACAGAATTTTTATTTAGTTTATTATCCCATTCTGTCAAAATATTGAAATAATTTTGATTTTTTGATATTGATCCTTTTGCAAGATTAATTATTTGTTTTGATGGAATTGAAAAGTAGTCAACTTGAAGATTAATCATGTCATTCATGTCTATTTTATCTTTACTTTCAATAAAACTGTTTATCCTATTACCCCTGTATGGGTCACTCCAATCAAAACCTATAGCTTCCCATATATTATAATCCTCAGGTGTAACATTTTGATTAGCAGTAGATATATAGCCATTATTTGGATTAAGAAGATTAGGTTTATCAAGAATTGGTATATATTCTTCCCATTCAAAGTCACCATTACCAATTATTGGAACTAGACCACTATGTTTTTTTCTAATTGGAGCAATACCGACAGCTTGCCATCCAATATCACCAAATTTATCAGCCCAAACCATATTTTCTCCTGGGATGTTGAAATATTTACATGCATCTCTATATTCCTCCCAATTTTTTGCTTGATCCATTCTTAATGATGCAAGGTAAGGTGAGCCTCCTATTTCTGACCAACCACTCTTTACTGCATAGGCTTTATTCCTCTTTGTATCAATAAATGTGACAGGTCCATGAATTGAGTATAGTAACTTTACATCAATATCATCCTTATCCTTTACCTTTATTTTATCATTAACTATTTCGAAATCTTTCCATTTGTTTTGGTATTTATATTGATTGTTGTTCATTGGGTTTAACTCATACACGTATAAGTCCTCTGCATCAGTTCTAAAAACAGTCAATCCCCATGCACCAATTCCATTATGACCAATTGATATACCAGGAATTTCGGGTTCACCACCACCAATAACATTCCATCCTGGTGCAATTAAGTGAGTCATATATCTCAACGAAGGATTTGATAATGTTCTGTGAGGATCATTTGCTAATAGTGGAAATCCATTGAAAGACCTATCAGCAGATATTGCCCAATTATTACTTCCTATTGAGTAGATGTCATTTATTACTTTATCGCTTATTACTTGATTGTTTTTATTATAGCTTAAATAACTTTCAGCTTGATACTCTTCGATAATATAATGCTTTTTAAATTCAATGGGCTCTCTAAATGCATTGTATAATCTTAAAATATCTTGTTTAAGATCTTCATATGTTAGTTTTTCATCTAATTTAATATTCGGTTCTTTTGGATGAAACCACATAATTTTTTTTACTTCCTCTTCACCAATCAAGGAAACTGCTCTGCCAATGTTAAGCTCTTCTTCAATATTTCCTAAAAGACCTTGATGACGAGATATAACATCTTCATTTGTCCACCTTTTTGGTGTAATATCTAATAATTTAAACTCAATTGGGAGCTCATCTGGAGTTTTATTAATTTTGTCTATGTATGAGTTAATTCCATTAACAAATGATGAAACTATATCAAAACCATCCTCATGATAATAATTTAACTCATCTTCAATATTACCTCTAAATTTGAATAGTCTTGTACCTATATCTCTTTCTAATTCATCTTCACCAAAAATTTCAGATGTCGTTCCAGTGGCTTGTCGTCTCCATATTTCAAATTGGAAAAGTCTATCTTTAGCTGCGAGATATCCTTGCATAAAAAATAGATCATTCTGATTATTAGCATAAATATGATTAATACCATACTTGTCTCTTAAAACCTCAACCTCATCTTTTATTCCATCAATTTTAATTGATTCTGAACAAGAGTATATTAAAACTAAAAAAAGTAGAATAACTGGTTTTTTCATAAAATTGAGTGTTAACTAAATTATCAAAAAAATATTTCTTGAGCTAATCTAAAGGTGTTTGAATGAGCTTCAATTATATTTTTAAGAAATACAGAATAACCCCCACCCATTGAAACTTGAATAGGAATAGAGTTCCTTTTACAAAAATCTAATATAAATCTGTCTCTTTCTTTGCAACCTCTAATGGATAAAGAAAGTCTACCTAGTTTATCATTCTCCAATACATCAACCCCAGATAAATAAAAAATAAAATCTGGCTGGAACTTATCAATAGCTCTTGGGACAGTATCTTTTAATACCTTTAAATATTCTTTATCATTGGTTTTGTCAGCAAATTCTATGTCTAAATCGCTTTTTTCTTTTCTAAAAGGATAATTTTTCTTTCCATGGAATGAAAGAGTAAAAACATTATTATTAGAATTAAATAATGATGCAGTTCCATTACCTTGATGAACATCTAAATCTATTATCATAATTTTATCAGCCATTTTTTTATTAAGAAGATAATTTGCCGCAATTGCCTGATCATTTAGCATACAGAATGCTTCTCCTCGATCATAAAATGCATGATGAGTTCCACCTGCAATGTTCATAGAAATTCCATTTTTTAAGGAGTATTCAACCCCTAACAATGTTCCTTCTGCAATTTCCATTTCCCTTTGAACTAATTCTTTGCTTAGTGGAAAACCTATTTCCCTAATTTCCTTTTTAGATAACTTAAGTGACGACAATCTGTTAAAATATTCTTCTTGATGTGTTAGTAAAATATATTTTTTATCAATTTGTTTAGGTACATAAAAATTATCATCAATGCATGTGTTTTCTCTTATTAGTTGCTCTGGGATAAGTTCGTATTTAATCATAGGAAATCTATGATTTTCTTCGAGTGGGTAGATATAGTTATTGTTAAATGCAATTTTAAGCATCACAATAAATATAAAAAAAAGACCTCTAATGGAGGCCTTTTTCTAATATCTTACAAATAAGTTTACCAAACTGAGCTCATTTCAGGAATGAACATTAAATGTCTAATTCTTCGCCCATCCTCTATCAATGATTCTTCAGCACTACTACTATCTTGATCATAAGCATCTTCTCCAAAAATTTCATTATATTTCGAAATCATATTTTGAAGTGGTTCACCATAATCAGCCGCTTGTCCCGCAAATCCGTCATGATGAAATCTTACTTGTACCCAATTACCTGAGCATCCAGAGGAGCACCATAGAACATTCATTGCTGATTCATAGCCACTTTCCTCCATTGCTCTTTTAACTCTCTGTCTAAATCTCCAAAAATCCCATTCACCTGAATCTTTGTAATTATAATATATAACTCTTCTCATATCTCCACTTGCATTTTCGGGAACATATGAAACGCCGTTGTTTCTAGACCAAATCCTGGAAACACCCTCAGTGTAATATGGAACAACATTTTTATTCCAATAATTCATCTCTTGTCCACCTGCTGAATTTGAATCAAGTTCTCCAATAGATTCCATCCATCTTACTCTAATAAAATCATTTGTATTAGGACCTGATAGAATACGAAATGTATAGTATTGGTCAGATCCCTCTGATCTATTATACTTTTGAGTTTTTTCTGCAATTCCTTCAGAAAACTCTTGCATTTGTCCATCATTAACACGTAAAAGTCTTGCTTGACCTACTTGAGCAGTAATAGATGTAACAAATAGGATTAAAAATAATAAAGTAATAAATTTTTTCATTATATGTAATTTTAAATATTAATCTGAACTAGCCTCTGGAATAAATCTTAGATATAATCTTCCTCTCCCGTTTTCAACTAAGGATTCGTCAACTTTATTTCCATCTTGTTCATATGCATCATTTCCATAAAGCTCATTGTACTTTTCAATCATTTGGGGAAGCATCTCCTGATTATAAGATTGTTGATCAGAAAAACTCTCGTATTCAAATAATATCATGGCAACATTACCATTACATCCAGAAGAACAGTATACACTGTGCATTGATCCTTTTGGTTGAGTTTCCATTGCGCTTCTTGCAGCAACTACTCTTTCTCTAAATCTCCAAAAATCCTCTTCACCTGAATCTTTAAACTCATATATCAAAGCCATAGTTAAGTTTTGTCCTTCTGAGTCAACATTATGGGACATAGGCCCAACATAATTCCACATGTACATACCATTAACATTTTCATTGCTTATATATGGCCTTACGTTTTTTTGCCAGTATTGAGACTCTTCAGAGCTTGTGTCCCAATTATCCATATATTCGGGACTTGCTGCTCTCATTCGCCAAATCATTCCAGCATTTGATCCAGTTAGAATTTCATAAGTAAAAAACCTAGCTGAGCCATCTTGATTATTATATTTTTTAGTTTTCTTACCAGCCATTTCAATAAACTTATCCATTTGTCCTTGATTTACCTCAATTGTTCTAGTTGAAAGTTGTGTATAGGAAAATGAGAAGGTTAAAGAAATTACTAGTATTAATAAATTTCTCATAGTAAATTGTTTTATTAGTTAATTAGTTAACAATTATAATAAAATAATTTTTAATTATAACTACTTAAAATTAAAAACACCAAATTAAAAACTCAAAATATTAATAATTAGCATTATTAGCAATAAAATAATGATTATAGAACTAAAGTATCTGACTGGATCTTTCATTTTTCTTTATTTTTTTCAATAAAAAATTTCCAAATTATAATAAAAATTAAAGTAATAATTAAAAACTTTATATCAATTGAGTCACTATAGTTAAGAAAATCTCTCATAATTTAATCTTTTCTTGATATTAAAAATGTAGTAGTTTCTCTTTTATTAAGTTTAAGTCCATCTTCATATATTTTGACTGAAATTATTGTCAATGACCCAGTATTGTTTTTCAAATTAATGTTCATGGTAAAAATTGTCAAGTTATCATTTTTACCTCTTCCACTAATTATTCCTCTATTTATAAAGCTAATATCTTCGTTAAGTTCAGAATCATATACTCCAACAAAGCTTGTTAGGGTAGGCAGGTTACTTTCAAGTCTAATCTCTTTCTTAGTTATCTCAATTACACCTTGAATGTCTAATTCTTGATAATTAATATTATTATTCCTAAATATTTCAATATTAAAAATACCAACTAAACCAGCATCATTTATATACTCGCCAACCTGTTTATCTCTGTTAATTTTTTCATACTCAATTTCACTTACAAAATTAAAATGATCTCTAAAATATCCAGAATTAATTTTATCAGACATGATAATTTCAAATTTTTTTGACGACGCTTCTCTTCTTGCAAGCTTCCTCAACTTCTTATAATCTCCTTTAATAATCAAATATGATAAGTATTTATTTTTTTTATTTTCGCTTTGACCGAGCATCCAATGAATGCTGTCACCTTTAACTAGAGTAAATTTATTTCTGTAGAATGATTCAATTTCTTCTATTGGTCCATTAATTCTATACTTGTCAAATCTAAGATTTGCAAAGTTTGATGAAAAATCTATGTAATATTTTAAATCTGTGGAATCATAAAACCTTTGGGAGAAAACAGAAAAGCTTGTAAGCAATAGTATTATTAATAAAAATTTATTCATTTCTGTAGTATTTGATTCCAACAGCCATAAATATACCAAGTCCAATAATTAAAAGACTTACAGGATTTATAAATCTATCCAACAGGCCTGATAATATCATTACACCAAGGACATTTAGTGTGATGGATGTTAAGAGTAAAATTATGTAATATATATTTTTCAAATTGTCATTTTAGAATATATTTGAGATATAGAATACTAGATATATTTCATTTAATGCATAATTCTAATTTAATAAATATTTTTGGACCTGATTATTCGGAGGAATTCTTATCAAATGGATCAATTTTTTCTAACAGACTTAAAAATGAAGGTATTTTAATTTTTAAATCATTTATAGGTCCTAATGGATTAAAAATTCTTCAGAATGAGGCAGCCAATCTAAAAAAATTAGCTTACAAAAGCTCCTCAGAATATAATGTGTATATATCTGATTATGATGAAAGTTTTTCTTTTAATAGTGCCAGAAATAGGATAATGTCCACAACAAAAAAATGCATTCCAAATGATATGATTCCTAAAGAATCGATATTACAGAAAATATATAATTCTACCCTTATAAAATCTTTTTTTTTAGATATTCTTGGAAAGGAATCTTTATATCCATATGAAGATAATTTGTCAAGTATTAATATTAATTATTACGATGAGGGAGATGCTCTTGGTTGGCATTTTGATAATTCAGATTTTACAATTACACTATTAATTAAAAACTGCCTGAGAGGTGGTGTTTATGAGTTTTTTAATGATATAAGGTATAAGGATGGGAAAGAAAACTACAGATTTGTTGAAAAAATACTAGATAATCAAATTGAAGGAACTAAAATAGATAGCCTTGAAGGAGATTTAATGATATTTAAAGGTAACAGATCTATTCATAGAGTAACTGCAGTAGAGGAGGGCGAGAGAATTTTAGTTACTTTTAATTATAATGAAACTGATGGAGTTTCACTCTCTAAGCAATCTAGAAATACTTTTTTTGGAAGAATTAATTAAAAAAAGACCTCTTTCGAGGTCTTAAAGGTTATTCAGTAGAGGCTTGTCCTCTTTCTTGTTGGTAAACATTAAAGTTCACAATCTTTCCATCTGCAATCATTGCGTCAATTACTTGGTATAGAGTAACTTCTTCACCATCAACAGACATAACTAACTCATGTCCTGCAGTTACAAAGTCTGCCATATCATTATTAACGTTATATCCAGAATTAGATATTGCCCAAAGTACTTTCCATTTTGGATTACTTATTTCAAACCATTCACTTAGAAATCCAATATGTGCGTCAGAACCTTCAACAACTTGACCTGCCTCACCGTATGCAGAGAAATCATCAGAATTTAGATTTCTTATGGCATCCATATCTCTAGAATTATGTGCTTCTATATAGTTCTCCCAAATACTAACAGTATCACTTGGACCAGCAATAACATCAGTTTTTACTCCATCTTGATCAGCAGTAAATCCAATAACTTGTGGAGAAGAATCTCCAGATTCACAGGAAAAAAGAATTATTGAGATACTTAACAAATAAAAAAATTTTTTCATAATATTAGCTTTAATTACACCTAAGTTAATTATATATATAGAATCTATCTAGTTATTTTTTTAAATTTTATAGTAGTATATAATCCAATAATAGAAAAAACACCTAAAATTATATAGATAAATTGGTGACCTTTAACTCCAGGAAATGTATCCAAAAGATATCCATAAAATGGAGTTGCAAACATATCCGGAGTAAAACCAATCATTGAAACTATACCAATTGCAGTACCAGAAAGTCCAGCTTTGATATTAGTATCCTTGATTATTGAAAAATAAAGTGCCCTAGTTGCATATGTTCCAATTGCAACAATTATTAGTGAAAAAATAAATAGTGTATTTAAAGATGAATTAATTATTCCTGATGAAAACAAAATTGATCCAATTAGCATAATTACAAATCCAATAGATATATTATTAATATTACCTATTCTGTCTGTGAATAATGCAATTATCAAACATACTATAGGTCTTAGGTAAAGCTGAAATGCCCCAACTCTTGAAGCATTAATTTCATCATACATCATCACATCCTTTGCATAAAGTGAATATATATCCGTTATTTTATAACCCATGTAGGAACATAGTATTATGATTGATATGAGATAAATTGATTTAGATTTAAGTATATTTTTGATATTACTAAAATTTCCAATCTTTTCGTTGTCTGAGATTTTAACTTTTAGGAAAAAGTATACTATCAGTCCATTTAAGAATACTATAAATGAAGAAATCCCAATAACATATTTAAATGCATTTTGTTTAATTTCTGTAGTTGATTTAGAAATATCGTCAGTTATTAAAAGTGAAAAAATTATTACCCCTAAAATGGCAATTGATGATGCAACGACTCCTCTTCCACCATCAAGAAAACTAAAGGTTTTGCCTTGTTTTTTTAATCCACCAAGAATCTTTGTTGCTTTAATCATCGGTGCCCAAAAAATAAATACTGTGGTAAAACCCCAATATGCGTATGTAAATTGCATGATCAGGTATGAAGGATAAGTCATAATTACAAATCCACCAA
>MDTG01108670.1_pt1 | contig 14862 bp, 13 predicted proteins | sample 811421 | NCBI WGS metagenome assembly MDTG01 (sample SAMN05326645, study PRJNA326480) | marine metagenome | isolation source: seawater | place: Pacific Ocean: South East | collected 2011
ATTGTTAATCCAGAAATAATATTAAAAGCTGCAACAATTATTATTAGTGATAAAATAATAAACATAACATTACGCTCAACTTTAAGGGCTGAAAAAAAAGATTTATTCATATCAGCCCAACTATTTACAAATTCGTCTTTAAATATTTCTTGTATTTTATTTTTTTTTTTTCAATATTCGCTGGACTTTTTAAATAAATTTCAAGATTCCTTTTATCGTGATCTAAATTAAAAAAACTTTCTAATGAATTAATATTAATAAAAGCTACATTACGATCAAACTCAATCAAACCACTTTTAAAAATTGAACTTACAACGAAAACTTGCTGTTTAGGGAGTTTTCCCACTATTGTATCTATTCCTGAAGGGGAGATAATAGATAATTTATCTCCAATTCCTACATTTAAATCTAAGCTTAATTCTTCACCTATGCTTATAGATTCCTGATCCAATCGATATGCTTGGCCTATAAAATCAGCTTGTTGAGTTATTTTAAGTCTTGGAAAATCTTTTTTTTTATACCCCCTTAAAATTATTCCTTTGGTATATTTTTTTTTTACAATAACTGCTTCTCCACTATTGCTAAAAATAGATTCTTCAGAGATTTCTTTTAAAAAAGAGTTATTTAATTTTTTAGTATTAATAGGTTTTTCATAGGGTGTTATTGTAATATGAGAATTAAAACCAACAATTTTATTTATTAGTTCAGATCTGAAACCGTTCATGACAGACATCACTATAATTAAAACTGCTACTCCTAAACTTATACCAATGAAAGAAAAAATAGATATTATATTTAAAAATCCGTCTTTTTTTCGGCTTTTTAAATATCTAAAAGTAATTTCTTTTTCTAATGTAGAAATCAATTTTTTTCTTTTTGTTCAGTTAAAATTTTACTTATTTCTTCTATTGATAAATTTTTAGAAATTTTGTCAACTTCTTTAAATTCAAATAAGCTTTCTGTTGATTTTTTACCTAGTATTATTTGAAAAGGCACACCAATCAAATTAAATTTTTTTATTTTAGAAGAGAAGTTTTCATCGGTATCATCTAAAATAACATCTATATTTTTTTCTCTCAAAAATTTATAAATATTTTTTGATTTAACCAAGTTAGAAGTATCATTTTTATTTATCATTGGTATTATCGCAACTTCATAAGGTGCTACAGATAATGGCCATTTCATAATCTCATTTTTTTCATCATACTTTGCTTCAATTATTGCACCTACTAATCTTGATACACCTACGCCATAAGATCCCATTTTGACAAAATCTTTTTTTCCTCCTGGTAAATCTACAGCCGCTTTTAATGGCTTTGAATATTTATCTCCAAAATAGAATATGTGCCCTACTTCAATTCCTTTGGTAGTTAATCTAAACTCTTCTGGTACATTATTTTCAAAATTTACTTTATTATATTTTTCATCTGTGGCTGCATAAAATTTTTCATATTTTTTTCTTAGATCTTCTAATGATTTTTTTTCAACTTTATACCCATCGCTATTTAACTCAAAAATTCTCTTATCAGTATAAATTTTACTTTCACCTGTATCAGCTAAAATAATAAATTCATGTGAAAGATTTCCACCTATAGGGCCAGTTTCTGCTGCCATTGGTATTGCCGTTAAATCTAATCTTTTAAAAGTTCTTAAATAAGAAAGGAAAAATTTATTATAAGAAAAAAAAGCCTCATCATCATTAATATCAAAAGAATATGCGTCTTTCATATAAAACTCACGACATCTCATTATTCCAAATCTTGGTCTAAGTTCATCTCTAAATTTCCATTGAATATGATAAAGCAATTGAGGTAGTGATTTATAGGATTTGATGTGAGCTCTAAAAATCTCAGTAATCAATTCTTCGTTAGTTGGACCGTATAGAAGTTCTCTATTTTGCCTATCTTTTATTCGAAGCATTTCTTCACCATAATCATCGTATCTACCACTTTCTTTCCATATTTCGCTAGACTGTATAGTAGGCATTAATAATTCTTGAGCTCCAATATTATTTTGTTCATCTCTAACAATTTTTTCAATTTTTTTCATAACCTTAAATCCTAATGGTAGCCAAGAATAAATACCTGCTGATGATTGTTTAATCATCCCAACCCTCAACATAAGTTGATGTGATTTTATTTTTGCTTCAGAAGGATTATTTTTTAGAATTGGGATAAATAATTTTGATATAAACATTTCAGTAATTATATTATCTATATTAAAATATTCATACTTTTAAATCTTAATAATATTAATATTTGTAAAAGGTTTTTTACCAGTTTTTTCTTTTGAATATTTTCTACATGCTATTTTTAATGCATCTATTAAATTATTCTTCTGCTTATTATTGGTTAAAGAGAAAGTTTTTGCTGTACTTTCAATTTCTTCTTCTAAACCATAAATAAATTGATCTTGTTCAATAACAGGAAGGCCTTTAAATGATAAAATAGGTCTATTATGTATATTTCCTTTCGGAGTCACTAATAAAGTTATTTCCATATAACCGTTATTACCTAAATTTTTTCTTTCTTTGATAGAAGCAGAATCTTCTCCTACGCTAATATTTCCATCTAAGTATAATCTCCCACTTGGAGCCTTATCATAAACCTCAGGTTTATTACCTGGGTAAAGTTTTACAATATCTCCATTTTCTACTCTTACAGGATAAGGAACCTGCATTTCTTTTGCAAAGTTTATATGTTCAATCATATGTCTATGCTCACCATGAACTGGAATTACACATCTGGGTTTTACCCAATTATACATATCTTTAAGATCTTCTCTATTTGGATGTCCAGACACATGAACAAATTCATTTTCTTCTGAAATTACTTCGATACCGTCTTTAACTAATTGATTGTGCAATTTGTATAATTTTTTTTCATTTCCAGGAATTATTTTGGAAGAAAAAATAACTGTATCATCTTTTTCCACTAAAACATCCGGATGTACTTGGCTAGCAATTCTCATCATGGCTCCCATTGGTTCTCCCTGACTACCAGTGCACAAATAAACAATTTTTTCTCTTGAAATATTTTTTGCTTCTCTTGGATCTATAGGTTCTATAACATCTTTCAAATATCCACATTGCTTGGCTGCTTTATATATTCTATGCATAGATCTACCAACTAAAGAAATTTTTCTACCTGTTTGTTCTGCACAGAAAAATATAGTCTCCATACGAGCAACATTTGAAGCAAAAGATGTTACAATGATTCTTTTTTTTAATCTTTTCATTAGTGCAAGTATACTTTTTCTTACATCTAATTCTGATCCAGACTTACCTACGCTGAAAACATTTGTGGAATCGCATATCATTGCTAGAACCCCTTCTTTTCCAATTTCCTTCAATCTCTGAGAATTAATTTTTCCTCCTATCAATGGGTTTGGGTCAACCTTCCAATCACCGGTGTGCAAAACTGCTCCGGCTGGAGTTTCTATTCTTAAACCATTAGGCTCTAATATAGAATGAGTTAACGTTATAAACTCAATTTTAAAAGGGCTTAAATCTACAGAACCATTAAGTTCTACTATTTTTAAATAGTTTCCTATATCTATTTTTTTTTTCCTTAAATTTTTCTCTAATTAATACAGCTGTAAAAGGTGTAGAAAAAATTTTACATTTTATTTGTGGCCATATATGTGCAATTGCACCTATGTGATCTTCATGAGCATGTGTAAGTATAATTCCTAATAAATCACTTTTTTTATCAATTATAAAACCTGGATCAGGATAAATTAAATCAATGCCTGGCAAACTGTCATCAGCAAACGTAACTCCTATGTCAACCATAATCCATTTTTGATTTTGAGGACTTCCATAAGCAAAAAGATTCATGTTCATACCTATTTCTCCAGATCCTCCTAAGGGGCAAAATAATAATTCTTCTTTTTTGGACATTTTTTTAATTATTTTTAATTAATTTAATTAATCCTTTTATGGTTATATCTTCATCAATATAAACTTTAAAATTTAGTGAATTTTTAAATAAATAAGAGAAACCACCTGTCAATATTACAATTAAATTTTTATTGGTCTCATTTTTAATTAGTTTTATTATATTGTTTATTAATCCAGTATATCCCCAGAAAAAACCCGATCTTAAAGCTTTAACAGTGTTATTACCAACAACTTTTTGAACTTTTTTTAATTTAAAATTAGGAATTTGTTCAGCTTGAGAGATTAAATTATTCATTGATAAAGATAATCCAGGAGCTATTACACCTCCTTTATAAACCCCACCTATAACCACATCGAAAGTAGTAGCTGTGCCGAAATCTAAAATTATGCAATTAGATTTTTGGTAATTATAATAAGAGCCTATTGCATTAGCTATTCTATCAGACCCTACATGATTTTTTTTTACATTTAATTTAATTATTTTATTTAAATTTAATTGTTTTAATTCAATACAATTAATTTTAAAATTTTTTTTAAAAGACTTTTTAATAAGTTTATAAGTACTAGGGACGACACTTGAAAATAAAATAGTCTTATGAGGTTTGTATTTTTTAATCAATAAATTCATTTTTTTTTAATAAAATTCAAATTTTTAGCTTCTGCAGTTGTTAAGATTACTTTATTAATAATTTTAAAGTTGTTGTTAAGTATACAAATTTTTGTACACGTATTACCAATATCACCGACCAATCTATTCATATTAATTTGAAAATATATTTATATTCTTATTATCAAAAGATAAATATTTATTATTTCTTAATTGATTAATTATTTTTTCATAGTGTTTTATAATAATCTTCAATAAATGATCTAAATTAGGCTTTTTTTTTGTTTCATCATATATATTAGTGGTTGGATAATTATTGATTAAAGGGTTTGATATTAGGTTTAACCCTATGCCAATAACTAAATATTTACTCTCTTTTTTAGTTACAATTTCTTGTAAAATTCCACATACTTTTTTTTTATTAATAAGAATATCATTTGGTGCCTTAAATGAAATTTTTTTTATTTTAAAATATTTTTTTAATATTAAAATAATCAATTTTACATTAATTAAGTTAAATTCTTCAAATGTAGGATAGTTTTTTTTAATTTTTAAAAAAAAAGTCCCAAAAAAATTTCCTTTTAAAGAAACCCATCTTCTACCATATCTACCCTTGCCTTTTTTTTGTATTAAAGAATATACTAATCCGCTATCAAAGTTTTGATTTTTGATAATTTTAATAGCTTTATCATTTGTGCTATTAATATTTTTGAATTTAAAAATTTTTATTTTCATTAAATTATTTTTATATTAGAGACTAAATTAATTAAACTACTTGGAAATAAAAAATAAAAAAATATCAAAATTGCGCACATAATTAGTGTGATTTTTAGTCCATAACTTTCTTGCAATTCAAATTTATCTTTTGACTCATCAAAATATATAATTTTTATTATTCTTAAATAGTAAAAAGCTGAAATTACAGTTGTTGTTAATCCAACTATTGCTAAAAAATACATTTCTGATTTTATTACTGCCATGAAAATATAAAATTTTGCAAAAAAACCAGCCAAAGGAGGTATGCCTGCTAATGAAAAAAGTAAAATTAGCATGGAAAATGCCATTAATGGATGATTTTTTGATAAGCCTGATAGATCTTCTATATTTTCATAAAAAATATTTTTTCTTCTCATCATAAAAATACATGAGAAAATTCCTAAGTTCATTAATGAATAAATTATTATATATGAAATCGAACTTTGAATTCCTTCATTAGAACCTGTTGATAGCCCTGCTAATATATAGCCCATATGACCTATAGAACTATAAGCGACTAATCTTTTTATATTTTTTTGCCCTATAGCTGCAATCGCTCCTAGTATCATCGAACTTACTGATATAAAAATTATTATTATTTGCCATTGATCAATTACGTTAATAAAAGGAACATACAAAAATCTAATAAAGATAGTAATACCGGCTATTTTAGGAACAATTGAAAATAAACAAGTAATAGATGTAGGCGATCCTTCGTAAACGTCTGGGGCCCACATGTGAAATGGAACTGCTGAAATTTTAAAAGAAAGACCAGTTAACACAAATACAACACCAAAAATTGCAGCATTGTTAAAACTATTAAGATTGTCTGATATAATTTCAAAATTTGTTGAACTTGTAAAACCGTAAATTAGTGAACATCCATATAATAATAATCCTGATGATAAAGCACTTAAAACAAAATATTTGAGTCCAGCTTCAGTTGATTTAATATTATCTCTGTCAAAAGATGATAAGACATAAAGTGATAAGGATTGTAATTCTAAACCAATGTAAAAAGTTATTAAATCGTTGGCACTTATCATGATTGTCATTCCGAGAACAGAGGATAAAATCAATACTGGATATTCTATTTTATTAATTCCTATTATTTTGATGTAATTGTTAGATGATACCATAACAAAAAATACAGTTATAAAAGTAATTGCCTTCATTAATTTGGACAAATAATCAATCTTATAATTGTTATTGAATAGTTCTGTAAATTCTTCAATAGGGTAATTAAATAACAAAATAAATGAAATTAAAAAAACAAATAAGGTTAATTTATAGACTAGATTTGCGCTATTATTTTTAAAGACTCCGATCATAAGTAGCACCATAATAGACAAAGATAAGAACAATTCTGGTAGAATATAATTTATTTCGTTCATGATTGATTTAAACTTGTTGTGTAGACTTTTAAATTATTATTATAATTATCAATTAAATTGACAATTGAAGCTTCGATAGTATTTAATAAAGGTTCAGGATAAAAACCAAAAAAAATTATTAAAAGAGATAATGATAAAAATATAAAAAATTCTGTTTTATTTAAATCTTTAATATTTTTTATTTTTTTATTTTTTAAACTTCCAAAAACAACTCTTTTGTATAACCATAACATATATGCAGCTGCAAATATAATTCCTAAACTTGCAAGTACAGCTAAAATTTTACTTTTTTGAAAAGCTCCAATTAGAATTAATATTTCTCCTACAAAACCACTTGTTCCTGGCAAACCTAAGGCAGCTAAAGTAAAAATCATAAAAAAGAATGCATACTTAGGCATTATATTAACTAAACCTCCATATGTTGAAATGAGTCTCGAATGAACTCTGTCATAAAGAACGCCTACACATAAAAATAAAGCAGCTGAAATTAATCCATGACTTATCATTTGAATGATACTTCCTTCCATTCCTTGTTGTGTAATTGTAAATATTCCAATTGTCACAAATCCCATATGAGCTACCGAGGAATAAGCTATGAGTTTTTTCATATCTTCTTGCACTAAAGCCACTAATGATGTGTATATTATTGCTATAACACTTAAAGTATAAATAAGTGGTGTAAAAAAATCTGAAGCAATCGGAAATAATCCTAAAGAAAACCTAATAAATCCGTATCCAGCCATCTTAAGAAGAATTGCAGCAAGAATAACTGATCCAGCTGTTGGGGCTTCAACGTGAGCATCTGGTAACCAGGTATGCAAAGGCCACATTGGAAGTTTAACAGCAAAAGAACTAAAAAAAGCTAACCATAATAAGTTTTGGTAATTATAAGGAATACCTTTATCGGCCAACTCTACTATATCTGTAGTACCAGTTATCCAATAAATTGATATTATAGCAACTAACATTAGAACAGACCCTAGTAGTGTAAATAAAAAAAACTTAAATGCTGAATAAACCTTTCTTGGCCCACCCCATATACCTATAATTATAAACATTGGTATTAATCCACCCTCAAAAAACAAATAAAAAATTACTAGATCTAAAGAACAAAAAACGCCTATCATTAATGTTTCTAAAACTAATATTGTAATTAAAAATTCTTTAATTCTTATTTGTGCACTTTTAATTATCGATAATATACAAAGAGGTGTAATAAATGTTGTTAAAAGTACAAAGAGAATTGAAATTCCATCAATTCCAAACTTGAAATTTACATATCCTGTTAACCACTCTCTGTTTTCTACAAATTGAAAATCAGAAATAGTATTATCAAAAGAAAGCCATAGATAAATCGATAATAAAAAATTAGTAATTGAAATAAATAAAGCTACATAAATAAAATTATTATTGTTTTTTTCGGAAGAATTTTTAATTAATAGAATAAACAAAGCTCCTAGCAATGGAAAAAAAGTAACTGCTGATAAAATAGGAAAGTTCATTTAATTAAAATCAAATAAGTTAACAAAAAAGAAAAGCCTAATAGCATAATAAATGCATAATGATATATGTATCCACTTTGAAATTTAACAGCTTTAATAGATAAATTTTTCACTAATCTTGATAATCCATCTGGTCCAAAATAGTCAATTGTATTTATATCTCCATTTTTCCAAAATATATTACCAATTTTTTTTATTGGTTTAACAAAAATAAAATAATAAATTTCATCAAAATACCACTTATTTAAAAATAAGTTATAAAGAAATTTATTTTTATGGATAAGATTATTAATAAATCTTTTATTTTCAGAAGTTGTTTTTCCATGATCGGTAAATAAGTAATATGAAATTGGTATTGATATTAAAATTAATACAGGTGTAATTAGTATTACCCATAATGGTGGATGTTTATGGCTAATTTCTTGAACAAATGTAATTGAGTCTTTCCAAAAAATATAAATACTATTTTCTCCTATTAATAAATCTTTAAAAATATAACCAGCAAATATTGACCCAATAGCTAAAATAAATAAAGGCACTAACATAGTCATTGGAGATTCATGCATTTTATCAATAGGTATTTTTTTATTTAAATATTTTCCATGAAATGTTTTAAAAATTAATCTCCAAGAATAAATTGCTGTTAAAAATGCAGTTATAATACCTACTGATGCTGCAAAATAACCAATTGTTGAATTTTTTAAGTAAGCAAATTCAATAATAGCATCCTTTGAATAAAAGCCTGATAGAAAAGGAAAGCCTGTTAGAGCTAAAGTTCCTATAATCATAAAAACCCATGTGAATGGAAGTTTTTTCCAAATACCACCCATATATCTTATATCTTGCTCATTTTTAAATGAATGAATTACCGATCCTGAACCTAAAAATAATAGTGCCTTAAAAAAAGCATGTGTAAACAAATGAAACATTGCTACGTGATATGCGCCAATTCCTGCTGCAAAAAACATATATCCCAATTGACTGCAGGTAGAATAAGCTATTATACGTTTAATATCATTTTGAACCAAAGCTATTGTAGCAGCAAAAAAAGCTGTCAACATTCCAACAATACAGACTAGGTTTAAAGCAGTTTGGGAATATTCAAAAATTGGTGAACATCTAATTACTAAAAAAACTCCAGCAGTTACCATGGTTGCGGCATGTATTAATGCTGAAACTGGTGTTGGGCCTTCCATTGCATCAGGGAGCCAAGTATGTAAAAAAATTTGAGCTGATTTACCCATGGAACCAATAAATAACAACAGGCATATTAAAGTTATAACATTAAACTCTATTCCTAAAAAAATTACTTTTTTGTCTATGCTAGAAGGTACCATCAAAAAAACTTCATCATAATTAAGTGTTCCAAAGAAATAAAAAATTAGAAAAATTCCAAGCGCAAAACCAAAATCTCCGACTCTATTAACTATAAATGCTTTTATTGCAGCGGCATTTGCAGATTTCTTTTTATACCAAAAACCAATTAAAAAATAAGAACATAAACCTACGCCTTCCCAACCAAAGAATAATTGTAAGAAATTATTTGATGTTACTAAAATTAACATAGCAAAAGTAAATAAAGATAAATAAGCCATAAATCTTGGTTTATGGGGATCTCTGGACATATACCCAATTGAATAAATATGCACTAAGGAAGATACTACACCAACAACTACTAACATTATTGATGACAAAGAATCTATTTTGATAGACCAATTTATATTTAAACTTCCAGAATTTAACCAAGTAGAGATATATAATAAGTTTGAATAATTTTCTTTTACTACTTTGTAAAAAATAACTAAAGATAAAGTTGTTGAAGCAACAATTAAAAAACTAGTAATTAACCCTGAAAATTTATTTCCTATTTTCCTTCCTAAAAATCCAGATAAAATAGCTCCTAGTAATGGTAAAAAAATAATAAAATATTCAATATTCATATTATCCTTTAAGCTTATTTATGTTTTCAATTTTAATTGTTCCTCCATTTCGGTAATAAACAACAATAATGGCCAAACCTATTGCGGCTTCTGCCGCTGCGATTGTTAATATGAACATTGTGAATATTTGCCCGGTTAAATCATTAGTAAAAATGGAAAAAGAAACTAGATTTATATTAACAGCTAATAAAATAAGCTCTATGGACATTAAAATTACTATAACGTTTTTTCTATTTAAAAAAATCCCGACAATGCCTATAGTAAATATAACTGAACCTAATATTAAATAATGTCCTAATCCAATTTCAGTCATCTATAACTACACCTTCTTTACTTTTAACATCCACCAATTGGACAGAGTCATTTCTTTCTCTAGATACTTGTTTAAAATATTCTTGTCTTTTAACTCCTTCTCTTTTTCTAAAAGTTAAAGTAATAGCCCCAATCATAGCGACTAAAAGGATCATGCCGCTTAGCTGAAATAAGTGAATATATTCAGTATATATTACATTTCCAAAAGCATGTGTATTTGTAATATTTTGGTCAATTTCTAAATTTGAGATATTTGGCAAATTAGGTTTATATTTCCAACCTCCCACAACAATAATCATTTCAACTAGAATAATAAATCCTACTAAAAAACCTATAGGAATTAATTTGGATTTTTTTTTTAAATTTAGATTTATATCTTCTTTTTCAGCAACATTTAGCATCATGACAACAAATAAAAATAAAACGGCTACAGCTCCGACATAAACTATTAGCATAATCATTCCTAAAAATTCAGCACCTATCATTATAAATAGACAAGAAATTGTAATAAAATCTAAAATTAAAAATAAAACTGAATGGACAGTGTTTTTAGACACAGTAACCATTATTGCACTAAATATAGCTACCGCAGAAAAGAAAAAGAAAAAAATTGAATGGGCAATCATTTATCTGAAAGGGGAATCGGCTTTAATATTTGATGCCAAAATCTTTTCCCACCTATCTCCATTATCTAAAAGTTTTTTTTTGTCATAATAAAGTTCTTCCCGTGTTTCTGTTGCAAATTCAAAATTAGGTCCTTGTACAATTGCATCAACAGGACATGACTCTTCACATAGCCCACAATATATACATTTTAACATATCAATATCATAACGTGTTGTTTTTCTACTTCCATCTGACCTAGGTTTTGACTCAATAGTTATTGCTTGAGCAGGACATATTGCTTCGCATAATTTACAAGCTATGCATCTTTCTTCACCATTAGGATAACGTCTTAGAGCATGTTCACCTCTAAATCTTGGACTTATTTTACCTTTTTCAAAAGGATAATTTATAGTTTTTTTTGGTTTAAAAATTTCTTTTATTGCTATTATTAAACCTTTTACAAATTCAGCTAAAAATATAATTTTAATAATCCTATAAAAATTCATGTTTTATTTCACTGGTAATAAATTAAATAAAAATAAATAAGAGGCAGTTAATACTACCCATATTAATGACATAGGTAAAAATACTTTCCAACCCAATCTCATAAGTTGATCATATCTATATCTAGGAACTATTGCTTTAACTAAAGCAAATAAAAAAAATAAAAAAATTATTTTAATTATCATCCAAAAAAAGCCTGGAATTAAATTAAATGGATAAATGTCAATTGGAGAAAGCCACCCTCCAAGAAATAGGATGGTAGACATCGCACACATTAATAAAATGTTTGCATATTCACCAAGCCAAAACATAGCGTACATCATTCCAGAATATTCGGTTTGATATCCTGCTACTAACTCAGCTTCCGCTTCAGGCAAATCAAAAGGAGGTCGATTTGTTTCAGCTAATGAAGAAATAAAAAATATTACAAACATTGGAAATAGTGGAACTGCAAACCATATTTTTTCTTGTGCTAAAACTATATCTCTCAAATTTAATGAACCTACACATAGTAAAACATTTATTATAATTATTCCTATAGATACTTCATAAGATATCATTTGAGCTGCAGATCTTATTGCTCCTAAAAAAGGGTATTTTGAATTAGAGGCCCAACCTCCCATAATTATTCCATAAACGCCTAGAGATGAAATAGCAAAAAGGTAAAGAATTCCAACATTAATATCGGATAAAAATAAATTTTCGTCAAAAGGTATTACTGCCCAAGCTACCAAAGCTAAGGTCATTGTTATTATTGGTGCTAAAATAAATATAATTTTGTTTGCGCTGGCAGGAATAATTATTTCTTTAAAAATATATTTTAATGCGTCAGCTAAAGATTGAAATAAACCGAAAGGACCAACTACATTTGGTCCCTTTCTTTTCTGAACGAAAGCCCAAACCCTACGATCTAGCCAAACTACCATAGCAACTGAAATCAAAAGTGGTATCAACAAAAATAAAATTTTATAAAAATTATTAAATAATATTAATAATTCACTCATATCTATCCCTCAGTTCCAGTAGATTTATATTTATTTTTTATACTCCTACAATCTAACATTGTTTTTGAAGCTCGAGAAATTGCATTTGTAAAATAATAATCTAGTTGTTTTAATAAAATTTTACTATTAAAAAAATTTGGAATGTTTTTTTCTAGAGAAATATTAATTTCATTAATCAATTTACCAACTTTAGTGTAGAATTTTTTTGATTTTAATAGATGATTTTGTAAATCTTTTTTATTTTTGAAACCTAATGGAACATTTAGTTTTAAAGATAATTCATTAATAATTTCCCAATCTTCCTTGGATTCACCGGGAGAGTAAGTTGCTTTAAACGCTTTTTGTAGGCGCCCTTCTAGATTAACATAATGTCCTTCTTTCTCTGTATAAGCTGCGCTAGGAAAAATAACATCAGCTATTTCTGCTCCCCTATCTCCATGGCTTCCTTGATAAATAATAAATTCATTTTTTTTATTAAAGTAAATTTCATCAAGACCGAGCAAATATAATATTTTATATTTATTTTTTTTTACATTATCAATTACTTCAAAATTTTTATTTTTTGATATCTTATAAATACCAAGATCAATAGCACCTGCTCTAGAAGCTTGCTGTGTTAAAAAATTGAATGCATTCCAATGTTCATTAATTTTATTATTTTTAATTAAAAAATTTTTAATTGATTTATATATATATTCAGACTCATTTGAATTTAAAACTGATTCTCCTAAAATTATAATAGGTTTTTTTGAAGTAACAATTTTGTTCGACAATTCGTGTTTACCTTCTGTTATTTCTTTTATTACTAAAGCATCATCACCAAGTAATTTATATGGGTAAGTTAAGTCGCCTGGATTACTTATGGAGTAAATTGGTACTTTATTTTTCACATAAGCTTTTCTTATTCTAGCATTCAATATAGTTGCTTCTAGTCTAGGATTTGTTCCTATTAATAAAATTAAGTCAGATTCTTCAATTCCATTTATTGAGGAATTAAATAAATAATTCATTCTATCGCTTGGCTGTAAATAAGTTTTTTCTGTTCTACATTCTAAATTTTTTGAATTTAAAGTTTTATTAAAAAAATTTCTCAGAATATATAGACTTTCTAAATCACATAAATCTCCTACTAAACCAGCAATTTCATCCGATTTAACCTTTTTAATTTTATTAATAACCACTTTAAAAGCTTCCTCCCACGTTGACGGTACTAATTTATTATTTTTTCTTATGTACGGTGTATCAATTCTTTGTTTTAACAAACCATCGCAGGAATACCTGCTTTTATCTGACAACCATTCTTCGTTAATATCTTCATTAATTTTTGGTAAAATACGTTTTACTTCCCAGCCATAAGTATCAACTCTAATATTGCTTCCCACTGCATCCATTACATCTACTGACTCCGTTTTTTTTAGCTCCCATGGTCTTGCTTCAAAAGCATAAGGTTTTGATGTTAACGCTCCAACTGGGCAAAGATCTATAACGTTTGCTGACATTTCAGAATCCATTGATTTTTCTAAATAAGTTGTTATTTCCATATCTTCTCCCCTACCGATGGCTCCTAATTCGCTTATACCAGCAACTTCCGTTGCAAATCTAATACAACGAGTGCAGTGAATACATCTGGTCATTTGGGTTTTGATTAAAGGTCCCATATACTTTTCTTTTACATTTCTTTTATTTTCGGTGAACCTTGATTTGTCAAAACCATAAAACATTGATTGATCTTGTAAATCACATTCTCCACCTTGATCACAAACTGGACAATCTAATGGATGATTTGCTAAAAGAAATTCCATTATACCTTTTCTTGCCTTTTCTACTAATGATGTATTTGTTTTAACTACCATGCCATTGGTAGCAGGCATCGCACATGAAGCTACAGGTTTAGGGGATTTTTCTATTTCAACAAGACACATTCTACAGTTTCCTGCTATAGAAAGTTTTTCATGATAACAAAATCGTGGAATTTCAGCTCCGGCCATCTCGCAAGCTTGTAATACAGTTAATCCCTCTTCGACTTCTATTTCAGAATCATTGACTATTAATTTAATCATTTTCTTTTTCCAATAAATGCTGATCTATTAAATAAGGTATATTTAAATTCTTTTTATTTATTAGTGGGTCAAAATTGTTTCTACTTTCAATTTCTTTTCTAAAATGTCTTAACAAACCTTGCACTGGCCATGAAGAACCTTCTCCAAAAGCACAAATTGTATGACCTTCTATTTGTTTAGTTACATCAAACAACAAATCGATTTCTTTATTGTTAGCTTCACCTTTGGCCATTCTTTCAAGCATTCTCCACATCCATCCAGATCCTTCTCTACAAG
>MDTG01172097.1_pt1 | contig 14862 bp, 15 predicted proteins | sample 811421 | NCBI WGS metagenome assembly MDTG01 (sample SAMN05326645, study PRJNA326480) | marine metagenome | isolation source: seawater | place: Pacific Ocean: South East | collected 2011
ATCAAATCCAGCAATCATTAATAATTGCTTAAATTGTTGAGGAGCCTGAGGAAGTGCATAAAATTTACCCTGGTGAATCCTAGATGGAACTAAATAATCTCTTGCTCCTTCTGGCGATGATGATGTTAATATTGGTGTTTGAAATTCTACAAAATTTCTATCAATCATTTTTTTTCTAATATCAGAAATAATTTTATTTCTTAGTAAGATATTTTTATGTATTTTATTTCTTCTTAAATCTAAAAATCTGTATTTAAGTCTAATTTCCTCTCCATATTCAATATCAGAATTAACTGGCAATGGAAGAACGTCAGATTTTGATAACAATTTATAATTTTCAATTTTTACTTCTATTTCTCCAGTCAAAATATTTTTATTTATAGTATCATCCGATCTTTTAACAACTTTGCCAATTATAGTTATAACACTCTCACTGCTTAATTTACTTATTTCATTAAAAAGAGAGTGAGTTCCATCAATTACACATTGTGTGATTCCATAATTATCTCTTAAATCAATAAATAATAAATTACCATGATCTCTAATAGTGTCTGCCCAACCAGATAAAGTAACTTTTTCATTTAGATTATTAATTGATAAATTTGAGCACAGATGAGATCTATATTTGTTCATATTTTGGATCATCTACAGTATTTCTTTTATTAATGGTATTGTTAATTGTCTTTTTTTTTCTAATGATAAAACATCAAGTTTATTAACAATTTCATGAATACCTTGATAGCTTCGATCAACTCGCCTTAAAATATATTCAAAAATTTCATTACTATTTATTATAAATTGCTTATCTATTAACAATTTAGTTAAAATAGTTAGCAGCATCTCATCATCAGGTTGTGTAATTTCTAGATTTGAAAAAGTTTTTAACCTTGAAGATAAATCTTTAAACTTAAATTTTTTTTCGCTTATTTTACTATTAGATATAATTAGCAATTTTAAATTATTTAAAATACAATTATTTACAATATGAAAAATTTCTTCTTCTTCAAATAAAAATATATCATCTATTAATATATTCATATTATTATTTATAAAATGTTTATAATTATCTTTAAATTGAACTGCTTTATTTTTTCTTAACCATATTTGACCTAGATAAGACTTTCCGGATTTATTTGGCCCATGCAAAAAAGAAAGTCTAGAATTATTATTTATTAGAACATTAAAGGCATAAAAATTAGTTTTATTTACAAAGAAATTTTGCTCGATAAATTGATCATCAAAATTATAAATAAAACTTTTTTGTTTAATCATTTTAATCTAATTATGCATAAATCATCAGTATTAATCTTTAAATTATTTAATTTAATGATTTTTTTGAAAATTTTTAAATTTCCATAATAATAAATATCATAATAAATGTTTTTATAAGATAAAGATTTGATATTTAGATCTTTAATAACTGATACATTTTTTAAATTATTTCTTATTTCTTTAAGTTCAAGAATATTAAAGTAATTTACATTACAATTTATTAAATTAACAGAATCATTTTGGATTTGATGAATGTTTTTCCATAAATCAAGAGATTCATTTTCTAAAATTTTGAAAAATTTATCAAACTTATATTCATTAAATTGTAATTTTTTTTTAAAAAATTTTTCATCAGAATATATAATTAGATTATAAACTACTTTACTGTTTATTTTTGAAGCAAGAACAATAATAGCTTCATTTAGATTGTATTTGTTAGTAAAATTTTTTATTTTTTCAAAATTGTTATTATTTATGTGCTCTTTCTTTAATATAAAACGATCATTTATATCTAAATTAGGTATTTTAAATAAATTGTTATTATCTAAATTATCTTTAAAATATTTATAGAAATTATTATTTTTTGTAAAAAGATTTTCATTTATTCCATCCTCTTCATAGATTATTAACAAAAATTTCTGAGGATGGTACTCAACGTATGGTATTTTTTTATTTCTAAAAAATTTTATAATCTTATCTTTATCAAAATTAATTTTTATTTTTGCAATATATTTATCATTTATAATTTTTTCATCATTTATAATGATATTCTTGATGAAGGTATTAATTAAATCACCTGATAAACCATTATTTATTTGATTATAATTTTTATTATTCAAACTTTTCTTCAATATGTTTTGAAAACTATTTATTTTAAGTTTATTTATTTTATTAATTTTATCATTTTCAATATTATTTGATATAAATTCTACATCATGAAAAGAAGTTCGAAATAAATCATTTGAGTAAACATAATTATTTAAAAATAAGAAAATGATAAATAAAAGTATTAATCTCATTATATTATTGCAATATGTTTAATAATTATTATTATATTCGTGATGGATTATAATAAAGACAATATATCCAAGGATAAGGCCAAAACATGGAAAACTTTTAATAAATTAACTGTTTATACAATTATTTTTATTGCATTTATTTTAACAATTATTTTCACCCTTTTTAGTTATTAATAATCTCATTATCTTCAAAAAAATAACTTATTTCAATATTAGCATTCTCATCAGAGTCTGATCCATGAACAGAATTTTCTTGAATATTTAATGCATGCTGGTTTCTTATAGTTCCATTTTCAGCATTAGCAGGATTTGTAGATCCCATTATTTTTCTGTAATTCTCAACAGCATTTTTACCTTCTAAAACTTGGACAATAACTGGTCCTGATGTCATATATTCTACAAGATCATTAAAAAATGGTTTTTCTTTATGAACGGCATAAAATCCTTCAGCCTTTTCTCTTGATAATTTTATTCTCTTTTGCGCAACTATTTCTAAATTATTTTCTTCAATAATTTTATTAATAGCACCGGTAATGTTTCTTTTAGTTGCATCTGGCTTTATAATTGAAAAAGTTCTATTCATATATACTCCTATTATATTATGGGCTTCTAATTAAGTAATTTGATTTTGTCTATAATTTGATAAGATTTGAATTATTTAATAAAAGAATGGTAAGTAATTATAAAATTAGGAAGGTTTTAATAATTAAAAAATTGGTTTAATATGAAAGTAAATAAGATAAAAATTTATTTATTCATGAATATAATAAAATTTTTTATTTTAATTTTATTTATTTTTTTATCAATTGCATGGTCATTACAAATTACTAGGCTGTTTACAATAACAAATTTTTTAAATATTGAAATATTTGATATTCTTTTACTTTCTTTTTATTTAATACCTAATTTAATAACAGTTGTTTTACCATTTATTTTGATTTTTGGGTTACTTTTATGTTTTATTAAACTTAATAGAGATAATGAGTTAATAGCCATTTTGACATTAGGATTAGGCTTAAGACCTCTAAAAAATACATTAATATTTTTTTGTTTAGTAATTATTATTCTATTTGCATCATTAAATTTATACATAGCCCCTAAAGTATATGAAGTCTATAAAGATAAAGAATTTGACCTTAGAAATAATATTGATTTTAATAAAATGGCTTATTCTAATTTTTTAAATTTGAATAAAACGACAATACTAGATTTTGATAAAATAAATAATGAATATAGAGATATTTTTATTAGCTTTGATGATGAAAATGAAAATATAGTTTACGCAAAGAAGGGGGAAATAGTAAACAAAAATAATCAGTATAACTTTAGACTGATTGATGGTTTTAAAATTAGTATTAATAAAGATAAGCAAATGGAAAAGTTAGAATTCGTTAATTATATATTAAAAATTGATAATAAAAATATAATTTCAGATGATATAGTTGATAAAAATACATTCACAGTTTTTGATGATTGGAATTCAAAAAATTATTTAAATCTATCTTTTAAATTAATTGATATTATTTTGATCATTTATATTATTATATTTTTTTATAGAAATAATTTGAAAGAAATTAATTTTAACACTAATAATAATATATATTATTCTTGCTCCTGTATTTCTATTATAATTATAAATCAAATTTTAAAGAATTCTGAAATTTCAATTTATAATTATTCAATTTTAATAATTTCGATTATTTTATTTTCTTTATTTATGAATACTATTAAAAAAAAGTATGAATAAAATAAATAATTATTTATTTTATTTAACTAATAAATATATTTTTATTAATTTTTTAATAATCTCTATATTTATTATTTTTATAAATTTATTAGAACTTTCTAGGACATTTGAAGAGGATAATAAAAATATTTTTAATTTTTTTTATTTTTCTTTATTAAAATATCCATCTATTTTAAATGAAATTATACCTTTTGTAATAATAATAAGTGTAACTTTTTTAATTAGAAATCTAATAAATAATAATGAGTTTGTTTCAATGAGAAATCTAGGTTTTTCAATATTCGATATTTTTAAACCAATAGGTGTAGCAATATTTATATTGGGATTATTTTTTTTATTTTTTATAAATCCTTTAGCTGCATTAATGGAATCTACATATGATAATAAATTAGATAATAAAGATAATAGTCTATATTCAATTAAAATATCAAATAATGAAATGTGGATTAAAAATGAAATTGATCTAGAGACATCAAGTTTTATTAATATTAAAAATATTAACTTAATAAATATGAATGCTAATAAGATAAAAATATTAATAACTAATAACTATTCAAACAAGTTTATAATGGCAGAAAAAGGTGAATTTAAAGATAATCTTTTTTCACTAAATAAAGTTAAATTTTATGATTTCAAAAATGAAACATTTAAAACGCTAGAAAATTTCAATCTTATAACTAATTTTGATAACGAAAATTTAACTAACTCAATTTCAAAATATAAGCTTGTACCATTTTATAAATACTTAAATCACTCAAAAACTTTATTAAAATTTAATTTATACTCATCTGAAATTGGGTTATATTATTTATCTGAAATATTAAAACCAATATTTATAGTTGTATTAGCTTTTGTAATTTTAGGTTTCACAAGTAAATTTAAAAGGAATGAAAATTTTTTTAAAGTATTATTTGTGGCTATTGCAATAGGATTCCTTATATTTTTAATAAAAGAAATAATAAGCAAGTTAACAATTACTTTATCATTAAATTTTATATTGTCATATTTTATAATATTTTTAATACCTCTTTTTGTTGGCATGTATCAAATAATTAAAATTGAAAATGAATAAAAAAAATTTAATTTTCTTATTATTATTTATAGCAATACCTAATTTTAATTATGCAAAAGAAATACTTATATACGCAGATTCAATCAAATATGATGAAGAACAAAATATTATAGCTAGAGGTAATGCAAAAATTTTTCAAAATAATAAATTAATTTTATCGGATTTAATAATTTTTGATAGAACAGAAGAAAAAATTATTTTACCTACAAAATTTACTTTTGTGGATGGGCAAAATAATCATTTTGAAGGAGAAAATGGATATTTTTTAAAGAATTTAGAATTTGCTGAATTTGATAATCCTAAAATTAGATTGAATGATGGATCAAGATTAATAGGAAATAAAATAAAAAGAAATGGTAAGGTGGATATCATCTCTAAAGGAGTTTACACTCCATGCAAATCCAGAATAAAAATTGGAAAATTTATATGTCCTACTTGGCAGTTAGAAGGTGAAAAGATACTTCATGATAATCAAAATCTGTTTCTATACCAAAAACATTCAAAAATGAGAGTTCTCAATACACCTGTGTTTTATATACCCTATATAGTTACACCTTCACCTTTAAGAAAAGATAGAAAATCTGGATTTTTAAATCCATCTATAGCATTAAATTTTTTTGACACTAAAACATCTCAATCGACTTCGTTTCCATATTATTTTAATATTGCTGAGGATAAAGAACTTCTCTTTACTCCTTCCATTAATTATGGTGGTGGTGTAGATGCTTCTCAGAGATTTATTTTTGATTATAATCAAATTATATCTGGAGGTAATTTTAAAACTGAGTTAACTTTTGATTCAAATTTTGAAAAAGAAAATAATAATAAATGGCTGACAGATGCTAGTATAATCACAAATTTTAATAAAAATCTCAACGAAAATTTTAGAATTCAGATAGACTCAGCATTACAAACTTCTAAAAATTATATACAATTAACTAATCCAAACGATGATCTAAGTTACACAAATTCTTTATCAACTAATTTTAACATAGAAGGATTTAATTTAAGAAAAATAGATGATCAACTGAAAATTGGTTTAAATTTTTATCAAACAAATCAAGAAAATGAGGATAACAAAACGATACCTACAGTACTACCTAAAATAAAATATTTTTCAGGGTATAATAACAAATTTGGAAATGTCTCAAGTTCTACATATGAATTTTATAACATTTTTAGAGACAAAAGCTCTAATGTACATGCAAAGAAACAGCAAAAAATATCTCATAAATTTAATTTTAGTAAAAAAATTATCAATTATAATTCAATAATAACTTTTGACTCAGAAATATATAATCAAGGATTTAATACTGAAAATAAACTAATATATAACAATACCTATAAAACAGGGTCTTACTATAGATTTTTTCCAATAGTTGGAGTTAGTACTGAAAGTCCATTCAAATTAAAAAAAAATATCTCAAATTTTACAATTAATCCAAAAGTTCATTTTGTTGCAACGCCAGGAATTTCAAATAGTAATAAAATTTCTAATGAAGACTCAACTAACAATGATTTTAGTCTAGAAAATATATATAGATTAAATAGATTTAGTGGAAATGATAAAATGGATAACTCTAAAAGGATAACTTTTGGAGTATCTGCGTATAATGAAAACTTCAAATCATCATTAAGTCAATCATATGAGTTTACTGAAAACAGCAACTTTCACAAAGAGCAAGGAAATGATGATAATTTAAGTGATTTATTAGGCTCAATAGAATATTTTAATAATAATGAGGTTTCTTATAACTTTAGATATGACGTTAATGATGAATATTTAAAAAAACAGAATGTAAATTTAAAAACAAAAACAAAATATGGTGATTTAAATTTATCATATTTAGATCAAAACTCAAAAATAAATAATATTATAACTAAAGATACTGAAACAATAAATTATTCTTTTTTTTCTAAAAAATTCTCAAATTTTTCAAAAATTAAATTTTCTGGATTATATGATTTAAAAGAAGAAATTAACAAAGAATACAGTATAGGTTATAGCTATTTTGATGAATGTTTTGGTATTAATTTAGATTTTAATAGAAAATCTTACAAAGAAGATAGTTTGAAACCACAAGATATTTTGACGATAATGTTTTCATTTAGAAATATAGGTAGTTACAAATCAACAAATCTAGCTGTATCAGAAACGGATAAAGAAGATATTCAATGGGAGAATATAGAATTAGATGATGATAAATTTAATATTAATTAATAAAAAGATTTATAATAAATTTTTAATAATATTTTTCTGTATAATTTTAAATAATGCTGTCACTGGTTCAGAAAATAAAATTATTTTTAAAATAAATGGAAATGCATTCACATTATTAGATCTTGAAAAAAGAATTGAATATATAGATTTTGTTGGAAGTAATCAAAATTTAAATGTGGAAGTCATTAAAAATGATTATATATCTGCCAATTTATTTTATGAATATTTTAAAAATACAAATAATAAAAATGACTATTCTTTAAAGTTTGAGGAAATTTATAACAATATTATTAATACCAATATTCAAAATAATAAAAAATATAGTTATGAAATTAATAAATCAAATATTCTAAGAAATATAAAAATAGATTTCATTAGAAAAGTTATTTTAGAAAATATACTTAATAATAATGTTTCTAATTTTAATAAAAATTTAGATGAAATAGATTTATTATATAATTTAAATATAAAATATATAAATTTTAATACCCAAAAAATTGATAAAATTAAAAATGAAATAGATAGCTTAGAAGATGTAAATTTTGAAATTATTCAAAAAATCCTTAATAAGTATAATGTAGATTACTTTATAAAAGAAAATGAAATTGATGATATAAATATAATAGATAAAAGAATTAAAGAAAATATAATTTCTAATAATAATTTTTTCTTTTTTGAAAATAATAATAATTACATATCAATAATTTTTATAGAAAAAAGTTTTGAAACTTTGAATGGAATAATTGCAAAACTATATAGTGTTAGGTCAAAAAAAAATTTGGATAATGAATATTTAAGTTGCGAAAACTTGATTGAAATTAAGAATAATCCGAGAATACTTAATAAAGAATACAAATTGATCGATTTAAATAATGATTTAAAAAATAATCTATTGAATATTAATGATTATGTAAAATTTTCTGATAATGATGAAATTGTATATATAGTTTTATGTGAAATAAAATTTGATAAAGAAATATTAAATAATATGCACTTTAATAAGCAAGTTAATACCAGTGTATATGAAATTGAAAAAAATTTTATTAACAAATATTCTAAATTTTTTAATCTAATTGAATTCAATGAATAATTTAGTAGCAATTACAATAGGTGACATTAATGGAATAGGAATAGAAATTTTAATTGATACTTGGAAAAAAAATAAAATACGTAACTTTGTCTTGTTTACCAATATTAATATTTTAAAAAAATATTTAAGAAAAAAAAAATTAAAATTAAATTTAAACTTAATAAATATTGAAGAAAATAATCTAAATTTTTCTAAAAATAAAATTAATATATTTTCATATAATATTAAATCCTTAGAAGATAATACATATAAATCCTTAATACACGCTTATAATTTTTGTATTAAAAAAATTTGTATCGGAATAATAACTCTTCCACTTAGAAAAGATTTGATAAAGAAAAAAATAGATAGTAATTTCATAGGCCATACTGAGTTTTTTCAGAAAATTGATTCTAAAAAGAATGTAAATATGATCTTGTATCATAAAAAATTAATTATCTCCCCTTTGACAACACATATAGAAGTTAAGAAAATTTCAAAATATTTATCAAACAAAAATTTTTTATTCAATCAAATATATAATATCTATGAAACATTAAAAAAAGATTTTGGTTTTTTAAAACCTAAATTAATAATCTCAGGTTTAAATCCACATGCTGGTGAAAATGGCCTAATTGGAAAAGAAGAAAACAAAACAATTATTCCTGTTTTAAAAAAACTTAAGAGAAACGGTATAGTTGTAGATGGACCATTCTCAGGTGATAGTATTTTAATAAAGAAAAACTTATTAAAATATGATTGCTTTATTTTTATGTATCATGATCAAGCATTAATACCATTTAAATACATAAGCCAATTTACAGGAGTAAATTACACTGGCAATCTAGATATTATTAGAGCTTCACCAGATCATGGAACGGCATATGATCTAATAGGTACTGGCAAAGCCTCTTATAAATCATTAATTAATTGTTATAAATTAATTATAAAGATTTATAAAAATAGAATAATGAATGGTAAAAGCTAAAAAATCACTGAGTCAAAATTTTCTTATTGATAAAAATATATCAAAAAAGATTACAAACTTAACCAATATTGAGAATAAAATTATCTTAGAGATAGGTCCCGGATATGGATTTTTAACAGATAATATTTTAGAAAAGAATCCGAAGAAAATATTTTTGATTGAAAAAGATTTTATTTTAAAAGATTTATTAGATAGGAAATATAAAAATAATAAAAAAGTAATCATATTTTGTAAAGATATTTTGCAATTTAGTTTAAATGAATTTAAAAATTTGATTATTATTTCAAACTTACCTTACAATATTAGTTCAGAAATTATTTTATATTTATTTAAATTTCATCATAATATTGATGAAATGATTTTAATGATACAAAAGGAGCAATCTATAAAATATGATTATAATTTACCTAAAATGAATAAATATAAATTTATAACTAAAATTGTAACTCAATTTACTAGATGTTTTGATGTTTCCTCAAAAGTTTTTATTCCCAGACCTAAAGTTACCTCGTCAGTTGTAAAATTTGTAATGAATAAAAATAACATTGATTTTGATAAACTAAATAAATTTTCAAATTTAATATTTAAAAATGTAAGAAAAAAAATTAGTAATAATATTAAATATAAACTTAATAACGAACTAATGAATAAACGAATTAACGAGCTAACAATAAATGAGTTATTAATTATTTATAATTTTTTTTAGCTTAGCTTTTAGTGCATTTTCCTGAGACTGAATTAATTGATGATACTCAATTATTTTTTTTATTTCATTAACAGTCTTGTGAACATTTTCATTTATTAATACATATTTATATTCAGTATAATGTTTCATTTCATCTATTGCATAAGAAAGTCTTAAATTGATTTCTTTATTATTGTCTCTGCCCCTTTTCACCAATCTTCTTCTAAGCTCAGATTTAGAAGGCGGTAGTATAAAAAAGTCAATTATTTCATTTATTTTATAGTTTTTTCTAATTTTTCTTGCTCCTTTCCAATCTATATCAAATAGAATATGATGTTTCTTTTTTTTTGATAATGCTATATTTTTAAAAGGTGATCCATATAAGTTATTAAAATTTTTTGCTGTTTCAATAAAGAAACCTTTATTTTTAAGATTTTCAAATTTTTTTTTATCAACAAAATAATAATCTTTTCCATTAACTTCATTTAATCTTTTATTTCTTGAAGTGTAAGAAATAGATAAATTAATATTCTTCATTTTTTTTATTAATAATTTGCATAAAGTGGTTTTGCCAGCTCCAGATGGTGATGAAATAATGATTAGTTTACTACTTGTTTCTATATTCATTTAATTTTTTTTTATGTTCTTCATAAGTTTTTGAAAATATATGCTTATTTAAAGAATTATTATAAAAATAAAACAAAAAATCAGTTTTATAATTTTCAAAAATAATATCTAAAGTTTGCCTTCCAACATATGATATTGGTCCTGGAGGCAAACCTTTATTTATATAAGTATTATAGGGGTGATCAACTTTCAAATCACTTAGAAATAGCTTCCTATCAAGATTATATTCTCCATTTGTAATGGCAAATAATACAGTTGCATCAATTTGCAATTTCATATTCCTATTTAACCTATTAAATATAACCGAAGATATATTTTTTTTATCAGTTCTGCCCAAACCTTCTTTTTCTAAGATAGATCCTATAATCATTATTTCATCTAAGGTATAATCATTAAACAAAGGGTTATTTTCGAATTTTTTAAAATAGTTAAATTTAGTTTTTTTTAAATTTTTAATAAAAAAATTATAATCACTATTATTAATAAAATATGTGTCCGCAATTATATCTTTAAAATCTATTGGGCGAAACTTTTTAAAGTGATCTGATAATTCTGAATTGAGCTGCTTCTTTGTCCATCCTTCAATAATTGTAATTTTATTAATAATATTACTTGGCTTTGTAATTATATTTATAAAATCTAAAAATGAAGAATCATTTTGAAAATAAAAATCGCCATAATGAAAAAAACTTTTATTTATGATTGTATTAATTTTTAAATAAATTTTTATAATCTCAATATCCAGAGTTGATAAATTATTGATATTTTTATAAATTATATCATCTATTTTTTCATGCTTTTTGATATTTATAGGGTTATTATTAAGTACTAAATTCTTATTTAATATTAAATAAATATATGAACAAATAACAGTTAAAATAATTATTAAAGAGATACTAAATACTTTTGAATAATAAAGCAGTGTTTGTTCCTCCAAATCCAAAAGAGTTACTTAATGCATATGATATATTTTTTTCTAGAGGTATTTTAGGTATTAAGTTAATGTTTGAAGTTTCAATTGGATTATTTAAATTTAAAGTTGCAGGTAAAATATTACTATTTAATGACATGATTGAAAAAATTGATTCAACACTACCTGCAGCACCTAAAAGATGCCCAATTGATGATTTGGTCGAGCTAACAAATAATTTGTGATTGAATAGTCTTTTTATAGCATTCAACTCAATTTCATCTCCTTTTACAGTTGATGTCCCATGCGCGTTTATATAATCAACTTTGTCTGAAGATAGATTTGCCATATCAAGTGCTGCTTTCATTGCTCTATATCCACCGTCTCCATCTTCAGCTGGAGCTGTTATATGATGAGCATCACCAGACATTCCATACCCAACTAATTCAGCATAAATATTAGCACCTCTTTTTTTTGCATAGTTCATTTCTTCTAAAACAACAATTCCTGCTCCTTCACCCATAACAAAGCCATCTCTATCTTTATCCCAGGGTCTAGATGCTTCAGAAGGTGTTTCATTATATTTTGTACTTAAACTTCTAGCAGCACAAAACCCAGCAATACCCAATTTACAGACTGCAGCTTCAGAACCACCAGCAATCATTACATCAGCAGCTCCACGCTTAATCATCTCGCTTGAGTCTCCGATTGAGTGTGCTCCAGTTGCACATGCTGTAACAACTGAATGATTTGGTCCTTTAAAACCATATTTGATAGATATTTGGCCAGATAAAAGATTAACCAATGATGAAGGTATAAAAAAAGGAGATAATTTTTTTGGCTCTTTACTATTAATAGTTAAAGATCCTTCATAAATTGTTTCAAGACCTCCGATACCTGATCCGACAGATACTCCAGCTTTTAATTTATCTTCATCACTAATACTGTCTATACCAGCATCTTCTATAGCCATTTTTGCTGCTATAAGTCCATATTGTATAAACCTGTCATTTCTATTTATATCTCTTAATTCTAAAAAAGAAGATTCATTAAAATAATGTTCTTCTTCAGGGTTGTTACTTATATACCCTCCAATTTTAGCTGGGAAGTTTGATACATCGAAATGATTAATTTTTTTTATACCAGATTGTGTATTAATCAGATTATTCCATGAAGTTTCTTTATTGTTACCAATAGATGTCAGTAAACCCATTCCAGTAACAACCACTCTTCTCATAAAATTATTTTAAAGTTTACTTTTTACTTTGAATATAATCTATGGCGTTTTGAACCGTTTGGATTGTCTCTGCAGCATCGTCAGGTATCTCAATTCCAAATTTTTCCTCAAAAGCCATTACCAATTCAACTGTATCTAAACTATCTGCACCTAAGTCATCTATAAATTTAGCTTCAGGAACTACTTTGGAATCATCGATCCCTAAATGATCTACAACAATTTTTTTTACCTGATCTTGAATTTCACTCATATTTTTCTCCTTATGATTTCTTTTAAATTATTTTTTGAATATATGTCAACAAATTAAACCATTAACATTCCTCCATTAATATGAAAATTTTGACCAGTTATATATGTAGAATCGTCTGAAGATAAAAAATACACTAAATTAGCAACATCTTCTGGTTTTCCAAATCGCATCATAGGAATTCTTGATAAATAAGTATTCTTTTGTTCGTCATTTAATTTGTCAGTCATTGAAGTAGAAATAAAACCTGGAGAAACAATGTTGACATTTATGTTTCTTTTAGCAACTTCTAAAGCAATTGATTTGTATAAGCCGATTAGACCAGATTTTGATGCTACATAATTTGCTTGTCCTGGATTGCCTGTTGATCCAACTATTGATGAAATTCCAACAATTTTACCATATTTATTTGATAACATATTAGGTAACAAGGATTTAATTATTTGATAATTTGAATTTAGATTTGTTTGTATTACCTCAGTCCATTGCTCATCTTTCATCCTAAAAATTAAATTATCATGAGTGGTACCTGCGTTGTTTGCAATAACTGAAATATCTTTATGTTCCTTGGATATTATGTCTAGACATTTTTGTAAATTATTCGCATCAGCAAAATTAACTTTATAATAATAATGTTTATTTCCATATTTATTTTTTAAATGTAAAAGTTTTTCTTCAGAAGAAGAGGTCATTATTAAGATATAATCATTATTGAGAAACTTATCACAAATTGCAGCACCAATCCCTCCCGATGCCCCAGTGATAAAAATTTTTTTAGATATATTCATTGTGATTTAAGTCTGAAATTTTATTAATTGAAGTAATATCAAAATTATTAGAGATTCTCTTTATTAATCCACTTAAGACCCTATTTGGACCTATTTCTATTATTTTTTTCTCAAAGCTCATCTCAAGATTTTTAATACTTTGAGTCCAGTTAACCCTATTAGCCATCTGCTTCATTAAATTTTTTTTAATTGATAAAGTATCTGAATAGATTCCAGCATCATAATTTGAAATAATTTTTATTTTGCTTTCTTTAAAAGGTAATTTTTCAATTTCTTTTGCAAGCTCTTCTTCTGCTTCAATCATATACTTACTGTGAAATGCTGCAGATACATTCAAAATAACAAATTTTTTTACGCCATTGTTTAAAAATATTTCCCTACTATTTTCTATTTCATCAATATTTCCTGAAACGACAATTTGTATATTTGAGTTATCATTTGCAATTTCTAAATCAAAATTATTATTATTTATAATAGTTTGAATTTCATCAGCGGTCATACCAATTAAAGCAGCCATTCCAGTTTTATTTGGAGATACTGCATTATTCATAAGTTCGCCTCTTTTTTTTAAAATTAAACTACAGTCTTTTAAACTAATTCTGTTACTACAAGCTAAAGCTGTATATTCACCAAGCGAATGACCTAGCATTACCTCAACATTTTCATTATTTATGCCGTTTTCAGCAGTGAAAGTTTTAAAAATCACATACGAAGCAGTGAATATGCAAATTTGTGTAAATTGTGTTAAATTTAATTTATTTTCTTCATTATCAAAAATTATTTTTCTTATATCAATATGTGTATAATCTTCAATTTCTTCAAATATTAATTTAGATATTCTGAAATTATCATGAAAATCCTTTGCCATACCAATAGTTTGGCTACCCTGCCCTGGAAATACTATAGATGTCATTAATTGTTGATTTATTTTAAAAAATTAATATATGCAAGATCAACTTCTCTTATATTAAATAATATAA
>MDTG01200479.1_pt1 | contig 14862 bp, 8 predicted proteins | sample 811421 | NCBI WGS metagenome assembly MDTG01 (sample SAMN05326645, study PRJNA326480) | marine metagenome | isolation source: seawater | place: Pacific Ocean: South East | collected 2011
TCAACGCAACGGAGACGCATACTAGAATTTGCTTCCAATATTAATCAAAAAGAGATGGTTAGAACTCTGACATTTTCAGCAATAATAGGATCTTCAGGACTATGCGATTGAGCATTTTCTAACATTGAGGTAGCTTCAACATTGCGGCCCATCGCATGGAGCGTTACAGCTTGATTATTCATCCGATTTGAATCAGGATTTTCCTCTAAAGAGGATGCTGCTTCAAAAATTGGTAATGCTGTTTCATGACGATCTGCTGCTGCCAGTGCTGTTGCTAAATTGACCAATATGGGGGCTGAACTCCTGTCAGCCATAGCCGCTTGACGTAGTGTAAGAATAGCGGCGTGGAAAAAAGTAAGTTCTGCTGGATCACCATTTGGATTACTGCTGTATTCAATTAGCGCGGACTGAAGAAGGCATAAACCATGATTATTGATAGATGGAGCATCACCTGGTCGATGTTCACATAATGTCATGAATATTTTTGCCGCATCCTCCCATTTTTCATCCCTCATCAATTCAAATCCAGAAATCATTAATTCTTCATGACCCTCTAGGAATGGAGGATGTAGTTGAATTGCCCGTGCTGGCATTTGGACAAGACGTGTTTCTCCATCAATTGGATCGAATGCCGAAGCCTCCTCTGCTGGATCGACTAATTTATCAAAGTCCACTTCAACTTCTGTGAAATTAGATTCATCAGAGAAATCATGGTACACAACATCATCTGTTTCCTGTGTTTGAGTTACCGATGTATTGACAATTGGTCGAGAAGTAAGTAATATTGCATCCTCCTCTGGGACAATCTCACTTCCCACCCCATGTTCAACATGCAGAGTTTCATCCGCCTTAATTTCAAATTCAGGTTCTATCATTGAATTCTCAGTGATTTCATAAAATTCCATTGATTCATCAGTTGGGAACTGCTCTGTGGCAAGCATTTCATTTACTTGGGATTCTGATGATTCATTATTAGACAATGCCTCATTCTGTGTCATTTCTTCCTCAGATGTGCTCATACTGAGGTCTGAACGTGCCCCTGTTCCGAAAAGCAACTGAACCTTCGTAGACGCTCTGGCACCCCCCAACGTGAAAGGAAGATTAGAACGTGTATCCGTTGCTTGGGAAGAAGGACCACTTAGTCCATCAACATCTGGAAGAATTTCACTCAGAGAAGCCGTACCAGGTAACGGACCCGAAGGCAAAGAGTCATCCTGATCTATCTCAACCTTTGATCCAAAAACGGATTTACATTCAGGACAGCGGTCTCCTCCACCAAAGAGAAGTCCACACACCTGACACTCTTGCATGCTGTCCCGTGGACTTCGCATGATTAAATCGTGACGGACAGAAGTTCATTCTTCCTCTACTATTGTTATGTCAGCTGGACCCCATATGCGGCCAATCATTACCATTCCTAAAACACCAATTCCAATCACAATGTATGGAGTAAGTCTTGGAGTAACATGTATTTCCCACATGACGAACATGATATACAAGTAAACCGAAGCGAGAAGAACGCTGACAATCATGATTGGGAATCCGGTTTTGAAGAAACGCATGAATGTGATATTGTGACCAGCTCCGCTGGCAATGCCTGCGGTGGCAACGTTAGCCGATGCGCCAATTAAAGTTCCATTCCCACCCAAACAAGCGCCTAGTGCAAGGGCCCATGCAAGTGGACCTAGAGGTAAATTCAAGTCTACATTTTCAGCTATTTCCAGCATAACAGGCACCATGGTAGCGGTGAATGGTATGTTATCAATAAATGCGGATGCAATTGCAGAAACCCACAGTAATAACATTAATGCAACAAACAAACGGTGTTCTTCCGGAGCTCTTCCAATCATGGTGCTTGTCCACTCTGCTAGTGCATCGATGAGGCCCATTGCACTTAATCCACCAATTAGAATGAAAAGTCCTGCAAAGAACAGCAATGTAGTCCATTCAACCTCGTCTAAATAATGTTCAATATGGTGTGGCGTGACTACTAACAACATCACAAATGCACCAATTAATGCAATGACAGCGACATTAGAAAGGGGATGAGCCACAGCACTGTGAGCGAAAAATGCTACCAAAACAATAGTTAGAATGGCACCGGATTTGATTAGCATGGTTTTATCTTTGATACCGTATGTTTCTCTCAAGGATTCGATATCCCGATCTCTCTGTAAATCGAGACCATCTCTCTCGAGACGGTGCAACAGCCACAAAGAAGGAAGGAATACTAAGAAAACAGCAGGAGCCAAATTAATTACGAAATCAATGAATGCTATGGATTCTTCAGCGAGTGGTGTACCTGCTAGACTAGTTCGGGAAAGTTGAGCACCAATGATAATGTTCGGAGGGTCACCAATCTGAGTAGCTGTACCACCTATGTTAGAGAACATTACTTCTCCAACCAACAAAGGGATGGGATTAAGATTCAATACCTTGGCTAACTGAATGGTCACTGGAGCAATCAACAGCATCGTGGTAACATTGTCGAGGAATGCTGAAAATACTGCGGTAACAACTGCGAGGATAACCATTAATCTCCAGATTGACCCACCGCTGCGAGCATATGCCTCAACAGCAGCCCACTGAAAGATACCTGTTTCGGATAAAACACCGACTATAATCATCATCCCCATTAGAAGACCTACCGTTTCCATGTCAATCCAAACGACAACATCCAGCAAATCAGGGCCTGTTGAATTCGGGTCCCCTGCTGCGATAAAATGCAAGGTAAATACGCATAAAATCCCTCCAACGACTGCAGCAAGGGCCCTATCAATTAATTCGAAAATTATTAACCCATATACGAATAAAAGTATCAAAAACGAAGCAGGCAATGCCCAATCCGGCATCACAGAAATATGTTCCACATACCAATGCCTTCCGGCGAGACCTCCTCCACCCCCAGCTTGAGCCACGGGAAGGAAAGCAAACAATGCCATGGTAGACAGCAAAAGTGTAGATCTGAGCCAAAACGACCGGCTTTTAGGTAGCGTCCACATTATGCCACGGTTCGTTAGGTGATTCAAATAATCATCCGTTGAAAGTAACCCTAGGAACCATCATTGCCGCCACAAAACAGCTACATTTCCTCTTGAAAAAACAAGAATGCTAGTAGTTGATTCCTCAAGATGAGAGAAGATTTTTTGCCTCTGTTCCGAGTCAATCGCGAATCCTCGATTTAACCTGATTTTGACCAAAGAACGAGCGGACAGTTGCGTTTTTATTTCCTCAATTATTGATTCAGTTAATCCATTTCTACCAAGGCGAACTGTAGGTTTCAGCCCTGTATCTTTTGCGGATAAAATTACCCATTTTGGAATCGTCAATTGAACCCCTCCGGATTTAGAGGAGAGCGTTTTTCGCGAGAACATGATAGACAGGTGGTGACTCGAATCTTCGATCGCATTCTAATTCTTGCGGTTTCGCCCGGAATGAGTACACCCTCACAACCTCTACATATCCATGCTTTGATGGATTCAGGAATAGTACGATTATGTCTTCTGCAGGTCCTGAAAATATCCCTTGCTGCAGAATTTCTAATATCTGTAGACAAGCAACTATCGATTACAATTTTCTCTAAGTGTGAAATTGCCCTATCAGCTCTTTGTAATCTGATATTTCTATCACGACTTCTGCGTTTCATCTTAACACCATGACATTCATTCACCGAGCAGGTTAGATATCGCTATTCCAACTTGATTAATACTTTGATTTCCATCTATTCTTCGCAGAAGACCTTTGGCCTCGTACCATGATTCAAGTGGAGATGTTTGTTCATGATATGCTGAAAGACGTGTACGAACTGTCTCTTCAGAATCATCAGCACGACGCTTGAATTCTGTTCCTTCACATGAATCACAATTAGATTCATTTTTACATGGTCGGAACACATCATGATAGACTTCCCCGCAAGAGCTACATGTATACCTACCACATATTCGTTCCACAATAGACTCATCCTCAACATGAATAGCTATCACCATAGATACTGGAGCAATCTCTTCTAGGGCTTCTGCCTGAGTTATGGTTCGAGGGAAACCATCAAACAGTAATCCCCCCATAGCATCTGGTTGTTTTATTCTCTCCTCAATCAGACCAATTATCACCTCATCTGGAACTAATCCTCCGGATTCCATGTATCCTTTTGCAACTCGGCCCAATTCACTTCCTTCCTCAACTGCTGCGCGTAGCATATCACCAGTAGAAACCTGTGGTTTTCCTGTGGCGTTCACTATCCGTCCTGCTTGAGTTCCCTTACCCGCGCCGGGTGGTCCAAATAACACGATGCTCGAATCCATGCCTCTCTGAGCAGGGCACTAGGGATAAGTCGAACGGACGCTATTCCGAAGGAGGAAACCCAGGAGGTAGGCCGGGGGGTAAAGCAGGAGGAGGAGGAGCAGAGGATGGATGACCAGGTGGCAATCCCTGAGGAGTGGGAGGAGGCAATGGAGCAAGTCCACTATTTAATGCAGCATCAATCTCAGCTTGAGAAACGCCGCCACTGACCAAAGATTTCTCTTCCACCCCTGTATTTAGTGCTGCTTCGAAGCGGGTCTGGTAATCTCCCTGATTCAAAGTCGAACCAGCAGGGATTAATTGGTTATCATCCAGCGGGGATATACCGCGATTTCTAAGACCAAAAATACCTGCAATTAGACCTACAATAATAACCATTACCAGAATTCCAGCTGCCCAGGTTGGAACCCCTAGAGATTCGAGAAAACCAATGGCTCCTCCGCCAGATGTCGATGCTGCTGCCGTAGCTTCGAAACCACCTGTCTCAATCTCAACACCATCTAATTCACATAGCACAACAAAATTTTGAACACCAGATGGTACATTTTCAGAAGGAGTAACAGTAAGAAGAATGTCAATGGTACTGCCGGGTGGTAAATCAGTAACTGTCTGCTTTTCAAAATTGTAATCCCACCCCTCTGGGCCGAACAAATCAAATGTTACAGTAAGTGGTAAATTTCCGCCATTCGTCAAATGCATAATCAAATCAGATGACTCTCCCCTTGGAAGATCGTTAAACCGATTGTCATCGAAGGCAACTACTGGAACTGCCTCAGATGCAACACTTACTCCAAGTAAAACAGATTGAGAAATGTCAAGCGAGGAAGAGGATACTCCCCCTCTAACCAATATTCCAACTTCAGTTTCAGAAACACCTGAATCAAGTCCTAATGGCACAGAAAGTCCAATATTCACAGTCCTTTCTTCACCCATCATCAAACTGTAGGGGGCAAGAGAGAGAAAACCGATAGACCAACCTTCAGGCAAAGAGGGGAAGGTCCAATTCAAAACAACCGGGACATTGCCAGTGTTTTGCACGGATATGTTGAATGTTGACGTTGAACCAGGTGCAATATCGATTATTCCTGATTCCGGTCCCTCAAGAACAAAATCGGTACGTTGCTCAACAATAAATTTAGTTTGATTAACGGTAGGTATTGAACCTGAAAGCGAGGTCCTGATTGTCACTACATTTACATCAAAATTATCAGCATTGGCAGACACAGCCATCTGTACTTGGAGGTAAGATACAACTCCTGGTTGGAGATTAATCGTGTATGGTGAAGATACCTGATTACCATCAAAATAAAGCCAAACAGGCCAAGATACTAAACCAGTACTCATTGAAACATCTACATCAAAAGCAGTATTACCTTTATTTTCGATATGGATTGTTGTATTTACAATTTCATCGTTCAATACTGCGCGTTGGATCGCTAATCCTGAAGGGCCAATTGGCGTGTCATCTTCCTCAAAAATTTCGACAGAATATTGTCGACTCTCTAATACTCCAACCGTTGAAATTTCAGTTGATGATATGGACGAATCAATTGTGGAATTAATCGTACAAGTAACCGTAGTAGATGAACCAGCTGCTGGCTGACCCATAAATGCTTGAGGGATTACGATTCTTACAGATAATCCGATAAATTGTAATCGATTCAAAGGATCAAGTTCCAAAGAAGAGGTATTTCCGTTCCCCAATTCTACAGGCCAACGTTGATCATTTTCACAATTCACGGTATATATTGTGGGGCCATTACCTGAATTACGAACTGTTATTGTATATCCCACAGTATCACCAGGTTTACCAGCCAATCCTTGATCACCTGCTAGGACAGTATTGAGGCCCTCAACTCTCTCAATCTCGATAGTTAACCGTATGGTGTAGGAGACCAAAGGTGCGTTCCGGTCATACATAGTCAAATCAACAACATAGGTCCCAGGTAAAGCAAAAATTGCACCATATGGATCGTTAAAATCAGCATCTTCATTTATCAAAGATAAGGAGATTGTGTGAGTTGATCCAGGTGCGCCACCTTCGGGAAGTGCCCATGGACCTGATTCGGATAGTGTTCTAGACCATTCATCATCGGGAGCATCTAATATCCCATTATCTCGAATAACTTGAACAGGAGTTACAATGATTCCCGCTTCAATTGAGGCTGTTCCTTCGTTCATTATATCTAGATCGAATGATATCGTAGAAGTGACACTAGGATTGATTACGCGGTGAGAAGCTTGGGCAAGTAGTTCGGGTGAATTAGGAAGGCTTCCATCTTCCAGGTAAGGTACAATCCGAACACCAATAGCCGTGACATTAACATCGTATGTAATTTGATTATTGTTTGTACCATTAATTTCATCATTCAATTCAGGTACATCAGCCGACGAATCCAAAGTCAAGCGAAGAGTGTGAACTCCAGTTGTGGAGAAACTGTGTTGTGTGGTTATTGAATCGACAGACCCACCTTGAATAGCCCCTCTACTGCTCTGTAAAATTACTGTGGGGGGAGAAGTAGAGATATCTTCAATCAAGATATCATATCCGGACGCTGCGCCGGGCGCCTGGTTGAGCCAAGAAGCCCGTACAACAACGGCATCTCCTTCTAGTGGTTGATCTGCTGACACCCATAACGACCCTGGAAATACTGCCAAGTCAGCAATAATGTTCTCAGAACCAATTGAAGTTGCGACCATTGCATAATCCTGAGAACTACCTGACGCATGCTGAACTCTAATTTCCCATGTTCCTGAGAGACCAGGGGTAGGGGGGATCTTTACTCTCTCGACATTATTCAGGTCGTCACTAATTCCACCGATAGTACTGTATCCGTTGGAAAAAACATTACCAATGTATTCTGAACCATCTGGAGCAATTACTTTTAGATTGAGGTCATTTACTAGTCTTTTAGTTGATTGTGAGGAACTAGAAGAACCCGGAGCATCTGTCCAGGCGATGGTAATATCAACACCATGAGAAGCATCCCAATCATATGTATAGACATAAGAATACCCAGGCTGAAGAGTTTGATTCCAATCCATGAATGTATTCAATGGTACAATTCCATCTTTGGGGTAGAGAGATTGTTCAAGGTCGACTTGCCCCCATCCTTCATCCATATTTGGGATATCTCTGGCACCGATGTCTTTGGCACCATTCACTAACAAGGCCTTTAGAAGATCAGATCTTGGGGAGGAGATCCCGAATTCATCTGACAAAAATTGCCGGGCCAATAACGCATTTCCTGCTGCAACGGGGGTTGCCATCGATGTCCCATCTAACTGTTGGTAGAGGGGGGTTGTTCCGTCAGTATGTCTTGCAGATGAACATGAAGAACCCATTGGGGACTGTGCTTCTTGCGCCCTCGCGGAACATATCTGAACCCCAGGGGATACTAAGTCCGGCTTTATTCGTCCATCTGAAGTTGGCCCGATTGACGAAAAAGAAGGCACCTGCCCAACAGCTGCAGTACCCGGTCTGCCACTGGTAGAGGCACCAATGGTTAGTACATTCTTAGCAGTAGAGGGAGGACTAATCGTACCCGAACCCGATGAACCTTCGTTTCCAGCAGCAAAGAGGACAAGAAAATCACCATATTGGTCTGCAAATGAATCAGCAGACCTAGAATCAGAATTATATTGGCCACCTAGATTTTCCGAACCCCAAGAATTCGTTTGCATCCTTGCATTCTGTTGCCAAGAGTGTCTAAACATATCAAACAAGGAACCGTACCTCGCTAATGCTCCGGTTTGGTCGTATTCTAGTTGATAAAAGTGAAAAGTAGCGTTTGGGGCCATACCTCTTGAACTACTATCTCCAGATCCATCTCCTAGCAATGTTGCAGTGACATGGGTTCCATGGCCACTATGCATATCTGCTGCTGAATTATCGGGACCGTACTGATTGTATACAGCACGAATTCTCCCGTTAAAATCTCCGTGATCTTGATCTAATCCGCTATCGGAAACTGCAACTACTTGGCCCTGTCCGGTCAAAGAAGGATTATGATTTGATAATACATCATCAATATTGGATACAGAACGTGCGTAAATATTCTCAAAAACCAATTCGGAGGATGGTTCAATAAAAAGTATCAGGCCTGATGTAGCCAGATTTACTAAGGCCTCTGCTGGGATTTCTTCAGCTTGACAAAGCCATGAATCACAATGAACTGACTCAGCACCCATGTGAAAAATAGAAGATTTCAATTGATTCAACTGATATACGTCTAAGTCCGGTGCTGGAACAATATTCACGTCTGTTATACCAACGGAAGGAAGCTCTGGAGACATTCTCCATCCGGGATGTTGACTACCAAACCACCTAATACCTTCGTTAGAAGAAATGATCGAAATTGCTGCATCCAAAGCGTGTGGTTCAGTAGGAACTCGGATTAGAAAAGAATCATCAGGAATAACGTCCAATATCTCGAATTCATGAACAGCTAACCATTCTTCTAAATCCGATCTGTCAGCATCAACATCTTGTACGATTAACATCCCGGTTTTGACTACATCAAGATCGTTGTGCAACATACTGGGCAGAACTGGCGTTACGAGAAGGGGATCATACGAACCAGTTACTGGATGTAAAAGACCACTTGTCTGTCTCAAAGTACTAATTTCCATGACGGGATGAGCACCTACAGTCCAATGTTGAGATGCTTGATTAGAAGACCAAGATTGTGAGTTTTCAACTTTCTCGTTATTCGATGAATCAAAATGAGGTAGTAAAGGAACTAGCAATAGAAAGACGAGAAACAAACTCCAACTGCGCGCGTCCATACGCGTCGATGTGTTACCTCCCCTTTTCATGGTTGCATGAAAATGTGCAGTTTTTTTCATAGACCGTAGTAAGAAGATATTGCGGAGTCAGTCTTTGCTACACTAATTTTCCAATCTGTTTCGGTTCCCATGAGTGCACGAATACAGTCGACGTTTTCTGGAATAACATCACTTTCTTGATGAATTGCTTGAAAATAGTACAACCTATTACCTTGAAGACTAATCCCATCTTGCCATACGAAAATTTCGTGAAGGTCTCCCCATTTCCGCCCAATATCTCTGGCCATCTCCATCACCTCTGCTGTAGTTGTGATACGATTTTTCGCTCCTTCCATTACAATCACTCGGGGGGTATCTTTCCACATGGCGATTACTGATTCAGTAGTCAACCCATGTCCAGGAGGCAAATCAGCAACAATAGCATGAACGTGCATAATTGTCGTTGGGACGGCTACTGCCAAGGAATTAATCTCAATTTCTGGCTTCACAGTCATCACATCAGGACCATGGTGGCTCGGCACTTTCAATACTGGTGAGATTGCGTTAATAGGTCCTTTTTTAGAATCGCCAGGATCCGCAGCTCTTCGAATCATAGTACATTCTACTTTGAGAGACCCACAATGTTCGTATAACGGAACTAGCGTTCGAGAGAGGCCAGTGGTATTGCAAGAAACAACTCTAGTTCCTTGTACTCCGATATTTTCGGAATGGTTAGCACTTGAAGTATAAGATTGACCAGTAAGTGCATGTTTCTCACCACCTTGGAAGATATATCTAATCCCAGCATTTTTGTATTTCTCAAGATTTTCAGCTCCCAATTTCCCAGGTGCACAATCCACAACAACATCTGCGATTGCAAGTAAGTCTGAAAGCCCACCCGAGCAAGTGTAGCCTCCATCGGCAAATGCAGAAACCTTTGCGGGATCGTCGAATGTGCAATACAACGGAAAACCTTTCTTGACTGCTAAATCACATCCAAACGAGGGGCCTGTCTTCGTCACACCTACCACAGTCATGTCATCTTGTGCATCTACTGCATCCGCTACTCTCTTTCCTATTGTTCCAAATCCATTAATGGCCACCTTGATGGTCACGCGCCCTCACCTATTGGCGATCGTCAAGCGGGCCATCTATCAACAATTCCGAGGCTTTTCAGAGCGAAGGGGTCAAGGACGGCCTCGTACCAGCAGAGCTAATGGAGTCCAGAGCAGACATTACTCAGAAGAGCGTTCGCCTCACTCGAGATGTGGCAAAGATGGTTGACCAAGCCATCCAACTAGATCGAGCTTTGAAGATTGGTTGGGGGCGTGATGGAGATGAACGTCCAAAAAAGGGCGAGACAGGGGTAATGACCCATCTTCCTGCCAAATTGAAAATGCGACTGCTTGGTGATCTCGGGGACCTTATTGGTAGTGCAAACCAAGGTGCATTGCTCCAAATTGAAGGCAAAACAGGTGATTTAACTGCAGCTTTCCAAAGCGACGGGAAGACCATCATCGAAAAAGGAACTGGAGATAGATTGGCACTAGGCATGTCTGGCGGCACTGTAATTGTGCGAGATGATGTAGGAACAGATGCAGGAGAATCGATGACTGGAGGACTTCTAATTATCAGAGGTATGGTTGGAGAAAGAATTGGTGCTGGTATGATAGATGGAACCATTGTTGCCATGTCTAATGTAGAAAACGACGCTGGTTCTGGAATGATTGGAGGAAAAATCGTAGTAGATGGAAAAGTTCGGTCCGTGGGGACAGGTGCTCAAAGTAGAGATATTACACCAGAAGAATTGGTCGAGCTAAACGACATGTTGGAAGCGCATGGATTCAAACTGACAATGGATTCTACAATTATCGAAGCTGATCCAGAGGAACATGTTGGGTCAGAACCACCCGAAATATCCTCCTCAGGTAAATTTGACGGATTACGTCTTTGCCCTCACGGCGCTTCTTTATCTCCATCATCAGTAGTTGATTTATCCAGTGAAATTACAATGCCTGGTCTAACCTCAGGGACAGCTCTTAGGAACATTTGGATACCACTACTCCAGAAAGGACCCTCCAAGGCGGGCTCCGCTTTGCAAGGTCAACCCTGTATTGTAGATTCATCCCCGAGGGAGAATGATTATGTGAGAATTCATGATGGTAATTATCTAAATCTCAGAAAGGAACTTTCTAATTCAGGTGGAGCAGTAATAGACATTACTTCGTTTCCCAATTTGAATGAAGCCGCTATTCATGCAATGGCATCAATTGCAATTGGTTTTCTTCCGGAAGAGGCTCCTGTTCTACTAATGGATGATGTAGATCATGTCGAAAAATTGCTCCGAATGACTGCAGAATTAGGACTTGCTGGAGCAGTAGTAGATGTGTGTACTATCGGGTCTGCACCAGCAATCTCGGCATTACCCACGGTGGGAATGGCTCGTTCAAAACAAAAAGCCCGGATGAGCGTCTTCCTAAAGACAGATTGGACACCTAACCCTTCCGAAGTGTTAATGTCAATTGCAGCTGGATTAAATGGAATAGTTTCTGAACCATTCATTGGCGATGAAAGTCCACCATCAGGAGTAAAAAAGATTGCAACAGAAATAGATGTAAAACTTTCTTCTATGGAAGATCGTGCTCGTGGATGGATGCAGGCAATGGGGGTCACGTCAATTAGTTTACTTCAGAGACATCACCTCAGGGCGACGACACATGATGCCGCTGTTCTCAGCGGTTTACGACTTGATGGTGTTCGTCAACCACTCCCTATGTGGTCCCGCCGCTAGACGAAGAGGTCAAACCCAGAAGCCCCTACCCACGGGTAGGGATAGTCATGCCAACAGTGAAGTACGGACATGATTCAATTCGTAATTTACTCTCATTTCATGGTATAGATTATGATCCTGAGTTGTGGGTAAATCAACTCTCAGATATTGGATGTGTCGTAGAGGAGGCTGATGAAGATGGAATCGAAATAGAAGTGTTTCCTGATCGTTCGGATTTACTTTCCGTGGAGACAATGACCAGGGCGGCTCGTGCTTTCCTGTACTCAAACTCAACTCCACCAAATTTACAGGTCAAAGGTGGAACTATTACAATGGAAATTGAACAATCCATATCCTCAATTCGTCCAATAATATTTGGAGCAATTGTTCGCAACGTAAATACTGGATCAACTCATGAAGAAAAAGACCAATTTATTCAATCATTGATGGATCATCAAGAGAAATTACACCTTACACTCGGGAGAAAACGAAAGCTTGCATCAATAGGAGTGCATGATTTGTCTTCTCTCGCTCCACCTTTCAAGGTTAGAGCAGTAAATAGAGAACACAGATTCATACCATTAGCAACGGATACTGACATGAGTATTCAACAAATCCTAGATTCACATCCAAAGGGAATGGAATATTCTCATCTTCTTGATGGAATGGAGATGGTTCCGGTTATAGAAGACGCGGTTGGACGAACACTATCGTTTCCACCTATTATCAATGGCAATCATACAACTGTAACCGAAAATACTACTGATTTTATGATTGATGTGACAGGATGGGATGAAAGGGCATGTGAAGCATCGTTACTTCTCATTTGTCTTTCACTTGCAGAACGGGGGGGGGAGGTGGAAAGCATGAATGTAAAAAATGCTGCAGGAGAAAATATTCTCACACCAAATGGAAAGCCACGAACTCATAAACTTCCTGAGCGACTTTTGAAACGAATATTAGGGGGGACAATAGATTCAGGAAATATACGTACTGCACTGGAAAGAATGGGAGGAAAATTAATTGAGACCCGAACAGCAACACAAGGTCCTACCAAATCCAATAGATGGGGAGAAGCTTCAGTTGGAGAAAAAATACACATTATCGAAATGCCCCGGTGGCGCTTCGACATATTGCACCCGATTGATTTAGTGGAGGAAATCGCCACAGGAATAGGTTACGAGTCTCTAGGTGAAGCACATTCATCACTCGCCTTGGAAGGAGTCCCCCTTAATCGTTCAAATTTACTGAGGAGGATAAATGAAAGCCTTTCTTCACAAGGTATTCAACAGGTACAAAGCCTGACACTTTCAAATGATCATTCCCAATTTTCGAATATGCGATGGGAGCCTAAGGGTGAGGTTACACGAATTTCTAATCCAATTACAATAGAGCACACCATCCTACGCCAAAATATACTTCCCTCGTTGATGGAAATATTAGCCGAAAATAGACATCACGAATTACCACAAAGAATCCAAGAATGTGGTGAGGTAGTCAGAGACCACAAGAATGCTTGGAAGGTGGCTTGGGCATGTGCGGAAACTAACGCAGGATTCACTGCTGCAAAAGGCATTGCTCAAGCTCTAACAAGAGATCTAGGAGCTAGAGAAGACATCTCATTCGAACCATTAAATGATAACATTGGCCCGTGGATTCCAGGAAGGGGGGCAAAGATGCTCATCGGAAATATCGAGTTGGGCACCTTCGGTGAAATTGACCCAGCAGTAAGTGACACATATGGACTGAAAGTACCAATTCACGCAGGGGAATTTGATCTTCTTGCTTTGAGTGAGGCTATTCCAGATCCATTAATCTGATGAACACAAAATACAACGAATTAAACCTCCACATATTGGCCTGATGCTATGGTTGGTGCGAGTTTACGCGTCATCCCCATCCTGATTACGATTTTATTCACGTCTAGTTTGTTGGTCTCTGCTGACACATTTGAAGGCAATGTAGGACATAATCCCACAAAAGATACAAACAGCCTAATATTTGGTAGCATATCAGGCTCTAACTTTGTAATTGAACCAGGAGTTGGGGCAAATATCCTTGTTAATATTACGAATCAAGGTTCCATTGCTGATTCTGCGAACGTAAGCGTTACTTCTGTTTCGGGATGGAACATTGTTTGGCCGAGAAACTCAGAACCGTCTATTGGAGAAGATATCTCAATTGAATCAAATGAATTGGTTTGGATTCAATTTAGAGTAGATGTACCAATCGTTGAAAATGGAGCACCTTTAGCTGGAAGTAAACATGCTATCTCTGTCAAGGCAATTAGCCTGAATGGAGGAATGGAAACATTTTGGAATTTTACAATCGAGGTCACTGAGGTATCAGGAATTTCTATTGATAATCACCAAAACTTCGCAACTATTGAACCGGGTGAAAAGGTTCTGTTGCCGGTAGACCTGCGAAATGTTGGGAATCACAATGCCAAGTTAGTAATCAAAATTCAACCCATGTTAGAATCGGGACTACCAGTTGAAGGCACTATCCCCGATCAATCATTTACCTACAATGGATGGTCAGTTGGAACATTTGACCTTTACAAAATTGAAAATTTAGGTGCCAATGATTCAGGAATCGTTTTGATTGAATACGCTGCTCCGTTTTTAGAATCAAGTGAAATCTCTGTTCGCATTAGTGCATTCAATGAATTTGAGCCATTAGAGATTGTAACCGTTAACCAATCTGTAAAAATAAACAGAATCCGGGATGTATCCATGTACTTTGATGACTCAAACGGTTGCGATATTATTCAACCATCTAACTCGAGTAATTCAATAAAATGCCATGAAAATATTTCTGTTTCAAATTCAGGAAATTTCAACGATGTAGTTCAACTTCAAGTACTATCAAATCCAATATGGTCCAATGTGGAACTAGGTGTTTCTGAGGTGTCTCTTGCAAAGGGAGAAACCGTAAACAACATAGACGTTTCAATTGAAATTTATGATGGAACAATAGCCAGAACTAGTGGTGAAATATCGATTGGGGCGTTTATTGATGGTGAA
>MDTG01331943.1_pt1 | contig 14862 bp, 12 predicted proteins | sample 811421 | NCBI WGS metagenome assembly MDTG01 (sample SAMN05326645, study PRJNA326480) | marine metagenome | isolation source: seawater | place: Pacific Ocean: South East | collected 2011
ATTTTATAAAATTATTGAGCTGTGTAGTGAACTCTTCTTTTGCCATGCCGGTGGCCACTTGGTTGACTTGTTCAGAGGTCAGCTGGCCGCTTGTGGCCGAGTCATCAGCCTTCATTGCCTCTAATGCGCCAATTTCTTCAGCCTGTTTTTGAATATATGCCTCTAATGAATTATGTAAATCTTCGGCTTCTGGTTTTAAAGCGTATTCAACATTCTCTAAAGCGGTGTCGATTAGGTCGCATAAGTAGAAATAGGGTAAATTAGCATTCGCAATTGAAACTGCTGCTCCATCACTACCTTTTAAAATAATTTTAGCAACTTCATCAGCCTTTGCTTGTGTCGCTTCTTTTTGAAGCTCTTCTTCAATTTCTTGTGCACGGGCCTCAGAGTTATTTGGGTTAGAAGTGTCAACTGGTGGTTTGAAACAGGAGTCGATATCGGCGGATGGTCCGAGTGTATTAAATTCTGAAGCCGCCTTGGGATCAATTTTGATGTAATTTATCAACTGTTTATCAGCCATTCTTGAAATAAGGCGAGACATATGTAATCTATTTCTGCCTTTTCTGAGCTTTACATTAGCTTCTTTCATCTGCTTTGCTAATTCTATATCACATGAGTGATTCGCAACCTGATTATAAATCTTGTCCATAAAATTATCTTTTGCATTACCAAATATGTCATATATCGACGAGTTGTAGTTATCTGCTATAAACGGAACATAATGAATTACAAAACTGAGACTTCCATCTTCATTAAAATTAAATTCATGCGTAACAGGGGTCATCTGCACAGTTACAGTGTTTCTCTTTATAGCTTGCAAAAGTGTTGTATTTCCTGCAACTACTTTCGCCGGTGGTCTAATGCCAATTTTTGCTTTAATAGCGAAATCTAATCTGTTGAGATCGTCATCTGTGGTATTTGCTTTTGACATTTCTAACATTTCGCGTGAGTGTCTATTCATTTTAGAATCACCATCATCATTAGTCGTGATTGATTTGAGTGCCAAATCAATATACCGATATGGGCTGCCGCTGGGAGAATTTTGCCTTCTTTTAAATAATTCTTCCAAACTGGCGCAATAAATTTCAAGCTTGCCTCTTAAATCTTTTTTGGCGGCAAACGGGTCAGTTCCAATAAATGACAAATTAAAACTTTTAATTCCTACGCCTGAATTTCTTTTTTTCTTGTTAGAAAGAAGTGACATTAAATCAGTTTCACTGACACCACCGCCGTCACCAGATCGGGTAGCCGTTCCAATTTCTTTCGAATTTGTAAGCACGGTATCAAATTTAATTTCAGTGTTTACATTCTCGCCTGTATCCTGATCATAAAATGATTTAAAGAATCTTAACTCTGGTTGCAAGGAAGCAATATCCTCTGATTTCATGTTAAAATACGCTTCTGTATCTGGGTAAAGCAGCAATTTGTTAATAAAATTAAACGGATCATCGTGTACCATAATGGAAGCATTTGATGGTCGATCATTTTTTTGCATTGAATCGCCGTAATAAGGCACTTTTTTAAATTTGCTTAATGTATTTTTCTTGTTGTTTATTACTCTGGGCATAAAAGAGAGTATAAAACATTGTTCTTTAAATGTTACAGAGTCAGCCTTTGCTGTGCCTCTCTGCTTAGCCTCTTCTGCTTTATCTATGTCTGCTTGCGCCTGATCTGCACGGTCGGCATATGCATTTAACATCTCTTGTTCCGGCTGTGCAGATGAATATAATCCGGATTGAATTGGATCTTCACCTGACGGATTATTGGCTATTGAGCTTTCTCCGTCTTTGTACGCCAAAACAAGTTTATTAATAATATTATTAGCGGCCTGCATTAAATTCGGTGTTGCTAAATTTTTAATTTCGGAGGCGTTATCAAGGGTTGCATTTTCAAATTTATTAACAAACAAATCGTCGTACACCGTTGCAACTTCTTGAAAGTTCGTACTATTACGGCAGTAGTCTATCCAAGAATCAAGATCTGTATGTAGGTACTCTTCTGTACCAGAGTCATCATACATTGGAGGGCGCGAATCGACGACTCGATTTGCATATATTTCTTCAAGTGCTGATCTTAAATTACTTGAAGCATCACTTAGGTGTTTTTCGGTAATATCGTCGCCATCGACATTCATTAATGAATAATTTACACCACTCATATTAAACTCCTAATATTTGTAAAGCTTTACGAAGATCTACCGGTATTTCAATTAAATCACCATTTTTTAAATCACCCTCAATAGCCACCCCGTTATACCAAGCTATAACCCACCAATAACGTACATCTCCATAATATTGATAGGACAAATTAGAGAGTCTATTTCCATATGACCAAATGTGAGAATCAGTGACAATTTCTAAACGATCTGAAATTGTTGGATTTCTTAGTATGGGCGTTTCATAGTGAGTAACTGACTTGAGATCTCTATTTTTTGTCAGATATGTATAATAATCGTCGTCGTTAAAGAATTTTTTTACTTTATTATATCTCATAAAATATTACTCCGAGTCGAGATAGCTTTGTGCTTCGTCTGCTAATGCAGCATCGAAATCGTTGGCTTTCCCTTTCTTCAATTTTCTATCATATCTGTTTATAGCGCGTTGGGCACGTCGGCCGCCTAAAGCACCATTAAACCTGGCTGCAGCAATATCTTCTGCTGCTTGCTGATCTGCTTGCAGTTGAAGTCTTTTTTCATATGTAGCGCGATTGTTTACTTTTTCTTTTGCAGATGGCGGCTTGAGAGTAACGTCGAATGGAAGTCCTGGGTTTATCGCATTTCCTTCAAGATCATAACCATTTGTTTTTTCGTGAATAACGGCAAAATCTATATTTACACTAAAATTTTGCGGCAGAACAACATTTGGACCGACTTCAAAAATTGATGTCTGTTTAAAATCTGTGTTAAACGACAAATTGTTAATTGCTGCTAAAACACCACCATCAGCATCAGGATTACCGTTAGAACGGTATCTACCAAAAAATCTTCGTCTTGTCATATCTTCATCTGACGCATCGCCGGAAGACATGCCACCAAAAGCCTCTATGCGTCTTGTATTTGAGGCCAGCAAGTTCATAACTTTAATTCTAACCAAAGGAGACTGAGTGATTAGGTATTGGCCCCCTGTATCTTCATATGTAGGGTAAACCATTTGTGCCATTTTTTGTATTCTTCCCATATTTTCATAGGCTTCTTGTTCAGAAGATGCAGGCACATCAAATGCAAATTGAACAGTTCTTCTAGTGTTTGCATACGTATAAATCGGATCTGTTCTACCGTAAACAACTTCATTTCTCCAATTACTGTTAAAATTTTCTGAATATCGGGTCACGAAGGCTTTGAAAAATACTTCTCTTCCAGAGGCTATGTGCTGAAACGAAATTACAAATTTTCCACCGTTTGCTAGCGCATCAGAACCATCAACAATAGTTGGGAATCTTTCACTGGCGCCATACTTTGACTGCCAAAAGAAATTAGTGTCGTCTGAATTATCGGCCACTTGTTGCCTCCCTCATTTTACAAGACTGCCTCTTTTACAACACCGCCCAGTAAATTAATTACCTTCTTATCAATTTCTTTACCGTCTAGATTCAAAGATATATTTATAACTTGCGCTTGTCCATTAGCATCGGCTGCTGTTGGATCCATCATTTCGCGCGCGGCGCCCAAGAACGAATCAAACAGTCCGGGTCCAGCTGTGGCAGTTTGTAGCTCGCCCGCAACCTGCGCTGTATCGCCCACAAACAGGTTCTTGATGCTGTCTGGCACCATGTCAAGGGCAGGCTGTATAATCTCCATTAAAAGAGTTCCTATGGTTGTCCACGGGTTTAAAAACGCTTCAATTAGTGACTTCGCTGCTTCCATAAGTAAACCTACACCACCTTTGATAGGGTCAGTCAAGCTTGTCAGCATGTTCATGCCTATATCCATCATAACTTTAGATGGCGATGATATACCTAAAAATCCCTTGACGCCATCAATGGCCTCATCAAAACCATATTCAAGAGTTTCGCCAAGAAAACCAAAATCTAATTCTTCCCATGCTTCGTTAAAACCTATACCCAGCGAGTTGGTCATACTTGAAACTTTATCAAGAAGCCCGAAGGTCATATAATCAACCGCTTCTGCAGCACCTTTTCCAAGACCACCGATTCCAGCTAAAAATGCATCAGTTGCATCACTACCAGCGGTTCCCATTGCCTTCTTTATGCCTTTACCCGACTCAAAAATCATATTTCCTATTGATGCAACCGCTGTAGCACTAGAACCTAAAACCTTTGTCACACCTGAACCGATTGGACCTAAACGTGTCAAAACACCGGCAATTCTTCCGGGGACGCCGGCGACTGTTCTACCAACTGTGGCGGTGGCTCTTCCAAGCGAGCCCATAATGGTTCTTGTTCTACCGATGGCCGACTTACCAATATTCACAACTTTTGTAAATCCATTTTTAAATGCGTCTTTAAATCCTGTAACGCCTCTTTTGCCCGATTCAAAAGCACCCTTCATTAAAGTTCTAAATTTGCCACCTTCGCCAAAATACGCCCCAATGGCCTTAAAAGCACCAAGAACTTTGCCGGGTGCCGCTATTATAAGCAATATTGCGCTTTGAATGGCGTCGAGTATTCCTTTAAACTTATCGAATATATTTGAGGCGCCCTCGACGGATCCTAAGCCGGCAGCAACTATATCTGGTGTCATCTTAGCAATCGCTTGTTGTGCTCTATTCGCGGCTTGAGCCATGGCGTAAAATTTACCTGATACATCATCAGTAACATTCATAGCCTTGTCTGCCAAAATTCCGTACGCTGGCTCTAATGCAAGGGCAAAGTTTGCTGCTAGTTCTGTTTGCGAGCGAATAAGTGTCGCGGAATCCTCAAGACTCTTAATTTGATTGCCTGCGGCGTCTGCAGCAGATTCTGATGTATCCTCTAGCGCGCTAAGATCGCCAGACATTGCTTTTGTGAAATCGGCCACACTCATGTCTAATTGACCAGCCATGAACATTTTCTGTTTCCGACTCATAGTGTCTAGGGACTGACCAGAAGACTCGATTGCATCACGAATTATTTTAAATCTTTCGGCAGGATCGTCTTCCATCATTAAAGACATGGAATCAACAAAGTTGCCTCCCAATGCAGCATTTAAACTACCAGCGGCCTCTGCGGCGCCTTCAAATGTATCAAACTTATCGGTCATTTGAATTAACTTGCCCATTTCAAGACCTGTAATCTTTTGAATGCGAGCCATTTCTTTAAATGATGTCACACCAGTATCACCCAACTGGGCTAATTTTTCCTCTGCACCTGCAAAATCATCCATTAGCTCTGTGACTGGCACTTGAAGAGCTAAAGCTGTTTTGCGCATGTCCCTCATGTTATCGGCAGCTTCGGCGCTAGACATTCCCAATGCCTTCATACCAATTTGTATGTTTTTGGTATATTGCTCGTTGGAAACTCCAACCTCATTAAATAAAGCTGCATCCCGCATCAAAGATTTTTGTTGTTCTTTGCTGACCATAGTGAAGTCAGTTACGCCAGAAACCAAGGCCTTCGTGGCCTGTGTCATATCTTCGTATGCGTCTTCTCCGAGTGATAACCTTAATTGATCTCCCAGCTTGATAGCATCTCTTGATAATTCTCTAGAGGCTGCGCCTGTTCTTTCTAATTCTCTTGATAAACTTTGAACGTCATTAATTCTACTCGACAGCCCAATAAATGCTTTTTTACCCTTATCAAGCGCTTCGTTTAATTCTAATTGGTTTTGTCGAGTTTTTAGAAGCTCGTCCTGAGTGCGCTTATATTCCTCGTTAAGCTTTGTTTGGACCCTAACCAGTTCATCCGCAACTTCTTGATATTCTGCAGTGCCTTCTGTAAGGTCTTCCTGATCTTCAATCAGAGCGGCAATTTCATCTCTTAGTTCTTTTATATTTTCATTTGCTTCTTCAACATCAGCTGCACTAACGTTGACATCAACAGTTTCTGTTGTTTTGCCAGCGTCACGGCTGCGCTGAGCCTCAGCCAGCAAATCCTTAATGTCATTTAAGGTACTTTCTACACTCACGGTGATTGATATCCTTTATTATAAATAGTAAAAGCCCAAAAAGATGGGCTTTTGTTAACTAGGTTGGCCCGCCTGGGCCACTAAATGATGGCTGGTTGAAAGCACTTAAAGTTTGTGTTTTGCCATTGTTACCTTTTTTCGCATTTTCAATGGCTTCCCTCTCAGCCTGTAGTTGCTTTGCTAATCTCTCAGAAAACCACTGTCTCAATCCAACTGGAAGGCTGTATGCTTCTGCAAAAGACCACCCGCCAGAGTATTTCATAAAGAAAAAGATCTCATACACCGACTCCATGTACTCAGCGGTCAGGCCAAAAAAAGTCCGCGGTAAGCGGCACCTCCATTGTATCCTCAAAGCCACAGTTAGAGCATGTAAAATGCTGATCAATATCAATGTTTGGAGCAGCAGATTTATAAGCTTTTCTTAAAAATGCAGAGTCTCTAGATGGTATGTTCTCAGCAACATAATTTAGTGCATCTGGTGTGCTGTTATTATTAACGGAGACCAACATAGCACGAATCTGAGTTGTGATCAAATTGTCGGGCTTATTGCCTTTGGTTGTTGAAGTATTTGAAATTCTTTTTTCGTCATACCCATTCAAAAGCTTGAAAACAACATTTAAGCCGCTCGTTGGCAGAACTGCCAAAAACGTACCATTTCCATTGTCCGTAACACCATCTATAAGTTCGCCACTTGTAATTTCAGCAAGATTCAAATCAAAAGAATATTCTTGTCTTGTTTCACACGCGGGGCATCCAACATTAGTAGTGTAAATATTGCCATATCCAGAAACTCTGGAAGCAATGACAAGGGCATTTTTGTCACCTACTAATAAAGACGTCGCATCAATTGATTTATCCATAATAATACTCTGGATAACCCTATCGATTGCCACGCCTTGTTTGAGAAGAGATCTGGATGTTAAGATATCCTCTTCTTTCGCAGTCATTTGTTTAATTTCAATTGTTGTTTGATTGTGAAGTGGGTGGCCGACTGCATAGAATCTACCCTTGGACGGCAACTCAACAAACTCCGTTGGAACAACAAAAGAAAAAAGTTGTTCTGGGGAGCTTGCGTTGCTTGCCACAGGAGATTCAGCTTGGGGGGCAACGTTGCCACCACCTACTCTATCTCTATTTCTTGACAATATACACCTCTCGTTTTGTCAGTTTATTATACTTGGAAGAAAGTATTTCCGCCTTGGGCTCTTGCAGAACCTTCGGCTGCAGTATCTAGTCTAGCCCAATCGTAACGAAGTTTTAAGGTTAATTCTGTTAAAGAATCGGAACCATATTCTAAGGTACCGCCAAAGTTAACTTCAGTAACAAATGCATTCCAGAGAGTCCAAGATTCAATCACAGCACCATTAGCATCAATTTGAGAAATTTTTACCTGTCCCAGTGCACCAACTGCTTTAGCCTTAGACATGCTTGTTAAGTCTTCATTAGTTGCTTTGGTTGGGGGCTTATAGCCAGCCGCTGTAACAATACCAGCTAAAGTAGCGGCTGAATCGGGATCGCCTGCAGGATCAACTGCGGTGATATCAATAGCATTCCATGTTACCGCGTTTGGGTAGTAGAATGTGTGATTCAAATATTTGTGCTCTGTCTCAGAAACAGTGAAAGTAGGCTTTGTAACCGACTTTGCGTACCACATCAACGAGCCACCCTGTTGTGAGTCGATTCCGTCGACGGTAATTGTAAACCTAAAAGCTCTTTTAGGATCTTTTAAAGGTGTATCGGATTCTCCGAAATTTGTTGACCAAAATGCCATTTTTAGTTTTCTCCCTTGAAATTAACTAGTTTTTAAATAATTTTTAGTCATCGAAAGATGCACCAGTCGATGCGATAACGAAGTCAATTGCGATGAACTCAATTGCTCTTGCTGGCTTGACCATAATCTTCGCGTAGAGGATGTTTTGGTCAATAAGATCTGGTGTCGTAGTAGTCTCATCAAGAATGAGTCTATAATCCGTGATACCGAATCTGGTCTTGACGTTTGCCAAGAATGGCTCGATAAGGCCAGTAAATCTGTCCCACGTTGCTTGGACATTCTGCTCGAAGAGAACTTGGGTCGAAAGGATAGAGATTTGCTTTTTCAAGTAAATGACAAGCCTGCGAACGTTAATTCTATCGAGTGCCGATGGGCGTTCCTGAAGAGTCTTTTGACCAAGGACAACGATTCCATTAGATGGGAACGAAGCAATTGGGTTGATACGCCCATCATAGAGAGTATCGCGCTCTTTGGAGGAAAGCCTTTCTGAAACATTGACAATTGGAATTCCTGCTGCGCCTTCTGTAAGGCCACCGCGGTTGAAGCCTGCTGGTGCGAACCAAACATCCGATCTAGCCTCTGAAGATGCTAACACACCCATCATTGCGACACTTGGCGGAATCCAAACTAATTGTCCTGTACTTTCGTCTCTTGTTTGCACCCATGGGTAGAAGGTCGCACCGTAGGAGGAATCAAGCCTTCTATCCTTAAGAGTGTTGGCAGTGCCGACAACATTTAAGTTAACACGTTGTGCTTTTTTCTTATAACCCTCATGAGTTGGGGTGTAAACATTTGGAAGATCGATCAGAGCCATTGTATCTGCTCTGTCTTCGCAAGTTCTAACCATGTGGTTTGTAAGCGCCGTGTTTGTAAGACCCGGAACAACCAACAGGTTCATGTCGATAAGTTCAGGATCAGCAACCGTGTCAATAGCACGCTTGTAAGAGTGGTAAACATAGCTGTTATCTTCTGTGGATCCGTCGCCCATTAACACGTTTGCGAGTGGGTCAGGTTTAGTGATATCGAAGCCGTCAAAACCACCCCAGAACGGTGCTGTGAATTTATCAATACCCTCATCAAGAAGTGTTTTATAGCTAGCTGTTGCGCTGGCTGCTGTAACAGAAACTCCTCCTTTTCTAGAGCCAGACTCGTAGTTGAACACTGAGCTTTCTTTTCTAACATTGTCAAGACTGAAGATATACGCCCATGGCTGTACACCATCTCCAACATTAATATGATTAGGATCATCTGGGAAATCTGCATAAAGAAGTCTATGCAAATCACCTAAACCTGAAGCTGGTGCAGTTGATTTAGCAGTGCGTGTAGTGCGGAAACCAAAGTAGGCGTCTGTTTGATCTACAAGGCCACCATCCATCGACGACGAACGAAGTAAGCTTGACGGGAAAGTAAATGATGCGGTAACATCAGGCGCGCCGTCGCCGCGTCGTATACCTCCCTCCATTCCGCCAATAAGCTGAAATTTTCCGGAAAATCCATAAAGATCTTCTTGATATGTAACCATCGCGCTTCCAGAAGAATCTGCTCTGTCACTAGCGTTATTATACGCTGCATATCTTGGCCCCGAGTAATAGCCGAATGGAAGAAGCGACGGATCAGTTGCGCCGGCTTCAACATCGTTGTTCATTTCAACTCTAATAAATTTAGACATGTTAGGATACTCGCCATAGTATCTTAATCTCTTAGCACTGTTATCCCACTGTGCGTAAACATCACCAATTTTTCTTGCGACAAAGTTTGGCGAAGCTGGATTTAAGTTGCAATTATCGAATCTTTCAAGAACTTCGATTCTGTTATCGGTGTCAAGAAGGCTCCGCAAAACAACCGAGAAGGAACCAAATTGGCTTGTGTTGGTTGAGGACTGTTTAATTCTTTCGATTGACACTTTCACATTCTTGTGCAACCACTCACCATGGCCGCGGCCCTTCAAACGGAACAGTTTCTGCATGTTTACAGGCTCGTAGCTTGTGGCAACTCCTACGTCTTGAGAAATAAACCAGCCGGCAGTAGCTTCACGCCATTGTTGACCTTTCATTTGCGAGGGGCCAACACCACTGGCCAAAGAACCAGAACCAAGCGCAACAATACACCCCACACTGGCAGAGTTATGAAAGCCGTTGCTTTGCACGCTCTGCTCAAATGTTTCACCAAGCCAGTAATCTTTTGAACCTGACGGATAGAAAGTCGTAGTGTTTCCACCCCATAGTTGTGGGTTTGTGCAAAACTGACTACGGATAAAGTTTTCTGAGTTGTTATTGAAGTTAAATGTGAACGTCTCCGTGCCTTGAGAGGTGCCTTGAATGGAAGCTCTATAGTTACCATTTGCGTCACTAGAGATGAACGCTCCAGCAGAAGCGGTAACTGAACCACTTCCCCAAAGTGCTCCAGAAAGTTGAATAACACCGTTTTGTAAGTACCAAATTGCAGCACAGGTTCCTGTACCGAGGTCTCCCTCAACCGCACTGGAAGAAGTGAATAGGAATAGTCCATATGCGCCACCATTTTGTGATCTGGGCGTAGATGACATCGTTACCGGCGTTTTGTCGGTCTTCCAGCCTGCTGCAGCATCGCCGCCAGCAGCCTGACCGGTGGGAGTGTGAACGCCCATTAATCTAATATAAGTTATGGGTGCGACATTTGAACGTAAAAATGCTTTTGCAGCATAAGTTCCATACATAGGTGATTGTCTGTTACCCTCACGGTAGATATCTCCACCGCCGGCGCCTGGGACTGTATCTCCGAACTGTTCCACAAATTGCGAAAACGATTCTACTTTTGTGGGCAGGCCTGCAAGACCTTTGCTGGCTCTACCAATAATAACTGGCCCAATTGCATCTGGTTGGCGGGGTCTAAACGAGTTATCAATCTCGTTGATAAAAACACCGGGTGAAACAAACTTAAAGTTTTTAACTGACATTTGACTTTATCCTCACTTGATTATAATTCAAAAAATTATAAGTTAATCAACAGTAAATAGTAAACCCATTTTCAAAAGTCTCGAAGTGAATAAAGAAAATTGGCTGCAGTTCAGGAACTAGTCAAATGTAAAAGGCGATTCACCGGGAAGTGGCTCAGATTCTCTGGGATATGTTATCTCTACAGTGTTTTCATCTATTCTAACTAAATTGCGATCATCGTTCTCGCCTTCACCGATTAAATAGCCCAGAACCTTTATGTTTATATCAGTTGAAAACATCCTGATATCCTCATTTAAATTTGACATGTTATTATTGTGTGCAAAAGCAGGTTGAATAAATGCTTCATACCGGTGACCATTTCTTTTCATTACAAATGAATTAATTTGACCAGTTCTTGCAATAAACGGGGCCATAAGTTCATTCATTTGTTGCTGATATTCTGTTTTTATATTAATTTTGTAATCTAATTCAACATAAACAGGAATTGGTATTGATAATGTTTGAATAATAATTTTTTTATTTATTCTTGGATAATATTTTTGAATTGTGCTTGATTTAGGTAGAGATCTCATGGACTGCGCAACTGCAAAATTTCTAGTTTTATCTTTTACAATTCTTTTTGCAACAACCATACGTCCGGTTCTCTGATCGCCTTCACGCGAATAAATTTGTGCCTGAAATGAACCTTTGTTTGCTGGGTTTTTATTAATCGCAGTTCTTTCTACGCTGATAAGCGGTAATTTTAGTGCGCCGCGTTGATCTCTAAGGCTTTTTTCATTTTTTACTTGGAATGCCCTTTCAGGAGCTTGCCATAGTACGGGCACCTTTTCTCTACCCTCGTTTGTTTGCGCCTCAAGAGCCAAATCTATCTTTAAATACGATGTCATGGCATAATCTATGTTTTCAATATCAGATTTTAGCATGCCTATTTCTTCTAACGAAACAGAGCCTGTGCCTTGTGTTGCTGGCAACATTGCAAAATCAAAATTATCAGGTAGCATTGAATAAACCTCTTCTTGCTCGCTTACAGGTAGCATTAATTTCAAAAGTTTGATCAACTTGACCAAAAAGTTTTCTTGGTTCAGATAATTTAACTATTTCATAATAGGTTTTACCATACAAAATAAAATCACCTTCTCGCACAAAAAGGTTTTGATCTTCAGTAAGTCTTCTTTTGTGAAAATGTACTGTAATCGCTGAATCTGAGTCAATTCCAGCGCCTTCTAAATAGCTTGTGGCTTCATTGTCAAACTTAACGAGCGCCATAACCCTAATGGGTGATAAAAATGTTTTTTCTACCGCTTCACCATACATATCGTGAAAGTTGGTTCTTTCCATATCGATAGGATAGTAAAGTATTTGCTGTCCAATAACGTGCTCAATAAGCTCATCGTTGACTTGCTTTACTAAATCACGCTCTTTCTTGCCAAGAAATAATGGAGGTGGCGGCTGTTCAGGTCTGTCCCATTTATTTGACATTTACTTACCCCACAAAAATTGGCAAAGGAGAAAAAGCAAACGTTTTTGCTGCTGATTCTGCTTTTTCCGAAGACATACGAGCCAATTCCTGATATTCGGTTTCTTTTAACATTTCCATCAATTTATCTTTAAGCTGTTGTTGCTCATCTTTCGCTTGGGAAAGCAATTCAGAATGATTTAGGGTTACTGATTCTCCGGGAATTGGAATTTGAGTAAACTTGCCTCTGATTTGCCCTAACATTTCTTTACAAAGGGCCAATGAATATTTTCTAATCCATTGTTTACCCATGGAGTTTATGTTCTCATAAGGAATATTTGAAAATGGTAAAGTATTTAAGTTGTTAACTCCGTTTACGCCATCTTCATACGCACTATTGGTTGCAGTTGCATCTTCTTTCACATAAAATTGAAACCATATCGTATCGTCTTGGAAACCAAAGAAAGACGGTGTTGGAAATAATCTTAATTTATTATTTTTAATTTCATACGAATAATGCGATGTTCGCGTAAAAATTGAATCTTCATACATAACGGCCTGCATTTTATTTTGCCAAGTTGGTATTAATTCAAATGTTGAGTCATCTGCAAATTGACCGTATGTGCTCATATTCCCCACAACACCAATGCCGCCATAATAGCCGTAAAAGCGCCACATTGCTCTAGGTGATTTATAAAATACTTTGGTTACAAAAATTCTTTTGCCATTGATGTCAAAATCAACTGAGCGACCTGCGTGATCAACACCAGCAGCAGATGCACTTTGCACAATATTTTGTAAGTCGTAATCTTGAATATTTTTTACCGGGTTAAACGAAGCTGAGTAAATTGTTCTTGTACCGCCGAAGTTGCCCATTGATGCAAGCCCATCACCAATCTTTTGTGAATACGCAACCTGAAATCTTGGAAATTTTAGGTTCGTTGCTGATCCAGATTTAATTTCACCCTTGTGGTCAAAGGTGCCAGTGACATCGCCTAATGAATCACCAAGTGAGTTTTTACTCTGGTGTAAATTAATGATATAAGAATATTCTAAGACTGCTTCTTCATACGCGGCATAAACATTTGCCGGTGTCAATTCAATATCAACTACATCGCCACCTAGTTTTTTATATACATAATTCACCTGTAGCGATGCGCCACTTAGAAAGTCAACAGAGCCCGTATAAATGCCAAATGGAACTGCAGATGAAACATTATCAGCAGAACCTGTTGAGGTCAATATAATTGCACTTGTTGTTGATTTTGGCGCAAGGTTAGTAGGCATAAAAAAGTCTCCTATTCCTTAAATAGTTAAGAATACAACAAAACCCCTGCTGATAAATGGCTGATATTTTAGGTGGCCTTTATTTTTTAGTGGTTTTGGAGGTAGTGCGAGTTTTTCTTGCTTTTGTTGTGCGTCTAGTTTTAGCTGGCGCTCTGACAGTTGGCTCTGGTGCTGCTTCCTCTGTTGGTTCCGTTAAAACACTAGAAACTACTGTTTCTGCTTGTTCTTCAGCGGCCGCCACTTCTCGTTCGATGGTTTCAACTTTCTGTGCGATTGCACTAATTCTTTCACTATTTGAAGTGGTAGTTGTTGGCGTTGTCGTAGCGACTCCACCTGATGCCGGGTGGCTTGCATATTTGGTACCAAACTTAGTGCCTCTAGCAATGATTCTTCTTTTCTTTCCCATGATGGGCTCCTGTGTTACTAAGTAAATAGTTTGTTTTTTTCAAAAACGAAAATCTGAAAAATTAGTCCGGAAAAATTTTTGACAGATCGACATTTTAACAAAAAAACCCCTCATCCAAAGATGAGAGGTAAAATGTAATAAAATTAATTTTTATTGATCTGCGAAAACAACACCGGTATCAGTTGCACTGTTAACGTATCCGTTAATAAACCAGTTAGTGCCATCACAAAAAAGTTCAACGTATGTTCCAGCATCAGGCGTCAAAATTGTAACCTTTGAGTTAGAAGATAAGTTTGGGTGATATGCAGCACCATCTTCTCCACCAATGTCGTGCTGAAGAAGACCACCAATAAAGAAATTAGTGTTTGAGCCAGTGCTGATCAAAAGATCTTCTGCGTCGGCTGCACCACCAACATACTCAAGTCTGAAATACAAACCGTTTGCTGCACTAGGCAAGTTTAAGGTTGCATCGGCTGAAAGACCGCCGGCCAATGGGCCGAAGAGAATCTTCTTACCGCTGTCCGAAGCTTCAAGCGACTTCGTTTCGGTTAACTTAATGTAACCCGGATGTCTGTGGTGAAGTTCTTTTTGGTTGTCATTAATCAGCTTTTGAATTCTGCTGTGACCAACTCTTTTTGTTCCCATGTTTAAAACCCTCCATTTTAAATTATGTTAAAAACATATGGTATCAGATATTTCTATCCTTGCTATAAATAGTTTTGCATACAGGAAAGCCCCCGTCAAAAAAACGGAGGCTTTACACTGTAGTTGTGCTAAATTATAGCCTAAGCGCCAGATTCTCCAAGGAGTCCGCGGACGACAACAAGACCGTACATATCAGGACGCACCATCTTCTTGGCATAACGCGTCATGACTCCCTTACGGGGTACGAAGTCTTCTGGTCCGAAGATCGTAGGAGTGGTTTGCAGTGGCACGTATGGAGCG
>MDTG01349051.1_pt1 | contig 14862 bp, 14 predicted proteins | sample 811421 | NCBI WGS metagenome assembly MDTG01 (sample SAMN05326645, study PRJNA326480) | marine metagenome | isolation source: seawater | place: Pacific Ocean: South East | collected 2011
TCCTACTTTATCTATCCATTCGTCAACGGAGTCCAATGAATGTAGGGGATAGTTTATTGGAGCATCTAACCCCAAAGCTTGTAATAAATATGCTTGCGCAACTTTATCATCAAAATGTAAAGAATCTGATAAATCAGGAAAAATTCTACAGCCTCTTTCTTTTAAGGCAATAAGGATATTTGGTGCAAACAACATTTCATCTGAAGAATAATGACTATAGTGCCACATAACAATGTCATGAGATGCAAGCTCTTCAAAAGCTCCAAATGATCGCCAGTCAATTAGATTAAATTTTATATTATGTTCTTCACAATAATTTATCCATACATTACCCCATGCACTTGTATGATTATCATGAAAATCTGATTTCACAATTGCAACTGTTGGAAAAGTCATTTAATCAATCTCCAAAGTTTTAAGCTTTGAGCTGAAATGTTTATTATATAAAAAAGAATTTAGTCTTGATTTATATATTATTTGTAAAGAATTCAAGTTTAACCGTGACAAGTACCATTTAAAATCCCTCATTTTTTTTCTTCCAGAGATATAACTTGTTATAGCCCTAGAACGATCGAGACTGTATTCTTCAGAACCAAAGTTTTTTAAATATGCATCATATTTTTTTTGATACGCTGTTTTCACCTCATCTCCAACAAGCATTCTATTTTTATCTAAATATATTGGTGTAATACAGCTTTTTTTAATAACACCATTATTTATTTCAATTTCTCCAATAGCTCCTGTCTTATTAGATTCCGATAATGAAATCAGAGGTTTTTCTTTATCTTTTGATGTGAAGACATCATCAAAAATAAAATTACCTAAACTATAAAATACTGCAGACTTATTTACTGTTTCAAAGCCTTGAATTACATGAGGGTGATGGCCGTAATAAACATAATTAAATCGATTAGCAAGATATCTTGCAAACTTTACATCATCACTACTTGGCATATGAATATGCTCTTGCCCAGAATGAACTGACAGAATATTAAAATATCCCATATCAGCATTATTTTTTATTATGTCAATTACTTTATTTACATCTAAATAATTTAGTCCAAGTTTAGATTTTGACTTTACGGGTGAAGGATTTGTATTAAATGAACAAAAACCTGACATGGAGATTTTTTCTCCTTTAAAACTTAATCTTACTTGTTTATCTTCTGTTCCGAACCAATCAATATCATTATTTTCGATTAATGTTTTTGTTCTTTCATAACCATAATGCCCATAATCACCGATATGATTATTTGCTAAATTGAGGTGTGTGAAGCCCATATAATTAAGTAGTTCAATATTTATTGGGTCAGCGCTAATTGTTGCCGATTTACCTCCAATTGCACTCTCATTCACAACAAAGGGTGCTTCAAGATTCCCAATTACAAGATCAAAATTAGCGAGATGCTTCTTAACTGAATCAAAATAATCAAATAGAGTATTATCATTTTTGAGGCAATATCGGCCAAATGCAGCAATGTCTCCCATTAGAGCAATCTTCATTTTACAACTCTTTAAAGTGAATGTATTTGAGATTATTTTACAATGCATTGGATATACATCACAATGTATTTAATTTCCATCAAATAAAGATTTTTATGAAAATACTTATTTTAGGCGGAACCAAATACCTTGGGCTTGAGACTGCAAATTTATTAGTTGATTCAGGTCATAAAGTTACAGTTGTTTCAAGAAAGAAAGTTAATAATCATCATATATCCTATGAAGAGTGCGACAGAAAGAACTTAACAAAGCTTAAGAAAGTAATTGTAAAGATCAAACCTGACTTCATTTTAGATATGATCTGCTTTGATAAAAAAGATGCTATTGATATAAATAAACTTTTTAGCGATGGAACTCTCGATACAATATCTCATTACCTTATAGTCTCTACCTCACTTATTTACAATTATGCTGATTCATATGAAAGGGTTTTTGATGGTGTCATTCCCAATAAAACTGACAAATATACTAAAAATAAAATTAATGCTGAAATTGAACTTCATAAAAATAAATTTTTTCCTAAAATTACTATTGCTAGGCTGCCATTCATTTTTTCATTTGATGACTATACCGAAAGATTTCAAACGTTTTGTGAAATGTCTCTTTCAAATAAATCTATAGACTTAAATGATAAAGTGCAAATTTCAATGGTTTCAAAAAAGGATGCTGCAAAATGTTTAAGTTTGCTGTTATTCAAAAAACCATTGGGATTTGTTGATGTTGCAAATGATGGATGTATGTCTCTATTAGAACTTGCTATGGTCATAAAAAAATCTTGCAATAACGTGTCAAATTCTAATTTTTTTCATAATGAAAAAATTCCCTATCAAACAAAAAAGAGTATTTGTATGCGTTCCAGTAAGATTAAATCTTTGAGACCTTTAGAAATTGCAATCGCTGAAGAGGCAAAAAATTGGATTGATGTAGGTGACTAGTAATATTGTTATTCTGTATATATTGGTCTTATATCGGGATATCCGCCCCCAGACCCTTGATAAGACTTAATTCCTGTATTATCACTTAAGGTTAGGTCTTTTCTGTAGTCATAAACTCTAATAACTAGAGAGTAAGAAACCTCATTAGAAGTATTTACTTGGGAGGTATGAGGCATATTTGCATCAAAAAACAATGCTTGCCCTACTTTTAAATCTGTTACAACACTCTCAAATTCATCGAGATCTACAGAAGGAATTTCAAGTTGGTATTTAAATACATCTTCGTTTGCCTCTAAGCCTTCAACTTTATTAAAACCACTATATTCATTAAACTGATAAGATTTCTTGTGTCCCTTATGTTTTATGACCATTGCTCCATTTTCTCGTGTTTTATTTCTCATTACAGGCATCCAAAAATTTAAAAAATTTCTTCTATATGGATAATAATGCTGCTCAGAGTGAAATTTGTATAAAAGTTGGGTGCTAGATGGAATATTTATAAAAAATCCATCAATATGAACTTTCAACAAAGAACTTGGACAATTTAGTAATTCAGAACAAACTTTAACAAAGTTTTCATTTACCAAAGCATTAAAAGAAGGACATTCTCTTAATTCTCCCGTGGCAAAGTCAAGAGACTTTTTATTTTTTTCATTGACCTTGACTACATATTCATCTAACTTTTTAAGATTAACTTCTTCTCCATAATTTTTATAATCAAAAATATCTATAGCGTTTATCTTATATGCTTGCATTAAAATTCTATTATAGAAATCTACAGTTAAATTATTGAGTTGTTCCTTAGTAAAAACATCATGAATCTCAAATCCATCAAATTTGAAATCTAAATTATCTAGCTCATTAATACTTTTCATAATCTCTATTTATGTATTTGTGTTCATTATATTATATCTGCATTAAGCAACTCATCAACAATCAGTTTTGAAGAATTGCCGTCCCCATATAAAGCTAGATTATCTTTAGGGGATTTAAACTCTCTAATTCCTTGAATTATTGCTTCTTCATTGCATCCTACCAAGGTATTCCATCCAGTGTCGACTAGCTCAACCCATTCAGTTTCATCTCTAAGTGTCAAACAAGGCTTTTGAAAGAAATATGCTTCTTTCTGAACTCCTCCAGAATCTGTACACACTATACTGCAATTATTTTCTAACCAAATCATTTCTAAATATCCAACTGGCTCAACTAAATAAATATTTTTACTTACTTTTATATTTTGATTATTAAGCTTTGATTTGGTTCTAGGGTGCAATGGAACTATAACTGGTATTGGTGATGCAGATAAACCATCGAATATTTTTTTTAGTTTATATGGATTATCGGTGTTCTCAGCGCGATGAATGGTAGCAAGAACAAAATCACTTAGTTGATTATCAGAACTTTCAATCCACAGAGGTTTTCTAGCTTTTTCTTTGAAGAAGATTGACGCATCAAACATTACATCTCCAACATTCTTTATTAATGCTTCATGTATTCCCTCATTTAATAAGTTAGAAGAAGCCGTATTCGTTGGGGTAAACAAAATATTAGATGCATGATCGGTAAGTATTCTATTTATTTCTTCCGGCATTGATCTATTAAAGCTCCTTAAGCCAGCCTCTACATGAGCAAGTGGAATGTTCATTTTTGCTGCAGCCAAAGCCCCAGCAAGTGTTGAATTTGTATCTCCATATACGATTACACAATCAGGATTTTCATCAATAAGAACTTTTTCTATTGCTTCAAGTTGTCTTCCAGTCATTAGTCCATGGCTTGATCCCCCAATTCCTAAATTATAATTAGGTTTTGGAATAGAAAGCTCGTCAAAAAAAATAGAAGACATATTCTCATCATAATGCTGTCCAGTATGAACAATTATTTCATTCACACCTCTTCGTTTAATAATTTCACGAGAAATGGAAGATGCTTTTATAAACTGTGGCCTTGCTCCAATAACAGTTAGAATTTTTTTCATGCGATATAGATTATCAAAATATTTAATGACAGAATTAATATTATAAAGCATATAGGTATTAAGTTTGAAAATGGCATTTTTAAGTACTTGGATGAAAAGTAATAATGGACTAAGAACCCAAAAGATGCTGAAATCAAAGTAGCAAAGGCTGCACCCTCTATTCCAAAACTTTTAATAAGAAAAAAATTTAAGTACACATTTAACGCAGCAGTTAGAAAATATATCATACCCAGTACTGAAGTTTTTAATGCTTTAATAAGTCCAAATAAAAAAATATTTAAGCCATTTACTATAGACGAGCTCGCCAATAGTATTAAAACTTTGCCTCCCCCAATTGCAGCACTTGTACCAAGGAATACTAGAATATATTCTCCAAAAATACTTAAAAAGATTAATAAAAATACTGAGATAGTTAAATATATAAAAAATATTTTTACCAAGCTATTAAGACCAAATTCTGAATTCCATGTTGAGATAAAGTGGGGTGAAAGAGTTCCTTGGACTCCAGCAATCAAAATAGTAATAATAGATGCTGCTTTCGCTGCAATTCCATATATAGCTAAAGCCTCAAGAGAAAGAAGTTCATTTATAATTAATCTGTCTGCAAAAGATGACAAATGTATTGCTATTGCAGAAAATATTAGCGGAAAAGAGAACTTCAGCATTTTTTTTGCTATGTCATAATGAAATTTAATAGATAATCTTTCTTTAAGCACATAGACACCATATAAAGCAGCTATAGAAGCACCTATTGTTTGCCCTAATAGCAAAGCTTTTAAGCTGCCTGAAGAGTAAATCAAACTTGTTAATGCAAAAGTACCTGATAACAGAGCAACAATTATTGAATGCCTGATAGCAAAATAAAAATTTTTTTCAGCCCTATGAATAACTGAAATAGCATAATTAAGAGACTGAAATGAAACAATCCATGCTGTAAGTTCAATTAATTGACTATTTGCACTTGTTTTAAAAAGCAGATCTGATAATGAGGATGAAAATAAATATGCTATTAATAAAAAAAAAGCTGAGGATAGAATAATGATATCAATCCCTGTTTTAATATATTTAATTTGCAGAGATGGGCTAGATTCAGAGTCTGAAACAAATCTTAAAATTGATTGTGTAACTTCAAGAGAAACTAATGCAACAAAAATTATTGTCAATGTTGTAACTAATTCAAAAATTCCATAATCTTCGAATGACAGGAATCTGACATAGATTGGTATAAGAATAATGTTTATTGATTTAATTAAAATGTTTGCAAAAGAAAAGCCAATAGAGTCTCTTAAAAAGTTTTTAAACATTATTTAATGATTGTATCAATATAATTTTTACTTGCCTCATGAGAGCAAAATCTTTTAGCCCATGCGGTACCTTGATTTGCTTTATTTTTGGCTTCCTCTAAGTTATCTAGAAAGAATTTTAGATTTTCATAAATTTCATAATACATTGTTGGCACCCAAGCCTCATCACAACCATCAAATAAAGATGGTTCTAGTTTCTTTGAAGCACTTGTTAGCAGGAGGCAATTTGCTTCCATTGCTTCTATACCAAATATTCCTGGTACATACGTATAAAATTCGTTTAATGCTATATGTGTTCTATCAAGTTCTTCTTGAACCTCATTGTGACTTACTCCGGTCAGTAATTTAAATTCAAAATTATAATTTTCCAATTCTAGTTTTTTGATGGCTGCCATTACATGGTGCGTGCCTTTGTAAAGAGGCCAAGAAGGTGAATGTAATATTTTTATAGTCGAAAGATCGCTCCACTTTTTATGATTTAAATGATAATTATTATTCTTTACTGGCATTGGCGGGAGGAAAGACTCATCAAGATATGATGCTTGATCTTTTTCACAACTAAAAATAAAGTCTGCATGAGAATTTGATGCATTGCTAAATAGTTTAGATCTTAAATCACTGTTATTTATTACTGCCTCGTTATCTATATAATTTGACCAGTGATCTAAATTAAGATTATTACTTAATTGTTTGGTTAATTTTAAAGATCTAATCTCAGATCCAACGAAAAAACATGCTATTTGAATGTGATGCAACTTAGCTTGTTTGAATTCCCATTCTCTACCATCATTAGATAGGAAAAATGATCCCGAAGAGAAGAACCAAATACTAGAATAACGTTTTAAAACAAGAGCATATATTATGGGTAGTAAAATATATTTTATTACCTTTGGATAATTAAAAAGATTTAAAGAATAATTATTTTCATATCCAAAATTGCTTTGATCCGTATTTATTGAATAACTACTAAATATTTGTGAATAAAGATTTAAAAGGCCGGCAACTTCTCTACCAATAATTAATCTGCCTCGATTATTTTTTTTAGGAATCCAAAATATAAAAATTTTTGATATAAAAAAAATTAACTTTTGTATAAAAAATATTATTTCAACTAAGAATTTTTTTACTTTAAAATTCACTTAAGGTGCAGTTTTGACTCGATGTCTTCTGGTTTTGGGAAGTTGATAAGAACACCATTATCTTTTTTTTGAAACACTACCATGCTGCCTACTCCTGCAGCAGAACATTTTGATTGCTTGATTAATTCTGATATGTCGTCGATATTCTTTGCTCCACCACAGCCAATCATTGGAATATTTAAGCCCTCACCAATTTGGCTATAAAGTTCGTAATCATATCCTGACCAAGTTCCATCTCTATTTATATTATTAAGCATTATTTCGCCTGCTCCCAAATTTTCGCACTCTTTTACCCAAGCTTTCAAATCTAAGTTTGCTTTTCTTTTCCCTGAGTGAGAAAAAACATTATATTCTTTACTAAAGAATGTCTTTTTAACATCTATAGAAACAATTATAGCCTGAGAGCCAAAGATGCTAGCAATTTCACTTATTAATTCTGGATTTGCTATTGCTTCAGAGTTCAGAATAACTTTTTCAATACCGAGATCAAAAATATTTTTTGCAGTCTCTATAGATTTTATTCCTCCACCATAACTCAAGGGCATAAATGCTTCTGAGGCAATATCACCTATTAATTCATATTTTGGTTCATGTTTTTCTATTGTTGCATCAATATCTAAAATAGAAATTTCATCAACCTCTAGTTCGTTAAATATTCTTACTGTATTACAAGGATCGCCTATATAAGAAAATTTATTAAATTTTATGGTTTTAACTAAACTTCTGCCGCGAAGCAATAGAACAGGAATTATTCTAGATCTTAGCATTGTATTTCAGAAAAGTTTTTTAATACTTGCATGCCATACTTGTGGCTTTTTTCAGGATGAAATTGCACACCAAAAATATTTTCTCTCTCAACAGCTGAATCAAATAAAAGCGAATAGTTGGTTTGCATACAAGAGTCAACTTTATTAAGAACTTTTACATAATAGCTATGAACGAAATAGAATCTTGAGTCTACGTTTATATCCTTGCATAATTTACTATCTGATTTTGGAGTAACTAAATTCCACCCCATGTGTGGAACCTTGATGTTTATGCTTGGAGTAAACTTAATTGTCTTGCCTTGAATCCAACCCAGCCCATCCATATCACCCTCTTCGCTTGAGTCTGTCAGTAATTGCATTCCTAGACAAATCCCAAGCACTGGTATTTTATCTAATAAAACTTTTTTATTTAGAATATCTATAAGATTATATTTTTTTAAGTTTGTCATAGCTGCATCAAAAGACCCAACTCCTGGAAGAATAATTTTTTTTGATTCATTAATTTTTGAATGGTCTCTAGTAATTTCAGCAGACACACCAATTCTGTTGAGCATATTAACTATAGAGCGACTATTGCCCATGTCATAATCTATTATTGTAATCATCTAAATTAAAGCCTATTCCTATATATCATTTTTGGAAGTATATTTTATGTAAAAAGTTTTTGGAACAAGGTTTGCTTTGTAAAGCAGATAAAACATTGGTCTAAGAAATTCAAAAAGTTTTTTGTAGGTAGGGTAATCCTTAAATGATTTTGGTTTCATCTTCATAACTTTGTCAAATTCTGAATCAGATATATCTAATCTCTTTTTGAAATAATCAACTAATCCGGTTTCGAACTCTAACGGTTTAGCGTATTCATTCAAGGCATCATCTCTAGACATAACACCTGTTCTGGCTTTTGCTGCAAGTGTTAAATTCCTTAAGTCCTTTTGGAATTTTTGTGGGAACCATACGGTATGATTAAAAGCAGAAAGTCTATTTTCAAGATGGTGACCTCCATAATACTTCCAACCATATTCTTTTTCCAAAAGTGCGCGTGCATCCTCCTTTGAATAATCTAAATACCAAAAAGGTCTTATGTGCTTTATTCTCTTTACGAGAAGCCAATACATAAATCTACTAAATGTCATTAATGGATAAGTTTTAATTTTCATTGTTCCAAATATTTTATTAATTGAAGAAATATACCTACCATCCATATATATATCACCTAAAGATGATACACCTTCTGTCATAAAGGAATGGCCTTCAAAGATATACTTAACACCTGCATAGCTTGCGCCTCTGTAAAGAACTTCTTTTAGTGCAAGATCTGTTGGAGCATCCAGCTCAGGAACACCTGCATGAAAAAAAGCTTTAAATATTGAATCAGCCTCTTCGTTATCTACTACATGGGTATATAAATCAATATCAAGCTTTTCTAACATAATTTTGATGTTTTGTGATGCTATGGCAGTATTCCAGGTATTGTCATAATGGACTGCAAGAGGTCTTAGACCCCATTCTTTAACCTGGTGAAGCATAAAAGAAGAATCTGTACCGCCACTAACCCCAATTACACAGTCGTACTTTTTATTTCTTCCATCATGTTTAATTTGTTTCAATATAGATTTGTATATTTTTTTACCTTTTTCCTTCCCTGTACCAAATTCATCTGCCAACTGATCACTCATTGCACAATAATTACATACTCCCTCCTCATCGAACTCAACATTTGGAGTTAACTCATCATAAATACATCTTGAACATGTCTGTAAATTTTTCATCAAAGATATCCTCTTACCTTCCAAAATTTTTCAAGTGAGCTATTTAACTTCTTACCAGTAAACTCATTTTCAAATCTGCCAATTATGCTATTAACAATGTTTTGCATATTAATTGATTCGAAGACTTGACCTACCTCAAATACATCTTTGTTAGCATCATCAGTAGTGTAATCTTCTATTATTAATACCCCTTTTCTGCATCCAACAATGACCTCTCCAGTTGGATATTTAAATATGATTTGTCCAGGCTTATACTTCAAGTTATAGTCAAAAAAACTACATTTATTAATGTAAACTACCTTGTCATTTAAGATTGTTCTTGAGTTAGGATATGGATCAGAAAGAGCTCTTACCTGATTAAAAATATCATGTGAAGTCATATTCCAATCTATGAAACTATCTTCTGGAACTCTTTTAGGGAAATACTCAGGTTCACTATTTTGAGATTTAGCGTTATTTATTAATGAGCTATCTTCTGATACTTTTATGATGCCTTTAGCACATGCAATTCCTGATTTTAAGTATGAATTTAGGATAGTATCATTATCCATAATTTCAAAACTTTCAGTAGCCACTATATCACCATCATCTATACCCTCTGAAATCTTAAAAAGTGACACATGAAAGTCTTTTGCACCAATTATAATCGCCCAATTTTGAGGTGACCTACCTCTGCCTTTTGTAATACCATCACAGCTTCCATGTGCTCCAATGACTGCTAAATTTGGAAAGTTAATAAATTCTTTTGGTATTAGTCTTTGCCAACCATTTACCCATATAAGATCAACTGAATTAAGAATATCAACGGGATTAATATCTTTTAAATTATATTTATCTACATACTCATAAGAAATATTTCTATCAATGCAAAAATCTGCTACGTCTACATATCCAGAAACTTTTTCTAAATTATTAACACTTTTTGGATTTAAGCCTATGACTTTATCAATCTTAACACCAGATTGAAGCGCATAATCAATGGGTATTAAGCCGGTGCTCAATGTGCAAAAGCAAGTAATTTTCATTTTTTTAATAATTGATCAAACAATTTTTCAATTTCAGAAAAATTTGCATTATTTGATGTTATAAAATTGTAGGTACTATTATTGTTAACATATTTATTTAAAATATCTGTATCATTTATTTTGTCATTACTTTTTAATATGTCGCTCATTAAAGATATATTTTCTCTTTCAGTCTGATTTTCAAAAAGTCCGTTGTAAAATTCCATTTGTTCCTTATAGTTATCAAACATGAATTTCATTACAGTTTCTAGAGGGGGCAGGCTGTTATCTGGCTGCCACCAAACAGGATGAGTAAGTATTTGTATTACATCATGATTTTCAGAAAGAATTTGCTTCCAATCTCTATGCCTCCAATAGCCATTACTATCCGATGTATACTCCACTTCATTATGAAAAAAATCTGAGTAAGCATTTTGACATTCGCCATAAAATTTCTTCCTACACGACATTGAAAAATCAGTAGTATTATGAAATGAAAACATATTAACTTCTTTTTCAATTAAATCTTCCAAGGCTCTTTTTTCAGACTTGATAGCTGAGTCAAGATCTTGCTCATTTTTAATATCATGAATTTTCGGGTCAAAGTGAAGTCCAACCTGATGACCATGTGAAACAATTTCACATAAATAACCTCTATTTTTTTTTTCGAAAGGGTTGTAAAACTCTCCAGTCAATAGAATAGTATAAGTTGCCTTAACATCATGTTTTTTTTCAACTTGAGCCATTCTCAAAGCATTTCTTGGACTAAAATCAATATCATGTCTCAGAAAACAAACTCTTTTTTTATCAGTTAATAGTTCTTGAGCATGAGTTTCGCAGCTGGGATTAATTGTGAGAAATTTATAATTTTTCTTTGCAGATTTTACCAGGTCTGAATATTCTGTTAAGTTCATAAATAATACCTATATTTATTTTTCCTAAAAGTTAATTCGTGAATTATACTTTTAAATATGTCTTAAATATATTGTTAATTAATATTTAAACTTGGTGCTATTGTTATTTTTTAAAGATTGTTTCTTCAAGACTCCTTATAGCTATAAAATCATCCCAAGATGTGTCTCTATTAATATCTTCATTTAAAAGATGTTTCCTTAAAAGCAGATCAACTTCATTGAAACCAACTAGAGATCTGAAGAAGCTTGTTCCTGAAAATCTTGGATTTATTTCAAATACGCGTACTTTACCCCTTTCAAATCTACATTGTATATTTAATGGTCCAGTTGAACCAATTGATTCAGCAATATCTCTGCATTGAAGTGTGATGTCCTCAAATTTACCTATAACACCCTGACTTACGCCAGAGCTTATAACCAATTGTTTACCTAAATCAAATTTCTTAGTATTGTTTTTAACAGAAGATCTGACACTTATAGATTGTGTTAAATCTCTTTTCATTGCAATTGAATCAACAAAGCTTCCATCATGGTCATGAAGAATTCCAACAGTATATTCAGAATCAAAAGTTCCTACATATTCTTGTAAGAAGAATGATTCATTTTTATATGCTTGATTTAAATACATTAACAAGTTGTTTAGCTCTATTTTATCTTGTGCTATGAATACGTTTGCAGAACCCCCTCCACCATCGGAGGGTTTGAGAACTACTGGATACCAATCAATATCTGGTAATTCTTTATTAAAGGTAAATTTAATTGATTTTGGTGGAAGATAATTTAACTCAATTAATTTTTCATTTAGCAATGACTTATCTAAACATAAACCTATGGTCTTGATGTTATTTATAGGGATGAAAATCTGCTTTTTTTCGAAGAACTCCTTTCTAGTTGCAAAGTGATATAGCTCTTTATCTGATCCGGGTACAATAGCATTGATTTTATTTTCTTCTACAAATGAAACTATTTTTTCATCATAATTTTCATCTGAAACAAGAGGTAATTCTAGTATTGACTCATCCCTAAATTGAATATTATCAGGGTTATTATCCGCATAGAAGAGGTTGTATCTTCCATTTTTTATCAATCGTAAAGACTTTGCAATTTGGTTGCCAGCCCCATTACCTCCAGCACTTGTTATTAAAATATTAAGCAATTTCATCTCCTGATATTTGTATCTTTTTTCTATGTCTTAATTTGAGTACGCTTTCATTAATCTCAGGATACTCATTTTTGAGTTTTAAATAAGAGTCAGATATATCATAACGAATCGATTTGTATTTTAAGCTATTGAAATCAAAAATCCCTAATGAGCCAAAATGACCATTATCTCTTGGTAAGCCGCAACTGCCAGGGTTTATATACCTCTGTTTTTTGAAAGACCTTTCAAAAGCCCAGTGCGAATGACCCATAAAAATAACATCATGCTTAACGTTAAATTGATTCAATTCTGTATCAGGATATACGTAACCATATGTTGGGTCTTTAGGACTTCCATGCATAAATAAAAAACTTTTATCTTTAAGCTTTATAGTTAAGGTATCTTGCCATGAATTTATATATTCTTTTTCTACAGAGCTGATTCTTGATCCAACCATATCGAGAAGATATACCTTATTCTTTTTTAAGGATGCTTTGTTATTTAGTAGCATATCTTCATGATTGCCCTTTATGCATATGAACTTATTTGAATTTTGAAAAATTATATCTAGAGCTTTGAGTGATGGTATGTATCCTATTGCATCGCCTAAAAAAATATACTTTTTAATATGTTGCTTTTTAAAGATCTCTAATGCTTTCAAAAGAGCATAATAATTTCCATGAATATCAGAGATAATTCCAATTTTTGTTGGAACATCTTTCCCAGCAACTAAATAAGATTCTCTTTCAGCCATTCTGCGGTTTTTAGAATTCCTTCCTCAAGATCAACTTGAGCTTTGATACCAAGCAAGTCCTGCATCTTATCAACACTAGGTATTCTTATAGCAATATCAGCTGAAAGAGGAGGAACATGTTGGATTTGAGATGAAGAATTTAAAGTCCTACAAACAGTATTTGCCAAGCCAAGAATAGTTATTACTGCCCTAGAATTTCCAATATTAAAACTCTCACCAATTGCTTTGGGATTCTCTAAGCATTCCATAATACAATCAACAAAATCATCTACATAACACCATGCCCTTATTTGATTACCATCTCCTTCGATTGATATAGGCTCATTTCTTAGTGCTTTTTTTATAAAAATTTGTATCGCTCCCTCGCCTGTCTGACCAGGACCATATACATTAAAAGGTCTTACAGTTACACATGGCAGTTGATATTCCTTATAATAGGCATGAGCTAGATGCTCACCAGCCAACTTTGATACAGCATAAGTCCATCTTGCTTCGCCAGCAGATCCTGCAACAGTTGAGTCAGTTTCAGATGATCTGAATGCCATAGAGCCAAATACCTCAGAAGTTGAAAAATCAATGACACGATCCTTTATATCATTTTCCTTTGCGGCTTCGAGTACATTTGCTGTTCCAATTACATTTACCCTTCCTGTCAAAACAGGATTTTTAACAACGGTGTCAATACCAGCTATACCAGCAGCATGTACCACGATATCAGAACCCTTCATAGAATCTTTTACAAGGTTATAATCTAGAACATCTCCCTTAATAACTTTAATATTTTTATTATCTTTTAAGTCACTTCCAGAAAAAGTATCTCTATGAAAATTATCAAATATTACAATTTTATTATCATCAACTAATCTTCTGATCAATGTATTTGCAATAAAGCCCGCTCCACCTGTAATAAAAATTTGTTTATTTTTAATCATATTTTTTTCCTTAATTTAAGATTTTTGATATTGTTTGTATTACATAATTCTGGTCTTCTTCAGACAAGCCTGGAAAAATTGGTATGCTAAAACCACATATATTTGCAGCCCAGGCATATGGAAAATCAGTTTCCTTAATTTGGTATTTTTCTTTGTAATATGAAAGAGTATGAATCGCATGAGTTGGCGGTCTAGTTCCAATGCCAGCATCAGCAAGATCATCCATGAACTTATTTCGATTTTTTGATATTTCAGTTAGTGCCTCATAATCATGATTTAATAGTGCTTTTTCAACCTCTAACGGTTTGTATATACAGGCATAGCTTTGATAACCATGCACAAAATTTTCTTCACATACAACAGGGTTACCAATTTCTTGATTAGAAGTAAATGCTTTATCATATCTAAAAGCTATTTCTTGCCTTTCTTTTAAAATTTTATTGGCACGATTCATTTGTGATATACCCAAGGAGGCTTGAATATCTGTCATTCTAAAATTGTATCCAGCATATTCATGATCTTTCATATATGAAGGTTTATTATAGTATTGATTATCATTACCATAATTCATTCCATGATCTCTTAAAGATCTAATCTTGTTTAAATATGTTTTGTCATTGAGAGTGATCATGCCTCCCTCTCCAGTACTTATTGCTTTTCTTGGATGAAAACTGAAACATCCAAAAGTTCCTTTTGTTCCCACATGAATATCATTTACATAAGAA
>MDTG01223057.1_pt1 | contig 14861 bp, 17 predicted proteins | sample 811421 | NCBI WGS metagenome assembly MDTG01 (sample SAMN05326645, study PRJNA326480) | marine metagenome | isolation source: seawater | place: Pacific Ocean: South East | collected 2011
AGTGGCGGAGAGACTGGGATTCGAACCCAGGAAAGAGTTGCCCCTTTGCCGGTTTTCAAGACCGGTGCTTTCAACCGCTCAGCCATCTCTCCACGTAAATGCTTTTATAATTAAAATCATTTAATTCAACAATAAAATAGTCTATTTAATCTTATTATTAATTTTTTTAAATATGTATGAGCAAAATTTTAATAAAGGATTGATATTAACATCATTAGGATCTTTCTGGTGGGGATTTATAGGCGTTATATATTTTGAATATGTTTCATTTATTGGTCATGTTGAATTAGTAGTCCACAGATGTTTGTGGACAGCGGTAATGCTAGTTTTTACTACAACTATTTTTTCAAAATGGAAACTTTTTTTAGATATAGGATCCAGTTTTAAAAATTTAATTGCTCTTTTTTTTTCAGGTTTATTAATTTTCATTAATTGGGCAGTTTGGATCTACGCTGTAGCCTCTGATAGGATTATTGACGCAAGTTTCGGATATTTTATAATGCCAATTATAAGTGTTTTATTAGGTTATATTTTTTTCAAAGAAGAACTAAATAAAAAAAGAGTAATTTCAATTACTTTGGTTCTAATTTCAATCTTTATATTGATCTTTTTTAATTTAAAAAGTCTGCCATGGGTTGGATTGATTGTTGCTCTTAGTTGGGCTTTCTATAATTTAGTGAGAAAAAAAATTGATATAGATACTGATATTGGTTTATTAATTGAAAGCTTATTTATTTTTCCTTTTGCGCTAGTTGTTTTTTATTTTATTGTTAAAAATAATTTAAATGATTTTAGTTTTGCAAATCCAGGATTAAGTTTGTTTTTGATTTTAGCTGGCCCAATGACAGTGATTCCTCTATTTTTGTACGTCAGAGGTGTTGAACTTATTGGGTTAGGACCAACTGGTATGATCTTCTATATAACTCCTACTTTACAGTTTATTTTAGGTTATTTTTACTACAATGAGGAATTTTCACTAATAAAATTTGTTAGCTTTATATTTATTTGGATTGCTGTAGTTATATATCTTAAAGATCTTTATGAAAAAAATTAGCATTTTCTTTTTTTTAAATTTATTTTTATTAACTAACTCATTTGCAAATGAACAAATTAAATTTGAATCTTGGAAAAAAGATTTTAGAAATAAAGCAATATCAAATAATATATCTAGTGAAACCTTTGACCTTGTTATGGCTAATGTAAAATTCTTACCCAAGGTTATTCAATATGATAGATTCCAACCTGAGTTTTATGAGGACACAAAAACATATGTTTCCAAAAGAACTTCAAAAAAGAAAGTTAAAAAAGGTTTAAGTTTTTACAAAGAAAATTCTAGATTAATTAATAGAGTTGAAGAAAAGTATAAAATAGAGAAAGAATTGTTGTTATCATTAATGGGTATTGAAACAAATTATGGAACATATGTTGGTAAAATGGATATTCTTTCATCATTATCTACATTGAGTTATGATAAAAGAAGGTCAGAATTTTTTACAAATGAACTTTTAATATTATTAAAGTTAATTGATACAAAAAAAATTGATTATAAAACATTATATGGTTCTTGGGCTGGTGCGTTTGGTTTTTTTCAATTTATGCCTTCCACAATTAAAAATTATGCAATTGATTTTAATAATGATAATTATATTGACTTAAAAAATCCTAATGATGCATATGCCTCGGCAGGAAATTACTTAAAAAATATGGGTTGGGATAAAAATTCACATTGCTTTTATAAAGTCAAACTTAAAAATGATATTAGTAAAAAATATTTAAATGTATCTGCAAAAAAACTTAAAAATAAAAAAAAATTAAAATATTTTAAAAAGTTTATAAATAACGTAGAAGATTTGAAATTTGCTGATGAAAATTTGAAAGTTGCAATAATCACACCTGATAAAGATATAGTGCCTGGATCTGAAATTTTAAGCCCAGCATATATAGTTTTTGATAATTATGAAATTATCTTAAAATGGAATCGATCTTTAAGATTTGCTTTAGCCGTTTGTACTTTGAAGGATAAAATAAAAAATGAATTATAGACTTTTTTTACCAACATTATTATTTTTATTTCTTTTAAATTGTAGTCAGTCATCTTTTGAAACTTCTGGAAATAAAGATTTACAAATCCAAAAACGGTATAAAAATTCAGGTTTTGCGCTAATTTCTGTAAGTGAGCAAAAAAAATATGAAACAATTAGAACCTAGATCCTTGAAAATATATCACAAAAATTTAAAAAGAAGGTCGGTTGTAAAAATTACTAATCCAGACAATGGAAAATATTTAATAGCTGAAGTTAAATCTAATAGAGTAAAATTCTCTAGTTTTTACAATTGTGTTCTGAGTTTGAGAATAGCAGAAGATTTGGAATTAAATTTAAATGAACCTTATGTGGAGATAGCTTTAATTCCCAAAAATTCAACATTTGTTGCAAAAAAAGCTAAAATGTTCGATGAGGAAAGAACTGTTGCAGAAAAGGCCCCAGTTGATGGAATTCAAATTAATGATCTTAAAAATACAACTAAAAAAAAGAAAAAAATCAAAACAAAAAAATTTTCTTATCTAATTAAAATTGCTGATTTTTATTATAAAGAAACTGCTCAAACAATGATGAATAGAATAAAAGAAGAAACATCTATCAAAAATTTGAAAATAATTAGATTATCAGAAACAAAATTTAGGGTATTAATAGGCCCTTTTAATGATATAAAAAGTTTAAAAAGATCTTTTGAAAAAATGAACTCTTTAAATTTTGAAAACCTAGAAATAATTAAGAATGTTTAAAAATTTTATAATAAGTCTATTTTTTAACTTACTTTTTTTACAGATCTCAAATGCCAATATTGAAATAAAAGCTAGAACAGCAATTTTACAAGATTTTTTATCAGGTGAAATTCTATTTGAAAAAGAACCCGATAGATCTATTTACCCGGCTTCAATGACAAAAATTATGACTACAATTATTGCATTTGATTTAATTAAATCAGGAGACTTAAATTTAGATGAAAAATTTTTAATTTCAGAGAAAGCCTGGAGATTATCAACAGCAGGCTATTCATCCATGTTTGTCATGGTTGGTGACGAAGTATCTGTAAAAGATTTGCTAAAGGGTATAATTGTGGCCTCTGGTAATGATGCTTGTATTGCATTAGCTGAGGGAATAGCGGGAACAGAGGAAGAATTTGCAATAATGATGACAATGAAAGCTAAGGAACTTGGAATGGAAAATACAAATTTTGCAAACTCGTCAGGTATTAATGACCCTGATAATTATTCTACTGTTCGTGATATTCTAATAATGTCAAATTATCTTATAAAAGAACATCCTAAATATTATGAATGGTTTAAAGAAAAAGAATTTACTTGGGATAGAACAGGTGGAGACCCAATCACCCAAGGTAATAGGAATCCATTATTATATAAAAATCTTGGAGCAGATGGTATTAAAACAGGATATCTTGCTGTTGAACGGTATTCACTAGCTTCTTCATTAATGAGAAAGGGGAGAAGATTAATTGCTGTTGGAAGTGGATTTGAAACAAAAACTTCAAGATCAAAAGAAAGTTCAAGACTATTAACTTATGGTTTAACCAACTTCGACTTAGTTGAAATTTCCAGATCCAATAAACCATTAGGCAGTGTCGATGTGTGGCTTGGAAAAGAAGATATTGTTAAAGTTTATACAAAAGAAAATATTTTTAAAACAATTAAAAAAGGTCAAAAAAAAAAACTTAAGATAAAAATTGCTTACGAAGGCCCAATTGAAGCACCAATTAAAAAAGACCAATTAGTAGCACAATTAAAAATTATCTACGACGAAGATTTAATTGGGGACTACGAATTACTTGCTGTCAAAGAGGTAAAAAAGGTAAATATATTCTCTAGATTAATGAAATCAATTAATTATTTAATCTGGGGCGATGTTTAAAAAACCAGTAATAGTATTTGAAGGCATAGAGGGAAGTGGAAAATCGTCTCATTTAAATTTTGTCTCAAATTATTTAAATAAGAAAAAAATTAAACATTTAAAAATACGTGAACCTGGTGGAAATAAAAATTCAGAAAAAATTAGAAGTCTGATTTTAAACAAAAATTCAAATTTTAATAAAAATACAGATCTTTTGTTATATTTAGCCGCACGGAGTGAAAATATTGAATTGCTTAGAAAAAATTTTAAGAAAAAAATTATTTTAATTGATAGATTTATAGACTCAACAATAGCTTACCAACATTATGGTTTTGGAGTTAATTTGGAAGTTATCAAAATTATCAATAATTATTTAACTAAAAATCTCAAAATAGATCTCACTTTTTTAAATATTGTTAATAAGAAAAATATGTTTGAGCGTCTCAAAAAAAGAAAAAAACTTAATAGATATGATAGATTTAATTATAGTTTTTATAAAAAAGTACAAAATGGTTTTATTAAACTATCAAAAAAAAAAAAGAAAATCTTACGAAATTATTGACTCAAACCTAGATATTAATTTTAATAAAAAAAAAATATTAAAAAAAATTAACGAATTAATAAAATGAAACTCACTTCTGCAAACCAAATTAATCTTTATGGATTAAATAATGAATTTAATAATTTTAAAAATCTATATGAAAAAAATAAATTACCAAATCAAATTTTATTGTCAGGTCTTAAAGGATCTGGGAAATGTACTTTAGCTTATCATTTAATTAATTTTATACTTTCCATAGATGAAGAGTATCCTTATGATATAAGTAAATTTAAGATAAATGAGAAAAATAAGTCTTACAAATTGGTACAAAATAATATTCATCCTAATTTTCAATTGATTGATATATCTGGTGAAAAAAAAAAAATTGATATTGATCAAATTAGAAATTTGATTCAAAATATAACAAAGTCATCTTTTAATAATAAACCTAGGTTTATTCTAGTAGATAATATTGAATATTTAAGTATAAATTCAATAAATGCTTTATTAAAAGTTTTAGAAGAACCATCTGAAAATATTTTCTTTATACTAATTAACAATAATAAAAAGATCTTACCAACACTCAAATCACGTTGCTTAAATTTTAAAATTTCATTATCTAATAATGATAACAAAAAAATTTGTAATTTTATTTTGAATGACGAAATTTCTAATTTTATAAATGATAGTTTTTTAGATTACTATTACACTCCAGGTAAAATTTATAGATTAGTTAATTTTGCAGAAGAAAACAATATTGATTTAGTTAATAATGATTTAAAAAATTTTTTAATAAAGATAATTGGTGAGGGTTATTATAAGAAAGATTTATCATTAAAAATTATTTTAGGTGACTTCATTGAACTTTATTTGATTAAAAATTTTTCAATTAATTCTTTTGATTTTTTTTCATATTTCATAAGAAAATTTAAGAACTTAAGAGAATTTAATTTGGATGAAGAATCTTTATTTTTGGAGTTTAAATCAAAATTACTTGATGGATAAAAATTATTACATTACTACACCAATATATTATCCTTCCGCAAGGCCACACATGGGTCATGCATATTCTAGTATTATTGCAGATTTTTTTGCTAGATTTAAAAGAATAGACGGTTTTAATGTTCATTTTTTAACTGGCACCGATGAGCACGGTTTAAAGATTCAGAGAGCAGCTGAAAAAAAAGGAATGGAAACACTTTCATTCTGTGATGAGATAAGTAAAACATTTAAAGATCTCTCAAAAACTTTAAATTTAACAAATACAGACTTCATAAGAACTACTGAAATTCGCCATAAAAAATCTGTTGAATACCTTTGGAAAGAGCTAGTAAAGAATGGCGATATTTATCTTTCAAAATATTCAGGTTGGTATTCAGTTTCTGACGAAGCTTTTTATGATGAAAAAGAAATAGAAAAAATTGATGGAAAAAACTTTGCTATTTCATCAAAATCATCAGTAGAGTGGGTTGATGAAGAATCATATTTTTTTAGGTTATCTAAATGGGAAAAACCACTATTAAAATTTTATGAGGAAAATCCAAATTTTATATCTCCAAAATCCAGAAAAAACGAAGTAATCAGTTTTGTAAAAAGTGGTTTAAAAGACTTATCAGTTAGTAGAAAAAGTTTTTCTTGGGGAATTAAAGTACCAGATGACAAAGATCATGTTATTTATGTATGGTTAGATGCTCTTACAAATTATATAAGTGCCTTAGACTATCCAAATAATAATGAATTATTTAATAAGTTTTGGCCAGCATCAATACATTTAATTGGAAAGGACATATTAAGATTTCATGCCGTATATTGGCCAGCTTTTTTATTAGCTGCAAAAATGAAACTTCCAAAAAAAGTTTATGGTCATGGCTGGATACTTTCAAATGAAGAGAAAATGTCAAAATCTAGAGGAAATATATTAGATCCATTAGAAATAATTAACATATATGGTTTAGATCCATTACGATATTATTTAATAAAAGAAGTTTCCTTTGGTAATGATGGAAATATTTCTCAAGATAGACTTGAAGATTGCATAAATAGTGACTTAGCAAATAATTTTGGAAATTTATGTCAACGTGTAAGCGCTTTTGCAATAAAAAATTGTGAAAGCAAAATTCCGAACAAAATAAGCTTTAAAAAAGATGATTTAGAAATTTTAAATAAATATAAAGAAAATCTTGAAAATCTAAGAAACAAAATAGATGTTCAAGACATAAATTATTATATAAGTTTTATTGTAAATTCATTATTTTTGGCAAACAAATATTTCAATGATCAAGAACCTTGGAATAAAAAAAATGATCAATTAAGATTAAATACTATAGTTTTTACTACTCTCGAAATAGTTAGAAAAATTAGTTTTTTATTATACCCAGTCATTCCGAATTCGGCACTGAAAGCTCTTAAGATATTCAATTACGAAGAAAAAGATATTATTTTTAGCTCAATAGGTGATAATGAAATTTTAAAAAAAGGAAGTAAAATAAATAAAATAGATATTTTGTTTAAAAAAATAGAAAAAAAAGACAAAGATGATTGATTCACATTGCCATTTAGACCATGAGCCACTTTTAAGTGATCTTAAAAATGTAATTCAAAGATCAAAGAATATAGGAATTTCAAAATTACTGACAATATCAACATCAATTGAAAGTTTTTCAAAAATTAAAAAAATTGTAAATGAGGATGAAATTATTTATGGCACTATTGGTATACATCCACATGAGACCAACAAAAACATTATTACAACGGAATATTTAACGGATAATTATAAAAAAAGTGATAAAATTATAGGTATTGGAGAAACTGGTTTAGATTTTTATTATAATAACAGTGACAAAGATAAACAAATTGACAGTTTCAATAAACATATAGAAGCTTGTATACAGCTTAATTCAACATTAGTAGTTCATTCAAGAGATGCTGAAGATTTAACTTACCAAATTTTAGAAAATTTTAAAAATAAAAATCTTAAAATTTTGATGCATTGTTTTACTGGTTCAAAAAAATTTGCAGAAAAGCTTTTAAATCTAAATGCTTCATTTTCTGCCAGCGGAATTATTACTTTCAAAAATAGTACTGACTTGCAAGAAACATTTAAATTCCTTCCATTAGATAAAATTTTAATAGAAACTGATAGTCCTTATTTAGCACCAGTTCCAAATAGAGGAAAAAAAAATGAACCTTCTTTTTTGAGTTTTACAGCTAAAAAATTAGCTGAAATTAAAGAAATTTCTAAGTCCGAAATTATAAATATCACCTCAAATAATTTTAATAAACTTTTCTTTTAACAAACTTTATGAAATTTATTATTTTAGGATGTGGTAGTTCAATGGGAGTACCTCGTTCTGATGGTTTTTTTGGTAATTGTGATCCAAAAAATAAGAAAAATTATAGAACGCGATGTTCAGCTCTATTACAGACAAAGAATGAAGTAGTGTTATTTGATTCTTCTCCAGATTTACGACATCAATTAATTATTAACAACATAAAAAATATTGACAAAGTTTTTTATTCTCACATGCACGCTGATCAAACTCATGGAATAAACGATTTAAGAGTTTTCTACCTTAAAAATAAAAAAACAATTCCTATTTATGCTGATAAAGAGACTAGTAAATATCTAAAGAAAACTTTTAATTATTGTTTTGTTAATAATAATAAAGAATACCCAGCAATATTAAAACTAAACTCTTTAAAACAAAAATTATTTATTAAAAATGGAAAAAAAAAAGTTAATATAAAAGCAATATCAGTTGATCACGGTAAAGTAAAAAGTATTTGCTATATAATAGATAAGAAACTTGCATATATAAGTGATGTTAGCAATATAAATAAAATTGATTATAAATTTTTTAGAAATTTGGATTATTTAATAATTGATTGTTTGTGGTTTAAAGATCATCCATCACACTTGAATTTAAAGAATAGCCTTGAATTAATAAATGAATTTAAGCCAAAAGAATCGATTTTAACCAATTTACATTCAGATTTAGATTACGTTGAACTAAAAAAAATTCTTCCAAAAAATGTAATACCAGCTTACGATGGTTTAGAAATTAAACTAAAGTAATTTTTCAATTTTCAAAACAATCTTATCTGAAGTTGGTTTAGTAAAAGATGAAAAAGTCTCTTCAATTTTACCTTCTCTATTAATTAATATTTTATGAAAATTCCATTTTGGAATAGCAGATTTACCAAAATTTTCTTTTGCCCATTTAAATATTTCATGAGCATCATTACCTTTTACACTTGTTATACTTGTTAGAGGAAAATTAATATTAAAATTCACTTCACAAAATTTTTTAACCTCCTTAGAGTCTTTTTTTTCTTGGTTAAAAGAATTTGATGGTACTCCCAATACAATTAAGCCTTTAGATTTATATTTTTCCCATAATGTTTGTAACTCGCTATATTGTTTAGTAAAACCGCAATAACTTGCAGTATTTACCAAAAGTACAATTTTATTTGAATAATCCTTAAGATTTATTTCATTACCAGATATATCGTCTATTTTAAAATCATAAAAAATTTTTTTATAATTTGCGTTTACAGTGTTATTAAAAAAAAACATTATCAGTATTATTATTAAAAGTTTTATTTTATTCATTAACAAGATTTACTTATTTGGTGTGAGTAATATCAAAAAATAACCCATAAGAGTGGATAATAATGACCCAGTAAGAACACCAATTTTAACACCATCCATATATTGCATATTTTCAACAAATGCTAAATTTCCAACGAATAGACTCATTGTAAATCCTATACCTGTTAAAACTCCTACACCATAAAAATTATACCAATTAGAATTACTAGGCATGCTGGCAATTTTTAATTTTATTGATAGATAAGAAAAAATAAAAACCCCAAATTGTTTTCCAACAAATAATCCTAGAACTATTCCAAGAGGTACTTTATCTAATAAAGCTGAAAATGTTAAACCTTCCAGTGAAACTCCAGCATTAGCAAAAGCAAACAAAGGCATTATACCAAAAGCAACATAAGGACTTATTGCGTGTTCAACTTTTAATAGTAATGAAAAATCTTTCTCTTTTTTCCTATGAGGGATTGTCATAGCCAATAGAACCCCAGCTATTGTTGCATGGATACCTGAATTATGTGTAAAGTCCCAAAGAAATAAACCAACTAACAAATAAGGAAAAAACTTTTTTATATTAAATTTATTGATTAATAATAATACAATAAATGCTAGTAACATAAGAGATAAATATTTAATACTCAAGTCACCAGAATAGAATAACGCTATTATAACAATTGCACCAAGATCATCAATAATTGCTAAAGCTGTTAAAAAAACTTTCAAAGATAGAGGCACTCTTTTTCCAAGGAGAGATAATACGCCTAATGAGAAAGCAATATCTGTAGCAGAGGGTATGGCCCAACCATTTAATGTCTGACTGTCACCAAAGTTTATGAAAACATATATTAAGGCAGGGACAACCATTCCACCAACTGCTCCTATTATGGGTAATAGAGCTTGTTTGATATTTGATAATTCTCCTTGTAAAAATTCTCTTTTTATTTCCAAAGTTACAAAGAAAAAAAATATTGCCATTAAAGCATCATTAATCCAGTGGATCACTGATAGTTTCAATCCATAATCATTAATTCCTAAAAAAATATATTCATTTAAAGTTGAAAAATATAAATCAGAATAGTTTGAGTTACTTATTATTAAAGCTATAACTGCAGCAAATAGAAGAACTAGACCACTTGAAGCTTCAAGTTTAAAAAACCATTTGAAGGGTTTGGATATATAATTAATCATTTTAAATTAAATCCCTTATAAACAACTCGATATCCTTTAAAATTTCGTAAAAACTAAATAAGAAAAATTCTAAGTTTGGAAATATTTTATAAAGTTCGCTTTTAAATGTATCTAATATAATAATCAAAGCTATAAAAGAGATTATTAGAACCACAAGAAGAGACAAAAATGACACAAAAGTAAAATTTGATTTGGCTTTATATTTTGTTATTTCGTATGTTTTACTTTTACTCCGTGTCTTTGTTTTTTTATTTGAAACTATTTTATCATCTAAATTTGAGTCTTTCTCAATTTTGATTTCTTTTAAATTTTTAATTTTAGATATTTCTTTTTGTTTTTGAAAAAACCAAACATGATTACACGAACCACACTGAATTGTTCTACCTTCACTTGGAATTAAGCTCGAATCTACTTGAAAACTTTTATTACAATTAATGCATTCAATAATCATAAGGCCTATATATCAGATTTTTATAAAATTACCTTTATTTTAGTAATCTTTATACTTTGAAATAATTAATAAGTACTGTATTAGTATTCCACCCGGAGTGTAGCGCAGCCTGGTAGCGCATCTGGTTTGGGACCAGAGGGTCGCAGGTTCGAATCCTGCCACTCCGACCATCAAAACTATGAAAAAAGCAAAAATTTATAAACCCAATAAAACAGCTATGCAATCCGGTTTAGGTAAGACTAATAAATGGGTTTTAGAATTTGAGGTCAATAATCCAACTAAAAATCCTTTAATGGGTTGGGAAAGTTCAAATGATACTTATAGTGAACTTAAATTAGAATTTTCTACAAAAGAGCTAGCTATTAGTTATGCTAAAAAGAAAAAAATTGATTTTGAAGTAATTGAGTCAAAAAAAAGAAAAACAATAAAGAAGTCGTATGCAGACAATTTTTTGAGATAAATACATGTTTAAATTCTTTACTGAAAAAAAATGGCATTTGTGGAGTATAGGCGGAACTATATTAATTCTAGCAGCTACTTGGTATCAAGTTCAACTTGATGTAAGAATTAATGAATGGTTTGGAGAATTTTATGACACTCTTCAGAAGGCTTTAACTGAACCTAATTCTGTAACTGAGAAAGAGTTTATTGCATATTTATTTACTTTTGCAAAGATTGCAGCAGTTTATATTTTAGTAGTTATTTTTAGTGATTATTTTACAAGCCATTGGACATTTAGATGGCGAACAGCAATGGCTGACTTCTATCATGATAAATGGAATGATGCATCTTCTATTGAGGGAGCGTCTCAAAGAGTTCAGGAGGATACACTAAAATTTGCAAGAATAATGGAAGGTTTAGGAGCTGAATTACTTAGAAGCTTGATGACATTAATAGCTTTCACACCAATATTATGGGGCTTGTCAAAGAGCATCACAGTTTTACCATGGGTTGGTGAGGTAGAACATGCTTTAGTCTGGGTCGCTATTCTTTCAGCTTTAGGTGGTACAATTTTACTAGCTAGTGTAGGAATTAAACTTCCAGGAATTGAATATGACATTCAAAAAGAAGAGGCAGCGTATAGAAAAGAGTTGGTTTTAGGGGAAGATTTTAAAGAAAGCGCTAAACCAGAAAAAATTACTGACCTCTACGGTGGAGTTAGAAAAATACATTACAAAATGTATTTTCATTATCTTTATTTTAATGCTGTTAAGTGGAGTTACTTGCAAGGAATGGTTATTGTTCCTTATTTAGCTTTAGCCCCAACAATAGTTACTGGTGCTATCACGCTAGGATTTGTTCAACAAATTATCAGAGCATTTGGAAGAGTAGAAACTTCTCTTCAATATCTAGTAAGAAGTTGGCCAATTATCGTAGAATTAATATCTGTTTGGAAGAGATTAAGAGAATTTGAAGCAAATCTTGAAAAAAATATTTCTATAGAGAGTGCCTCTTAGTGAATCTAGACCAAAAATATCAAAATTTATTTTTAGAGGTTACAAATAAAGCAGCTTTATCCTCATTTCACTTTGTTGGTAAAGAAAATAAAATTGCTGCTGATAAAGCAGCTGTAGATGCAATGCGAAAAGCATTAAACAAAATTGAAATGAAAGGGCAAATAGTAATAGGTGAGGGAGAATTGGATAAAGCTCCTATGTTATATATTGGAGAAAAATTAGGTACAATGGATGGTCCAGAATTAGATATCGCTGTTGATCCATTAGAAGGAACCAACTTTGCTGCAAAAAACTTACCTGGTGCTTTATCAGTTATTTCTGTCGCAAGCAAAAATAATTTATTTAATGCTCCAGAAACCTATATGAATAAAATATCTGTTAACACATCTGAAGCTGGTGTAGTGGATTTAGATTATTCATTAAAAAGAAATATTTATAATTTAGCAGATTATAAAAATAAAAAACCAGAAAATATGACTGCTTGTATTCTTAATCGACCTAGACACAAAAGTATAATAAATGAACTCAAAGATCTTGGAGTTAAATTAAAACTAATTTCAGATGGTGATGTCTCTGGTGCATTATTGGTAACTGAGGAAAAATATGGAGTTGATATTTTTCTAGGTATTGGAGGTGGTCCAGAAGGTGTGCTAGCAGCTTCAGCTCTTGATGCTTACAACTGTAAATTCCAGGGAAGATTTATTTTTGAAACAGAAAATTCTAAATCAAGAGCTTTAAAAATGGGAATTAAAGATTTCAATAAGAAATATGAATTAAACGAAATAGTCTCGGGTGATTCAATTTTTTGTGCAACAGGAATAACATCAGGTGATTTAGTTTCTGGAATAAAGAAAGAAAAAAATGAATTTTTCACTGAAACCTTAATTACTCATAAATCATGTGGTTTAAAAAAAATAGTAAAATATAGTATCAAAGTATAATGTTATCAGTTTCAGGTAAAAACTGGAAAGAAGTCTCACTAAACAAAAGAATAGTTGATAAAGTAAAAAATGATACTAATTTATCGGATTTAGTAGCAAAAGTTCTAATTTCCAAAAAATTTAGTAATTTAGAGTTATTATCTTTAACGAATACTATTGATGTATTTAACCCATTTAAAAACGAAAAAGATTTTCAAATTGGTCACAAAATCCTTAAAAAATCAATTGAACTCAATGAAAAAATCATAATTATCGGTGACTACGATGTTGATGGTTGTCTATCAACTTCTTTACTAATAAATTTTTTAAATATAGTTAATAAAAAAGTTGAATATTATATACCTAATAGATTTTCTGATGGTTATGGTGCTAATTTAGATTTAATTAAAAAACTTGCTAAAAAAAATCCAGATTTAATAATAATGCTAGATTGTGGATCAAATGCAAATGCCTCAATTGAATTTTTAAATTCAAAAAAAATTAAATCAATAATTATTGATCATCATGAAATTTATAAACCATACCCCAAATCTAATTGTTTGATTAATCCAAAGAAAGAGGTAAACTATAAAAAATACAATTATCTTTGTACTTCCTCGCTAGTTTACTTTTTTGCTGACTCTTACCTTAATAAAAAAATATTTAAAAATTTTTTTGAAAAAAATCTAATTTATGTACTTTTAGCTACAGTGTGTGATGTAATGCCTTTAAGAGAACTTAACCGTGTAATAGCTATTAAGGTTTTAAATAACTTAAATAAATATGATCTTTCATTATTTAATAAAATTTTAGAAATTAAAAATATCAAAAGATTTTTAACTTTAGATGATTTTGGATTCTTGATAGGTCCAATAATAAATTCTGCAGGAAGATTAGGCGACGCAAACCAGATTGTTAAACTCATAACGTGTAGTAACAATTTAATAAAAAAAAAGATTTTAAATGATATCATCAAAACTAATGAAAAAAGGAAACAGATTGAGAAAAATTTTATAAAAGTATTAAATTTGAGTCAAATTTATAATAATAAAGATGAAGTATTAGTAATTTATGAACATCTATGCAATGAAGGAATTATTGGAATTGTAGCCTCAAGATTAAAAGAAATTTTTAACAAACCGTCGGTTGTTCTTACACGATCAAAAAACATTTATAAAGCTTCAGCACGATCAACAATAAATTTTAATTTTGGTAAACATATAAAATATGCAATTGATAAAAATTTAATTTTAAACGGTGGAGGGCATAATTTAGCAGCTGGTTTTTCTATAAAAAAAGAGAATATCGAAAAATTTAAAAAATACATTAATCAATCTTTTAAAAAGGAAAAAGCAATTTTAGTAAAAGAATACATTTCAAAAATTTCACTAAGCAAAATTAATAACAAATTTTTAAATGATATAAAGCCTTTAGAACCTTTTGGCGCAGATAATGAAAATCCATTTTTTTTAGTCGAGAATGTTAAGATCCTAAAACCTAAAATTATTAAGGATAATTATATAAGTTTTTACGTAAAATCGAAAACCGGACGAATTTTTCCTTCTATTTCTTTTAATTTTTTGGAGTCAAGTATAGGTAGGACATTATTGTACTACAAAAACGATGTAAATCTGATTGTACAAATAAAAGAAAATATTTGGAATAATAAAAAAAATCTTCAGTTAATAGTGATAGATATGATTCTTGATCTTAATAAAGCTTGATTAATAATAATTTTTACAATAAAAAACAGCAATTCGGTCCCTTCGTCTATCGGTTAGGACACGTGG
>MDTG01367508.1_pt1 | contig 14861 bp, 14 predicted proteins | sample 811421 | NCBI WGS metagenome assembly MDTG01 (sample SAMN05326645, study PRJNA326480) | marine metagenome | isolation source: seawater | place: Pacific Ocean: South East | collected 2011
GCACATGATTGAATCTCCGTTATTCTTAAATTTGTTCCAAAAGAATGTTTGTTATAAATAAATCTATTAGAATTTTTTCTTGTTTGATAATTTGTTCCATGATTTATGTAACTTTTACAAAAGTTGTAAATTTTTTTTTTATTTGTTGAAATCATCCCGCCTTCTCCAAGTGTAGAAATAATTTTATCATTACAAAACGACCAAGTTGCAATATCACCAAATGAACCCACTTGCTTTCCATTAATTGAAGCACCATGGGCTTGGGAGCAATCTTCGATAATTTTAATTTTATTTTTATTTGTTATTTTCTTAATTTTAATCATTTCGCATGGTAGTCCACCTAAATGAACACATATTATAGCTTTAGTTTTACTTGTTATTTTTTTTTTAATATCCTTCAAACAAATATTTTGGGTCACTAAATCTACATCAACAAAAATCGGCTTATAACCTGTATTCACTATGCATGATGCTGATGAAAAAAAACTTCTGGCTGGAACTAAAATTTCTGAATTCTTGGGTAATTTCAAAGATTTTATTGCAACTTCTAAGGCGACTGTTCCATTACAAATTGCAATTGAATATTTATTTCCAACAAAATTAGAAAACTCTTTTTCAAACTTTTTTCCGTGAGAGCCCGTAGTATAATTAATTTTGCCAGAATTTAGGATTTTTCCAACGTTAGATATCAATTGTCTACTAAAATTTGGCCAATTTTTTTGTGGCATATTTTCCTGGGACTCCTTTCACAAATGAATTTGATTTGATATTTTTTGTAATTACTGATCCTGCAGCAACAAAAACATTATCTCCAATTATACAATTTTCTATTATTTTAGAACCTACGCCAATCCAACAATTTTTTCCAATTTTTACATTACCTGCAATTATCACACCAGGACAAATGTGATTATGATCTTTAATAACACAATCATGATCTATTGACGCGTTTGAATTTATTATACAATTATTTCCTATGATGGAGTCAGTGTTAATAAAACTACCCGCCATAAGAACAGTTCCTTCTCCAATTTTAGATCCAATACCTGAATATGAAGTTGGATGAATTTGTTTGGAAAATTTTAATTTATTTTTTTTAAAAAATTTATAATATTTTTCTCTTATTTTGTTATTTCCTATAGCAACAATTACTTTTGAAATTTTTTTTTTATAAGCTATCATTTTTTTATGATCACCAATAACTTTAAAAGTCTTATTGGAAACTTGAAATTTTTTTTTTGATTTATCAAAAAAATAAATCTTTTTTCTTTTGACAATATCATATACCGATTTTGCATGACCGCCTGTTCCAAAAATAGCTAATGTCATATTAATCTATAATTTTTTCAACTTTGAAAGCCTCAGCGAAATTAGTAAAAATTTGACTTCCTCTCACTTTAGATAAATTAAGAATAGCTTCTTTCGACCTTGGATGAGGAAATTTTTTAACTTGTGATTTATATTTTAAGAATGCATTTATTTTAGAGTTTATTTCTGATCTGCTTAAGCTTACAAAAAAATTTGGATTAAAAGACTTTTCATTTTCATTCCACTCAGTTTCTGAAAGAACTTCATAAGATAAAATTTTTTTTAGTTTATTTTTATAATTAGTTCTTAAAGATATTTTTGCAGCTTTAAAAATAATTTTATGATCATCATGAATATCATTTGCTGAAGGTATTAAAACTATTTCTGGATTAATATTAATTAAATATTTTTTGATTATATTCGCAATCTTATAAATTGGATAATTATTTAAAATAAGACCTGGTAAATTTTCAAAATAAAGTTTTTTAGTTCCAATAAATTTATTAGCAATTATAGATTCATTTCTGATCTTCTTTATATCGATATCTGAATATAGTTCTGGAGCACCTCTACTTGCATTGGTAAGAATTAAAACACTAATATTATAATCTTTTTTTGAATACTTGGATATATACCCCCCACAACCTAATATTTCATCGTCAGCATGCGGCGATAAAATTAATATTTTTTTTTTCATTACAATAAATAATTACAGAATTCTAAAAGTTAATCAAATTAATTTAAAATTTAATTACTTTACAATTGAAGATTTATTTTTAAAAAATTTTATTATTAAAATTAGTGGTGTATTTAATATTACTTTAAAATAATTATTAAGATTATAGTTATTAACTAATTCTATATCTAAGTTAATCTTTTCTCTCAATGTACGATATTTTCCTGTAAAATTTATCTGAGACGTACCTGTTATACCTGGCAAGATTGTTCTTCTCTTTTTTCTTAAATGTTTGTTTATTTTTTTTTCAATTTTTTCGGGTAATGGTCTAGGTCCAACTATTGACATTTCATTTTTTAAAATATTTATAAATTGAGGAATTTCATCCAAACTAGTTCTTCTTAATATTTTTCCGAAAAGATTTAGCCGTAAATTTTCATTTTTATGAAAAGCATTCTTCATTGTTCTAAATTTAAAAATATTAAATTTTTTTCCTTTACGACCTATTCGAACTTGCTTAAAAATTATTGGCTTACCATCAAAAACTAAAATTAATAATGAAATTAAAATTAATATAGGAAAAAAGATAATTAAAATAATTATTGAAATAAGAATATCAAAAAATCTAATCATAAAATTAATAATTTAATATTTCCTGTTTAAATAAACTCATTAGTAACCTCAATTAAGATTTATAAAATTATCTGTATCCCCCAAAAAAATATCTTTATTTTCTAAAAAAATTTTTATTTTTTTTAAATCAATTTTATTTTTGGTACCAAGCTTAAAATTCAAAGAATTAATTATTTTAAAATAAGAGTTATTTATTTTCTTTTTTGATAAAAATATGAACTTTTTCTTTTCTTTTATTAAACAACTAAAATGTTTCTTTTTAATTTTATTAGAGCCAAAATGATCAAGTAAAATATATTTGTTTTCTTTATTATGCTTTAAATATCTAAAAATAAAAAAACTATTAAAATTTTTATAATTAAATTTATTTAAAATATACTCATTTTTTTTGTAAAGAAGATACCTCTTATTAAAATAATTCAAGTTTTTTAAAAAAAAACTGTTACCTTCAAATACATAATTTTTAAATTCATTAAGTTTACTTATTGGAATACTTTTAATTTTAATTGAACTTATTTTAATTGGCATAGTTTCATAAATATATAATTTTTTTTTAATCAAATTTTTATTTTTAAATCCAAAATTAGAATGATTATTTTTGTTTGGCCACATGACAATAGCAAAAAAATTTTTTTTAATAATCTTTTTCACCTCGATCAATAGCTTAGAAAAAATACCTTTACCTCTATAATTGGGATCAACCATACTAGAATGTCTAGAAAAAATTCTATCTTTTTTTTTATTAGCCAACCTTGTTGATACCATACCAACATTTGCAATTAATTTTTGGAGATCAAAAACTCCGTAGCAAAATGAGAATTTATCACTAAAATATCTCCATTTAAAAAATTGAAAACTTATTTCTTTTTTAAAGCAGATAAAAAATAATTTTTTAAATTGATTATAATCAGAAATTTTCAATTTCCTCATTTTTAAATGTTGTAATTTTTTTTCCATCAATTAATTTTTTTAAATATTTTAAGTATGTTTTGATTAATTTGATCTTGCGAAAAACTAGTATCAATAGTTTTGATCGCATTATTTCTCAACTTATGAAAAAAATTCTTGTTAAAATTAATGAATAGAATTTTACCTAATACCTCTTTATAAGAAGAAACAAACAATCCATTGAAATTGTCTTTTATTAAATCATTATTACCTCTTATATTATAACATATTACAGGGATTCCTTCTGACAAAGATTGCATTAAAGAAACAGGTAAACCTTCTCTCTTACTTAAATGCAGTAAAATATCATAATTTTTCATAATTTTATTTAAATTGGGATCAAATTTATTAAATGAGATTTTTTTTAATTTTTTTTGAGACTTAATTTGTTTAAATTGTTCAAAGTTTCCATAGCCATAACATTCTATATTTAAATTTTTATCTCTTATTCTTTCTGCTATTTTTAATAATTCATAATATCCTTTTTCTTTTTTATAAGCAGCTATAACTAAAATCTTTTTTATTGCTTTTTTTTTTTTAATCTTAATTTTTTTTTTAAAATTTAAATTTAAACCTACTCCATTAACTTTTTGACATTTTTTTTTATCTGTCAAATTATGTACTGCATAATTATAATCTTCAGAATTTATAGTAATAAAAAAATTTGTATTTAATGATAAAATTTTTTCAATTAATTTAAAGATTAATGATTTAAAAATATTTGACTTAGACATAAATCTAAAGCCATGGACAAAATATACTATTTTTACTTTTTTAAAAAAAGTAAATATTCTAAATAAATGTGAAGCAATAGGTGTGTGTAGATAAAATAAAGATGAACTATTTTTTTTAGTAAGTTCTAAAATTTGAAAAAAAATTTTAAAATATCTAATAAAATTAAATAATTGTATTGTTGATATTGGGAAATCTATTTGATACTTTATTTTTTCATCACATTCCAAATTTTTAGAATCAGAACAAGCTACAACTACTTCTAAACCTTTTTCAATAAAATTTTTAGCTTGAGATTTTAAAAAAGTGTTAAATGTAATTGATTTAGTGCAAATAAAAATTACCTTCATCCTAGTGTCCATTTTTTTAAATAATTTATTGCCATTTTATCTAGTGAATAATTATTGACTATTCTCAATCTAGAATTTTTTTTTAAACTGGTCCAAAATTTTTTTTTATTTTTATAGATATTTAAACATTTGATAATATTTTTATATATTGAATCAGGATCATTTTTGTTCATTATAAAACCACAACTATTGATAATTTTTTTTGCACAACCAACATCACTCGATAAAACAGGAATTTTACAAAGCATCGCCTCAGCTACAACATTAGGAAATGATTCGTCGTGTGAAGGTAAAATTAACATGTCTAAACCATTATAAAATTTCAATAAACTTTTTTTTTCTTTTAAAAAAAAGACCCTATCTGTGATTTTAAGATTTAAAACAAATTCTACTAATTCTTTATTATTGTAATTTATATTTTTTCCAACCATGTACAAATATACATCATCATACTTTTTAGCAATATTTGAAAAGGCCATTATTAAAGATGGTATGTTTTTTTGTTTACTATATCTCCCCGCAAAACCTATCAAGAAATGTTTTTTATTTTTTTTATATTTTTTTCTGAATTTTTTACGTAAAAAAAGTGAATAATAGTAATTTTTAAAACTATACCCATTATCAATCAAGACGGATTTATTTTTTGAATATTTATGAAAATTTTCATGAAAAGAAATACTGGCCTCTGAGCAATAAATAATTTTTTTTGGAATAAATCTTGAAAAGAAACCACATATCAATGAAAGAAAAATTGTAAATTTTTTTGAAATTTTTAAATTTAATTGTGTATGCCGAATATTCCAAAAAATTTTTTCATAAAAGATTTTAGGTAAAAATAATGTAATAAAATTGGAATGATACATCCAGCTTTGAATAACATCTGGGTTATAATTAGTTATAAATTTACGTAATTTGAATATATAAGTTATAAATTTAAAAAAATTCTTCTTTTCATTTATTTTGATAGAATAAACTTTAACTCCTAATTTTCCTAAATACTCTTCATAAAATCCATTATCAATTAAAGTTATAATTGTAATATCAATTTTATTTTTATATTTTTTCTTAAGAGTTTTACACAAACGAAAGAGGTTACCTTCTGCTCCTCCTTTTTTTAAACTGTTAATTATGTGAATGATTTTCATAAATTATATTTTCATTTTATAATAAAATATAGAATTAAATTAATATTGAATTTCAGTATATTCTTATCAAATTTATTAAATTTTTTTATCAAAAATAAATTTTTTTATTTTTGGTGCTGCAAGTAAAATTATTAGAATAACTATCTTGGATCTATGTCTAATTGCAGTCCCAAAATTTCCTACCCCAAGTCCAAAAACTATTAGATAAGATAATAATATTAATAAAATTATTCTTAATGCAGGATCTTTCCAAATTATCTTTAAATTTAATAAAATCAAAATACTCATGTAAAAATAAAGTATAGCATCAAAAAATCCCACAAAATGCTTAATTTCTTTTATTTCCCATGGAAGAGGGGAATATAAAAAAAACAAACTTCTTATTGGAACTTTATATATTAACTCGACTGGCTTGTTTACTGTTGTCCATTCAGGATAAGAAGCAACACCTCTGGTAGAGATTTTAGACTTTTCAATCAAAACTCCATAGTCTGTCATAAAATCAAAATTGTTTATATAAGGGATTTGAATATAATTGCTCACATAAAGTGAAAACAAAATTAAGAAAAATACAAAACTAATAAAAACTTTTATATTTATTTTAAAATTTAAAAATTTCTTAATTAATTGTTTTAAACTAACAACACCAACAATTATGACAAAAGTTATTGCACCAATAGCCATAGCACCATGAAAATAAATTGCTCCTGTAAATCCGATAATAGATAGAAAAATTGATTTAAAATTTTCTGTTTTGACCCAATCTACCACACCAATTAAAGCTACCAGAAGAAAATAACATACATAGGCCTCTCTCAAAACCAGAACAGAATATAAAATTAATGATGGAAACAATGCAATTGTCCATGCAACCTTTTGAGCAATATTTCGATCCCAGATTTTTAAAGCAAGTTTCCATCCTAAAAAAACACATCCAACTCCAAAAAGCATACTTATGGATTGCGCCATAATTATACTTCTACCAAACAAAGAGTATGGGATTGCAATAAACCAACTTATAAAGCGAGGATCTGGACCATGGTAATAATCTTTTAAATTAAAAAATCCATTTTGAGAAATAGTCCAAGCCTCACCTTCTAAAGAATTAGCATCTGCAGTACTATCTGGTAAAGTTATAAAGTAATTACCTAATATTATGAAAATTATTCTCACTATTAGTGCTGTCATAAGAATTTTAAAAATTTGAGGATGCTTTAAAGCAAGTATGTAAGTAATTAATGTAATTATAGAAATAGAGGTAAAGCCTAGAAGATCAAACATGAAATAAAAAAATATTAATTTATTTTATTGTAAATAGTAAAGTTATTTAAATTTATACTAACCTTTGAAATTAAAATCAAAATTTTAATTAAATTTAAATTTATAATTGCAAATGCACCTTATTTTTAGGAAATAAATATTTTAAATCATAAATAACATGTTTTTTTTTACACATTTCATGAATTGATTTTATTCCAATACTTTTAAATTTTTTATGAGCAACAGCAAGAATGACTGCATCATAAGTATTCTTATTAGGTTTTGAAATTGGATAAACTTTATATATGTTTTTAATCTCATTTTTATCTGCCCATGGATCTTTCAAATCAACCTTACACTTAGATTTTTTTAATTCATCAATAACAACTTTTACTCCTGAATTACGTATGTCAGCACAATTTTCCTTAAATGTTAGTCCCATTACTAAGATCCTAGCACCTTTAATGTTGATATTTTCTTGTTTTAATTTTTTTTTCAACTGCGATGCTATATGTAAACCCATGTTATCGTTAATTTCTCTTCCTGAGAGAATAATTTTTGGATTGTATCCAATTGTTTTAGCTTTATGTGTAAGATAATATGGATCTACCCCTATACAATGACCGCCTACTAAACCAGGTGCAAACTTTAAAAAATTCCATTTACTTCCAGCAGCATCTAAAACATCTTTAGTGTCAATATTAAGTCTGCTAAATAGGACAGATAATTCATTAATAAATGCTATATTCAAGTCACGCTGAGTATTTTCTATCACTTTTGCAGCTTCAGCAACTTTAATATTTGGAGCTTTGTGAGTTCCAACCTTAACAATACTTCTGTACAATTTATCAACAAATTCTGCAACTTCAGTGGTTGATCCTGATGTAATTTTCTTAATATTAGTAATATTATGTTTTTTATCTCCCGGATTAATACGTTCAGGACTATAACCACAAAAAAAATCTTTGTTGTATTCAAGTTTAGAATACCTTTCCAAAACAGGAACACATTTTTCTTCAATACAACCCGGATAAACTGTTGACTCATAAATAATCAAATCTCCCTTTTTTATGCATTTACCAACTGTTTTAGATGCACTGAGTAGAGGATTTAGTTCTGGTTTTTTATTTTTTTTTATAGGTGTTGGTACAGTAATGATAAAGCAATTTGCAAGTTTAAGATCTTCTTCATTATTAGTAAATCTAATTTTTTTTTTCTTTTTAATATCTTTTTTTGAAGTTTCAAAATTTTTATCAAATCCAACTTTTAATTGTTTAATTCTTTTTTTTTCAATATCAAAAGCAATTACAGTTTTTTTTTTTGCAAATTCAAGAGCAAGAGGTAAACCAACATAACCTAATCCAATAATAGCTATCTTCAGTTGATTGATTTTTTTGTTCATATTTTATAGTAATCTTTATACCATTTTACAAAATTATTAACTCCATCAATAACTGATGTATTAGGCTTGTATTTTAATTTACCACTGATTTCATTTATATTGGCATATGTGTCTGGAACATCTCCTAACTGTAATGGTAAAAAATTAATCTTTGCTTTTTTTTCTAAGCTTTTTTCAAGAGCGTTAATATAATCCATGAGATGAACAGGTTTATTATTTCCTATGTTGTAAATTCGCCATGGAGCTTTACTGCTTGCAGGATCTGGTTGATCTCCTCTCCAGTTATCATTGATGTTTGCAATACTATCTAAAGTTTTTATTACGCCGTTCACAATATCATCGATATATGTGAAATCTCTAGTGTGTTTTCCATAATTAAAAACATCAATTGGTTCACCTTCCAAGATAGCTTTAGTAAATTTGAATAATGCCATATCAGGTCTACCCCATGGTCCATAAACTGTAAAAAACCTAAGTCCCGTCGTTGGTAATTTATAAAGATAACTGTATGTATGTGCCATTAATTCATTGGATTTTTTAGAAGCAGCGTAAAGAGAAAGTGGATGGTTGGTGCTATCATGTTCTGAAAAAGGCATTTTTGTATTAGCCCCATATACACTCGAAGTGCTAGCATATACCAAATGTTTTATTTTATAATGACGACAATTTTCCAAAATATGGGCAAATCCTAAAATATTACTATTTATGTATGTTAGAGGATTTTCTATAGAATATCGTACACCTGCTTGAGCGGCTAAATTAACTACTTTATATGGATTATTTTCTTTAAAAATTTTTTCTAATCCATTTTTATCTGCTAAATCTAGACAAAAGTGTTGATAGTTAGAATATCTTTCTAATTGTTCTAACCTTGCATCTTTGATTTTAGGATCATAATAATCATTATGATTATCTACACCTATTACATAATCACCACGCTCTAAAAGTTTTTTGCATAATGAAAAACCAATAAAACCAGCAGAACCTGTAACAACAATTTTTTTCTCGTCTTTTTTCATATATATTGATCTATAGGATTTAATTTAAAATTATACTAAAAAAAATCATCAGTGAAATTCATTTAGAAAAATCTATACTTTGTTAAATTAATTTTTTTTAAATAACTAACTTAGCTCTATTTTTCCAAGAATACTTATAAAAATCTGCTAATGCTTGATTAGCAATAGACACTCTTTGACTCACATCTCTTAAACTATTAATCGAATCTATCCATAAATTAATGTCATCACAATCCAAAAGTATTGAATTTTTATCATTAAGCACCTCTCTTATTACTGGTAAGTCAGAAGCAATAATCGCTTTTTTACTAGACATATACTCAAAAATCTTCAATGGGGACATAAACTTACTGGTATCTCCTTCTCCCTCTATTGTCACTTTTTTCTCATAAGGTGCTAATACAACATCAAAAGAGTTTCTGTATTTTACAGTTTCTTTTGGAGGCACAAATCCATAAAAAAAAATATTATCTAACTTTAAATTTTCAGCATATTTTTTCCAATATAATATATCTTCGTTTAGCCCCCCCACTATATGAAAAGTAATGTCATCTATTTTTTTTGCAAATTCGATAATATTTTCTAATCCCCTACCTTTATAAAGATGCCCAACATATCCAACTTTTAAATCACTTTTAGATCCCAAAAGTTCAATTTTTTTATCAAAATCTAATACTTCATCTGCGCCATCATGTGCCACATATATTTTAGAAATATTCAAATATCCTTTTTCTAAATACATATTTTTTAATGCTTGAGAAATTACTACTAGTCTTTTAAAATTTTTGGATTTTATAAGTTTTTTGAAAAAAAATAATCTATGATTTTTTTGGTGAAAAATTGCCTCATGTGTTTCAAAAATTACTAAATTTTTTAGTACTGCTGCAATATAACATCCGTGTAAAAATCTTCCATAAACTAGATCAAATTTTTTATTGAAGATCAAATAAAAAAAAACACTCAAGAGGTATATAATTGCACCACCTTTTAATTTTGGATGCCAAAATTTTTTTATTCTAAAATTTTCTTTAACTCCATAATATCCGTAAACATCCTTCAAATCTGTTTCAGATTTGTTTTTTATATTTGGTGCTAGCAATACCACCTCATGTCCATTATCAGAAAATGCCTGACACATTTTCATAACGTGTATACTGTTTGCTGTTCTTGATGGAATCATTGATTTTGAAATGTATAAAATTTTCATATAATTTATGTTATTTAAAAAATATTTAAAATTTAAATTATCCTCTTATTATTTTTTTTAAAAATAATTTTTTTAATGTTTTTTCTATTTTATATGATTGAGGCATAAATCTTAAAATTTCATTTGAAATTGCAAATGTATCCAAATTATTTGTACTCTTTAAAAATTTTTGATATTTCAGGTCTTTGAGGATTGATAGTGTATCCTCATTAAAACTATCGTTTCCCCCAAAAGGCATACTAAAAACTTCTGATTTAGTGACATTTAATTTATCAATAACATTTTTACAATTAATTATTTCTTCATATTGTTCTTTTTTGTTAAGAGATGAAAGCATATAATGGTTATCTGTATGATTACCGTAACTAATTAATTTATCTTTGATAAAATATTTTTTACTATCAAAACATAATCTATCACCGTCATTTAGTGAAATTTTTTCAGTTGAAAAAAATCGATCGATATCTTTTTCAACTTTAATACTATTAAAATTTTGATGCTTAGAAACTGAATAAAATTTATTAATATGTTTTTCTTCAAATAATTTTGAGGTATTTACGTATTTTGCAACCATATTTTTTTCAATTAAATATCTTACTTTGTCTCTCCAAAAAATTTTTCCACTTAAAGTGGAAGAATTTATAAAAATAGTTACTGGGATTTCTAAATTTTTAAATACATCTAACGCTTCATCAACAACATTTTTATAACCATCGTCTACGGTGAGACAGGCGAGACCTTTTTTATTTTTAGCAACTATATACTCATCTATAGTTACAAATTTCCAGTACTTTTGAATAGTTTTTAATTGTAAGTTTAGTATATCCAAATTTACATGATCTATATTACTATTAAATCCTGAATTGGTTCCTAGTGAATGATATAAAAGTATAGGATTTAATTTTCTTGTAATTAGTTTAATCGGGATTAGTGATGTAACAATATCTCTAAAAAAAATTTTCATTTAAATATTTGTCTTAATATCTTGATAATAAGGAAATATTCTATCAATGATATTTCCAAATTCTTTTTTTTCTAAATCATTCCAATCTTTATAGTTATACTTGTAATTAGAGCCTTTATTTGGTGCTTTATTAATAATATTATAAAACTCTTTTTCACTCATTTTGTTTTCAAAATTAAATTTTGACGATAGTCTTAAATAAAAATCATAATTTTGATCTATATCCTCTAGTTTTAAAAAAAACTTATCAATATCTTGAAATTTTTTAAAATCATCTAAGATAGCTTTATTAATTGTAGCCCAAAACCAAGTTATTTTTCCTATCCTTGTCAAATTAATCCATTCATTAAAATATTCATTATTAGGTACTATTCTTGAAAAACTTCTACTTAAATTATTTGACTCATCAATTATTGGGCCTTTATTGCTAACAAAATAATTCGAATTTAAATACCAGCCCTTTTTGTGAAAAGACTCAACTGAGTGAATAGGATTTCTTATGTTAAAGAATATAAAATTAGGATTTAATTTTTTAATTAACTCTTCTACACCAAAAGAAAAATACGGAGAACCAATCAAAGTATTATTATATTTTGATAAATCTCTATTCACTACCAACATTAGCAGTTTAAAGAATCCTTCTTTATCTATTGGTAAATTATAATAAGTTATATATCTGTAAAAAGACTCTAAATCTGAAAATCTTTCACATGTACCAACCCAATTTGAGTGAGAATTAAATATTTTTGAAAACCAATTTTGACCACATCTCCCAGCACCAAAACTTAGTACAAGCTTATTATTCTGACACCTATTAAATGATTTGTATTTTATAAGCTCTTCATAAGATGGTTTTTTTAACTTTAAAGCCTCTTTTGAAAATCTAAAAAATTTATTTTTAATTTTGTATATTAGATTTTCCATGAATTTTTCTTAATTTTAAAATCATTTAAATTAGTACACTATTTACAATTGAAAATATTTAAAGTTTTCATTTTAGGGAAATCTTTATTTATTACAATTTTAAAAGAAAAATTTTCAAATTCTTTTTAGATTTTACTTGAACTAAAAACTATACTTGTAAGATATTATTATATTTTATATTATCATCCCAATTATATACTATTTTACCTAATTTTGTTTTGCTTATAAATCTTCCTTGATAATAGTCCCTATTAAGCATTTCTTCATTAGTTAATTCTCTGTTAGGTGATCCTAGAATTTTAGAGAGCTCTGATTTTTTATATTTTTTTCTTATATGTTTTAATATTTCAGAATTTGAAGAGTCTACTGCTTGTCTTAATTGTTTAAGTTGAGATGGATTGACAGAAACAACACCATCTTTAGTATCATTTTTTTTTAAGATGGTAAAATGTCTTTCAATCCATGTTGCTCCTAGAGTTTTTGATAAAGAAGATAAGTCATACGAGTAAATATCTGGATTTGAATGATCACTAAACCCAACATTATTTGTTAATGTTTTTAAAAATTTAATCCTCGATAACGAAGCAACTTCTGGGGTTGTTGGATATATAGATATACAATGAAGTAAGACAAACTCTCTTTTAATAGATTTTAATATATTTACTGTTTCAATAATTTCTCTATCGTAAGCTCCACCTGTTGATACAATCATTTTTGAATTTATCTTTGAGGTTATTTCTTTAATCATTGCATGAGAAGAGCAATCAAAACTAGAAATTTTAAGATACTTTAAATTCATTTTTCGAATTAATTTAATCCTATTTCTTGTAAAAATAGTTGTCATAGGTTTGATCTTATATTTTTTACAAAGTTCTAAAAATTTAAAGTGCTCCTCTTGAGTTAAGTCAAGATGTTTAAGTCTTTGATATTCTAAATTAAATGGTCTTTGTCTACATTTCGTGTGCCCACCTTCAAATAAACCTTTTTCAAATCTTAAACGATGATTTAAATCTTTTGATCTCATCGATTGTATCTTTACATAATCTGCTCCATTTTCCTTCGCAGCATGTATCATTTCTTCAACTATACTAAGGTCTCCATTATGATTTTGACACAGTTCAGCAATTAAATTAACTTTTTTCATAATCTCCTATTATATTCCTTATTATTTGATTTGCACCATTTGCCTTTAATTTTCTAGATTTTAATTTGTTTTTAATTTTTTTCATATCTTTTTTTATAAAATGATTAATTTTTTTAGAAAAGTTAGCTTTAAAACTAGACTGTTTCATTATTGAACAAAATTTTAATTTTTTCATTTGATTTAAGTTTTCTTTTATCTCTGGATTATTCTTCTCGTCAATTAATAGAGCTGGTTTTTTAAAAATTAAAATTTCCGTTATAGTGTTAAAACCACCTCTTGCTACTAAAAAATCTACGTAAGAAATTAATCGATGCATATTTTTTAACCCCTGAATAGGTATCAAATTTTTTTCTTGAGCAATATATGTCCTTAACTTGTAAGAAAAATTATCTACAGATATATAGAAATCTACATGTTGCATATGTTTTAAATATTTAATTGTTTTTTGTATCAAATTTGAATTAGTTTTTGTTCCATTATCCATTATTAAACATTTATATTTGTTGGTACTTTTAAAAAATGCGTTTGTACCTTCTCTAAAAATATTTTTATTAAAAATTAAATTTGTTTCTTGTAATTTAAAGTAGTCATTAGCTAAAATTTTTTTTTTTATAAATGTTGAAAAATAAATTTTATCTGACATTTGTAAACTTTCTTTTATCATTTTTGTTTCTTTCAACTTTTTAAATTCTGTATTAAAAAAAAACCAATCCCATGCAAATCTTGCAACTCCATATGACGGAATATTTAAAATTTTACCTAATTTAAAGGCTTCAGGCACTAAATCAGAAATAATTATATCAAAATTTAATTTTTCTTTATTCTTTAATAATTTTTTTATGTGATTAATTGATTTTATTGGCCATTGAACGAGTATTTTTTTTGTCTTAATGAGATCTAATTCACCATTTTTTTTTTTTACAGTATGAAGAGTATTTGGATAATAATTATAATTTAATTTATTACCAAAATATTCTTTTAAAAATAAAAGTCTCTTATTATTAAAAATAGTAAATTGAATTTTTGGATTATATTTCAAAAATTCAGTGATAATCGTTTTTTGACGTACAGAATGTCCGTATCCTTCATCAGAAATAAAAATTGCTATTTTTTTAATTTTTTTTTTCGATATTTTTTTTTGCATTTAGA
>MDTG01399532.1_pt1 | contig 14861 bp, 16 predicted proteins | sample 811421 | NCBI WGS metagenome assembly MDTG01 (sample SAMN05326645, study PRJNA326480) | marine metagenome | isolation source: seawater | place: Pacific Ocean: South East | collected 2011
AGAAAATTTGCATTTTCTAGGGTCAGAATGACACATAATATTATTGATAATGATTAGTATTGCTCTTTATAAACCTGATATTCCGCAAAACACGGCTTCTATTTTGAGATTTTGTGCTTGCATGAGATTAAAAATACACATTATTGAACCTTGTGGTTTTAACCTTAACGACTCTAGATTTAAAAGAGTAATTATGGATTATATTAATCAGAGTAGTATTATTAGATATGAGAATTTTGACGAACTATTAAAAAAAAATAAAAAATCAAGAATAATATTAATGACTACTAAAGCTAAAAAGTCTCTTTATAAATTTAAATTCAAAAAAGATGATATCATTCTTCTTGGAAGAGAAAGTAAAGGGGTGCCAGAATATGTACATCAAGCGCTTAAAAATAAATTGAAAGTTCCTATATCATCTCAAACAAGATCTTTAAATGTTTCGATCACTGCCTCTATTTCTGCGGCTGAAGCATTAAGACAAATCAACAAATTTTAATATGCATATTGAAGATAAAAAAACACACGCAGAGAATTGGTTTTCTTATTTGCAAGCACAAATATGTGGGCACTTCGAAAAAATTGAGAAAGACGCAAAAAGTTATAAAAATTTTGTTTCTAAAAATTGGTATAAAAAAAAGGTTAATGATGGTGGAGGAACTTACAAAATTTTAACAAATGGAAAAATATTCGATAAAGTTGGGGTAAATAAATCTACTGTATCTGGTATATTCTCAAAAAAATTTCGAAAAAAAATCCCTGGAGCCAAAAATGGTAAATATTGGGCATCTGGAATTTCAGTTGTTGCCCATATGAAAAATCCAAAAATCCCAGCAATTCATTTTAATACAAGATTTATAGTTACATCCAAAAGTTGGTTCGGGGGTGGAATAGATCTTACTCCTTGCTTTGATGATAAAAAGGAAAAATCTTATTTTCATTCTAAATTGAAAAAAGTTTGTAAAGAAAACAAAAAAAATTATATAAAGTATAAAAATTGGTGTGATAAATACTTTTTTTTACCTCATAGGAATGAACCAAGAGGTGTAGGTGGTATATTCTTTGATTATGAGTTTAAAAATTGGGAAAAAGACTTTAAGTTTGTAAGAGAGGTCGGAATGAGTTTTATTGAGATTTCAAAAAATATTATTAAAAAAAAAGAGAGCCTAAAATACAATGATAAGGATAAAGACAAGCAACTTTTTAAAAGGGGAAGGTATGTAGAATTTAATCTGCTATATGACAGAGGTACAAAATTCGGATTAAATTCGGGAGGTAAGACTGAGGCAATTTTAATGTCATTACCTCCAATTGCAAAATGGTAAATTAAATGGATAAAGAACCAATAACAAAAACTGGTTTAGAAAAATTAAAAAAAGAACTAGAAAAATTAAAAAATATTGAAAGACCAAAAATAGTTGAGGCAATCGCTGAAGCAAGATCTCATGGTGATTTAAAAGAAAATGCTGAGTATCATGCTGCTAAAGAGCAACAAGCAAAATTAGAAGGAAGAGTGCTGTCAATAAATGACACCATAGCAAGAGCCAACGTTATTGACGTAACTAAGTTAGAAAATAATGGAAAAGTAATATTTGGATCTACTATAACTGTTGAAGACTTGGAGGCAAAAAAAAAAATTAAATACAAATTAGTCGGCAAAGACGAAGCAGATATTAAACAAAATTTAATTTATTTTAAAAGTCCCATAGGAAAAGCTTTGATTGGGAAAGATTGTAATGCAATGGTAAGTGTTGAAACACCTTCTGGAGAGAGAAATTTTGAAATTTTGAAGGTGGATTATTTATAATATAAATTTAACTTTTTTTTATTATGATTTCCATATCTTCAAGTGACAAAAAAAAGTTATTTTTAATCCAAATTTGTTCGGCTTCATTTAAAACTATGCCAATTTTTTTTCCTTCTTTTATACCTTTTTTAATTAAAAATTTCCCATCATATGGAAAAGTTGGAATTATCTCCTTTTCTAAAACTTTAAAAAAACCGACATCCTGTAAAGCAATTTTCTTTTTATCTAATAAATGAAGAGAATACAGTATTTTTAAATTTTTTAATCCAATTTTGTACAAATTTTTTTTTAAATTTTTTTTGAAAAAATCTTTATCTTTTTTTAAGTCGTTAAATTTAGAACTTATTAAGCTTAAATTCTCTTTAATTTTATTTGAAACGTTATATTTGTGTGAAAAATACTCATGATTAGATTTTGTGTTTATAAGAAGAATGCATAGAAGCAATATTTCTGAACTTTCAATATGATTGTTTAAAACATTAAAATTTTTTAATCTATGAGTATTTTCTAACTCAGGGTAAATTAATGAAAAAACTTCTAATAGCTCGTTGTTTTCAATTATTTTGTAAAAATTTTTTAATTTCAAAATTTTTAATAATTCAGATAGAACTCGCTCTTTGGAAAGATTTTTTATACCATTAAGATTGAGCTTAATTGCTCGAGCATCAGAAATTTCTACGGACGAGTTATATTGAATTGAAAATCTTAAAAATCTTATTATTCTCAGAAAATCTTCTTCTATTCGAGTTTGTGGATCACCAATAAATTTAACAACATTATTATTTAGATCTTTAACACCTTGTTGAGGGTCATATATTTTCCCTTTTTTGTTCAAATAAATTGCATTAATGGTAAAATCTCTTCTTTTAGAATCTTCTTTCCAATCATTTATTGTCTCTATTTCTGCGTGTCTTCCATCAGTTTTTATATCTTTCCTTAATGTTGTTAGCTCATATTTTTTATTTTTAGCAACTATTGTTACTGAACCATGTTCAAGACCAGTTTCTATAATTTTAAATTTTGTATTTTGTAATTTTTCTTTTAACTCATTTGGAGTGAATATAGTGGCGATATCGATGTCATCAACTTTTTTTGATTGTAAGTGATTTCTAACACATCCGCCAACAAACATTGCAACTTCTTTATCTTTTTTTATACCTTCCTCTAAATTTCTAAATAAAAGCTTAATATCCTTAGTTTTGTAAAAAGGAAAAAAATACTTGTTAAAAAAAGTTGTAAATTTATGAATAATTTTTTTCATGTTTTGGCTGGGGCACTAGGATTCGAACCTAGGATGGCGGTACCAAAAACCGCTGCCTTACCGCTTGGCTATGCCCCAATACATGTTTGATATATCATAAAAAAATTAATTTAAATAGTTTTTGTAATAACGCACCAATATTTAGGGTATTTTCTTTTTAAATTAGTATTTGCGGCCTTAGCTGTTTTTTTTGATTTAAAAATACCATAACAAGCTGAACCTGAGCCTGTCATTCTTGACATGATGCAACCATTTTGTTTATTTAAAAAGTTAATTAATAAAGAAATTTTTGGATACTTCTTTTCTACAATCCTTTGAAGATCATTTTTATCTTTTTTAATAATTTCAATGAATTTCTTTTTTTCAATTTTTTTAACATATTGTTTGCCTGAAGACGTACTAAAAGTTTTAACCATCTTGTATATTTCTTTTGTTTTACAATTAATAAATGGAAAAACAACTATAAGTGGATAATTGATTTTATTTTTTCCTTTTGTAACTTTTCCCAATCTTTTTTGGAAAGAGTATTTGTTTAAAAGTAACCTAAAGTCTGATCCTATTTTTTTTTCAAGCGCTATTAAAAGTTTATTTGAAATTTTATTTTTCAAAAAATATTTTACAATACTTGCTGAATTACTTGTGCCACCCCCCAATCCTGCAAAAACAGGTATATTTTTTTTAATTAAAATTTTGTAAAAATTTTTGATAATTTTTAATTTTCTAAGTAATTTTAATGTTTCAATAACCGTATTTTTTTTAGAACTAACCTTATTTTTAAATTTTCCTTTAAAAATAATCTTATCTACTTGAGATTTTTTTATAATCAATTCATCATATAAACTTATAAGCGTTGAGTTAGTCTCAATATTATGCAAATTATTTTTTTGTTTATTAAGAACTCTTAAAGTTAAATTTATCTTTGAATAAGATTTTATCTTCATTAATTTGATATTAGTGGGCCGTTGAGAATTTTTTCCTTAATTTTGTTTTTAAGATCTGAGTCTACGTCTTCTAGATTTAAAACGTATTTCCAATAATATCTAGCTTGTAATTTTTCACCGTTCATCCACAAACTATCAGCAAAATGATCATTTACAATAGGATCTGAGGGCATGAGTTGGACTGCTTTTTTTAGGAACAGTTTTGCCTTTTGATATTTTTTTAATTTGAAGAAAGCCCAGCCTAATGAGTCCGTTATGTAACCATCATTTGATCTTAATCTATTAGCCTCTTCTAACATTTGAAGTGATTTTTCAATTTTAATTCCTTTTTCAATCCAACTATAAGCTAAATAATTAATTACATATGCTTGATCTGGTTTTGCATCTAATGAGTTTAAAAAATCTTTTTCGGCCTTTTCCCAGTTTCCTATTTGTTCATAAGCTATTCCTCTTCCGTCCTTTGCTTTTGGATAAAGTTCATGCGTTTTAGAAATATTTTCAATTACTTGAGTATAATAGTAAATTGACTCTTTAAATTTTTGATTATTTTTTAAAAATTGGGCAAGATCAAAAGTTTGGTAAGAGTTAGGTGACTTTAAATTTTTATAATTTTTTTCTAAAGAGTTAATTGCATTTTCAGTTTTAGAATCTTCAATTTGTAGTAAAGCTATTTGCTTTGAGGAATGCCATTTATAATGACTTCCAAACTTTTTTAGGAGCTGATAAATTTTTTCAGCTTTTTTATTATCCCCTATCATTATAAAATTTTCTGCTAGAAGAGTATTGTATGAAAAAAAATTTTGGTTCAGAAATTTTGCTAAATTTGTATAAAAATTTGAGAGTGAATACAAAGTTTGAGTCGATAAAGCGTTAGCTGTTATATATAGTAATTCAGCAATTACATTTGATATATCTTTACAGTCAAAATTATTTTTTAAATAATTTTGATTATTATTTTTAATATCTGAATAAAATTGATTTAGTAATAAATTCCTTGGTACATCGATTAATTTTTTTTTCAAAATTAAATTGGCTTTTTTTGATAAACCTTTTTTATATAAATAATCAGCGTAAAAAAAAGTATATCTTGAAAAATCTGTATTCTTATCATTTGTTAAATTTAAAAATTTTGTCTCTACACTTAAAGTGTCAAAATAACAATTTAAAAAAACATCATTGATTTTTTTAATATTTTTATACTTGGGACTAATCAGCTGAAATATCTCTTGTGATTGATTATAATCCAAATTAAATTTTTCTACCTGTAACCAACTAAATATTACCTGGCTAAGCAATTCTTCCAAAAGAGTATAATCATCCTTATTAATTGATGATAAATATTCATCTGCTTTGATATAATTTTTATTTTTAATTAATTTACTTACTATAATTATATCACTTTGGAAAAAATTAATTTCTTTTTTTTTGAGTTTTTTCGAATAAGAAAAAGCTTCGTTAATTTTTGAGTTATTAATAAGAGTTTGAATATAGGATTTTGAATATTCAAAATGATTGTTTTCAAGATTTTCAAGATCTTTTAAAAAATTATAGGAGTCGTTGTATTGATTGTTTTGCAAGGAAATAATTCCTGAAAAATAGTTAGATAAAGAGTCTCCTTTGTAATATTTTTCTAAACTCATACTAGAACTTGTTAATAAAAAAACATACAAAAAGATAATTTGTAAAATCAAATTATTTAGTTTAAAAATTTTAGCCATAATGTCGAAAAATATAAATAACAAATTAACTAGATTAATTAAATACTATAGTTTAATAAATCACAATTTAATCTTAAGCAATAAAACTATTAATCGTTATAACTTGAGCCAACCAAATATTCAAAAGGATAAGGCATTAAATTTACAAAAGCTCAGAGAGAGAATAAATGAAATAAAAAATTGTAAATTGAAAGAAAATGCCTCAAATCTTGTTTTTTCAGATGGAAATCCTAATTCAAAAGTGATGATTATTGGAGAAGGACCTGGAGCTAACGAAGATAAAGAAGGTTTTCCATTTGTTGGTAGAGCTGGGCAGCTTTTAGACAAAATGTTAAATGCGATAAGCCTCAATCGCGATAATGTTTACATAACTAATGTTGTAAATTATAGGCCTCCAGAAAATAGACGGCCTACAGAGAAAGAAATAGAACGATATTTGCCATATCTAAAAAAGCATATTGAAATTATTAAACCAAAAATTATTTTACTCTTAGGAAGCACTGCTATGAATGCTATTTTACAAAATACAGAAGTAATTTCAAAAATTAGGGGTAAGTGGTATGAAATAGAAATTAATAATATTAAAATCTTTTCTATAGTATCTTTTCATCCGGCTTATCTTCTAAGACAGCCAGACCAAAAAAAATTTTCTTGGATAGATTTAAAAATGATAAGGGATAAACTAAAAAAAATAAAATAACTTTGAAAAAATACAGATTAATAGCTGGAGTTGATGAAGTTGGAAGAGGGTGTTTGGCTGGGCCAGTCGTCTCGGCAGCGGTGATTTTAAAAAAAGGTGTGCTAATAGAAAATTTAAAAGACTCAAAAAAACTTAGTTTTCATCAAAGAATAGAAATATCTAAAAATATTAAAAGAAACTCATTTTTTTCATATGGAATTGCTTCTGTGAGAGAAATTGAAAAATTAAATATTCTGCAAGCTTCGCTATTGTCTATGAAAAGAGCTATTAACAATTTATCCAAGAAACCTGATCTGGTTATGATAGATGGAATTTTTGCTCCCAAAATTAAAAGCATTTGCAGAACCGTTATTAAAGGTGATGAAAAAATTAAGTGTATAAGTGCTGCTTCTATTTTAGCTAAAGTTTATAGGGATGAAATAATGATAAAAATGTCAAAAAAATTTAAAAACTACAATTGGAACAAGAATTTTGGTTATGGAACTAAGCAACATATCTACGGACTAAAAAAACATGGTTTAACAACAATGCATAGAAGGAATTTCAAACCAGTACACAAGATGTTGTTTAAATAATTTCAAAATTACTAAAAATCTTTTTTTTCACGTAAAAATAATTGACCAAAGATTCAATTTAAGGTTGAATCTTTTTATGTCTTTTATTTTAAATAAGATTGTGTGCGGAGATTGTTTAAAAGAATTAAAAAAAATTCCGGACAATTCTTTTGATTTAGTTTTTGCTGATCCTCCATATAACATGCAAATAGGAGAAAATTTAATTCGTCCTGACTCTAGTAAAGTTAATGGAGTTAATGATGAATGGGATAAGTTCGATAGTTTTAAACATTATGATGAGTTCTGTAAAACTTGGCTTTCTGAATGTAAAAGAATATTGAAAGATGAAGGAAGTATTTGGGTAATAGGATCTTATCATAATATTTTCCGATTGGGCTACCACTTACAAAATTTGAAATATTGGCTGCTTAATGATGTAATTTGGAGAAAAAATAATCCTATGCCAAACTTCAAAGGCACAAGATTTACCAATGCCCATGAGACATTAATATGGGCTTCAAAAAATAAAGGCTCAAAATACACCTTTAATTATCAATCTCTTAAATGTTTAAATGATGATTTGCAAATGAGATCTGATTGGACATTGCCTATTTGTAATGGAAAAGAGAGATTAAAAAAAAATGGAAAAAAAATTCATTCTACACAAAAACCAGAAGCACTACTTCATAGGATAATATTAGCTACTACAAATAAAGATAATTCTATTCTTGACCCTTTCGTAGGAACTGGCACAACAGCAGTTGTTGCAAAGAAATTAGGTAGAAAATACTATGGTATAGAAAAAGATAAAAAATACTTTGAAGCAGCAAAAAAAAGAATAAATAAAACAATCAAAATTGAAGACAGTTATCTTGATACTATTGAAAATAATAAATCAAAACCCAGAGTACCTTTTGGTTCATTAGTTGAATTAGGTATTATTAAACCTGGGGCATTGTTATTTGACCCAAAGAGAAAAATTAACGTGAAAATAATGGCCGATGGAAGCATAAAATATAAAGAGTCTGAGGGTTCAATTCATAAAATTGCTGCAAAAATAATGGGAACAGAAAGCTGTAATGGTTGGACTTACTGGTATTACAATCAAAACGGATCGACTGTTTCAATAGATAGCTTAAGACAAAAGTTTATTGCCGAAAAACAAATTTAGTTTTTATAAACTGAACCAAGATAAGAATTGATGAAAGTTTTTCTTTTTACTAAAAACTTAATAAAAAAATTTCTTAATAATTGCATAATTTTACTTGAAAAATGAAATACAACATAGTTAAGATTTGATCTTCTTCTTATTATTTTTGCTCTTTTTGATCTTTTTTGAAAATATAAATTTTGAATACCTATTTTTTCCTCATTGATTAAATTAAATAATTCAAATGCACTTTCGATAGATTGAGCTGCTCCCTGAGCTATTGTTGGTAGGAATCCATTAAAAGCATCACCTATATAAAAAACTTTATTATTTGATGATGGAACTATTTTAGGAGTTGCATATAGAGGCCATGATTTTATATTTTCCTTAAAGACATTTTTTAAATTTGGATTTTGTCTAATTACCTTCTCAGCTAAAAATTGTACATTATTAGGATCATAGTTTTTATTTCTCACTATACATACAAAATTGAGATCTTTATTTTTATTAATTGGATAGATAACTAAATGACAATTGCTACCCATCATTAGACTAATTTTAGATCGATCTATATCTAATTCAGAATTTGACGTAATAATTGTTCTTAAAGCTATAGCCTTTTTGAATATTGGTTTATTAATCTTTTTTTCAAAAAATGATCGTGTATTAGAAAAAATACCATCAGCACCAACGACAAAATCTACAAGATCATTTGTGTTATCGTCAAATTTTATAAGCACTTTGCCTTTAATTTCTGATACTTCTTTTATTCTTTTTCCAAATCTTATATGTTGAGTATAAATATCATCTTTTAAAAACTCAATTAAAGTGGATCTTTGTAAAGTTGTGTACTTATTATCAATTGAATTAAATTTTGTTATATCTAAATCACAAATTTTTTGATTTTGCATATTGTAAAAATCAATACCTGAAGGGTAGTACACTTTTTCATTATCAATTTTATGGAAACCAATTTCATTTAATATTTTAGTACTATTAACTGATAATTGTATCCCATATCCCTCATTTAATGGAAGGCTTTCATTTTTTTCATAGACCATAAAGTTATGTTTTTCATATTTGTGAAAAAAGTTTGCGAGGGTTAAACCGGCGATACCTGATCCAATAATTGCAATTTTTTTTTTCATTAAAATAAAACAGAAACGTATTTAAATATTTTTTTTGTAAAAGAAGGCATAAATTCTTTATTTGATTTTATAGAGTGCCAAGTGTAATCGGCTGGTATATTATTCGAAAATTTATAATATAAATTTATATTTAACTTTTTATTTGATATTGAATTTTTGTATTTAGAAAGTAGTCTCCAATTTTTTGAAGTTTTTCTAATATTTGAATTTTCTATTTGCGGTAAATAAAATGTATTTAAAAAACCTAAATTGTTGTTTTTGGTTAATGCTATCTGACCTTTTTTTGATAAGTAGCAAAAAATATTTATATTTTTTTTGATATTATTTTTTTTAAACTGTTTAATTTTATCTTTTGAGCTGAAAAATTTACAATTTGTTTGAATTGGACATCTCTCACATTTGGGAATTTTGGAATTACAAATTAAAGCTCCAAATTCCATCATGGCCTCAACTAAATCCGAATTTCTATTAGTATTAAATATATTTTTGCTATTAATACTTTTAAAAAGTTGAAAATCAATTTTTTTTTCTTCTATGTTTAAAATTCTTGAGAGAAATCTTTTTACGTTTCCGTCTAGTGCTAAAGTAGGTTTATTATATATTAAAGCAATTAACACATTAGATGTATATTCGCCAATTCCTGGAAGTTTTTTAATTTCATCAATTTCTTTAGGAAGTTTTGAATTATATTTTTTTACTAAAATTTTTGAGGTAGCTAATAAATTTCTGGCTCTTCTATAATAACCCAACCCTTCCCATAATTTTAAAATTTTTTTTTCATTTGCTTTGGAAAGTGACTCCAGACTGCCAAATTTTTTTGTAAATTTTTCAAAATATGGAATAACGGTTTTAACTTGGGTTTGTTGCAACATGAATTCGCTTAAAACCCTATAATAAAGCAAATTTTCTGATTTTTTACCAACACGCCAAGGTAAAGTGCGCCTGTTATTATCATACCAAGCTAAAATTTTTTTTGTTAAATTAAAATATATATGCATAAAAAATATAATAATAGTTTAACTAAAAATTTCATTCAAGGTCTTAGGCCACTGGCTAACACTTTGCCCCAGCAGATTAAAAAAATTCTAAAGAAAAATGGATTTAACTTATCCTCACTTGTTGATAATTGGACCAAAATTGTTGGTAGCGAAATTTCGAACAATTGTTATCCATTAAATATAAAAGCTCGAGGAAGCACGAAAGAAGTAACATTAATACTTAATGTAATACATGGCAAAGAAATTGACATTGAGTATAACAAGATAAATATTATTGATAAAATAAATTCTTATTTTGGTTACTCATTTATAAAAAATATTCAAATAAAAATTTTAAATTCAAAATTTAGCAGCTCAAAAAAAAATACTATAATAGATAAAAAAAGAGGGAATTTTGATTATAATTTAAAAAAAATTGAGGATATAAATTTAAAAAATAAACTACAAAACTTAATAAATGCTTTTAATGAAAAAAAATAAATACATTTTAATTTTGCTTTTTGCTTTAACTCAAATTTTTGTTACTACAAATTCATCTAGCGAAGCTTTAAAAATAGGCAATGAGAATGCGAAAATTACAGTAAAAGTATTTTCATCTTTAACTTGTCCACACTGCGCATCTTTTCACAAAAAGATTTTCGGAAAGCTGAAAGAAAATTATATCGATAAAAACATAGTCAAATTTGAACATCATGCTTTCCCTTTAGATCTTGCAGCTCTAAATGCTGAAAAAATTGTAAGATGTGCATCAAATCCTGAAAAAAGATTTAAGCTTTTGCATAAGATTTATAAGGACCAAAATAAATGGGCTGTTGGTTCTGATATAAAAAAAATTAATGAGATTTTAGTCAAAATAGGAATTGACTCAAATTTAAAAGAAAATGACTTAATAAAATGTTTAGATAATGAACAGGCTCAAGAATTAATTTTAAAAGAGAGAATTGAGGCGCAAAAAGAGTATAATATAACATCTACACCTACCATTTATATTAATAAGAAGAAATATGAGGATAAGCACGAATTCAAATCTTTCAAAAAACAGATAGATAAATTATTATAAGAGTATGAAGTTTAAAAAATTGGAACTGACTGGCTTTAAGTCATTTTTTGATAAAACAACTTTTTACATAGAGGATGGGTTAACAGGGATAGTTGGTCCAAATGGATGTGGTAAATCAAATATTGTTGAGTCACTAAGATGGTGTATGGGTGAAACATCTGCAAAAAGTATGAGGGGCGCTGGCATGGAAGATGTCATTTTTTCCGGAACGTCGACTAGACCAGAAAAAAATCTCTCAGAAGTTTCTTTGTTAATAGATAATAAAGACAAAGATGGACCTGAACAATATCATCAGTTAGAAGAAATCTTAATAACGAGAAAAATTGAGAGAAATAAAGGTTCAAAATATTACTTAAACGAAAAAGAAGTGAGAGCTAGGGATGCACAAACTTTTTTTGCAGATTTGTCAACTGGAGCTCATTCTCCATCTTTAATAAGTCAGGGTAAAATTGGTCAATTAGTAACGGCTAAACCAGTTGAGAGAAGAACTATTTTAGAAGAGGCAGCGGGCATAGCAGGTATTCACGCAAGAAGACACGAGGCTGAAACAAGATTAAATGCTGCAGAAAATAATCTTAAAAGGGCGGATGAACTAAAAAAACAACAACAAAAACAATTAGATAACTTAAAAAAACAAGCAGAAGAAGCGACAAAATATAAAGAAATTTCAAGAGAAATTAGAAAAGCAGAAGCAGGCTTATATTATCTTAGGTTGATTGAAATTGAAAAAAATAAGAAGGAAATTCTCGAAAATGTTAGTGAGCAAGATGATGAGATTAGCGCGATAAAAATAGATTTGAATCATAATACAGAATTGCTTAACGAGGAAAACAATAAGCTTGCCCCATTAAGAGACAAAAAATTAGAAAGTTTAGCGAAACTTCAAAAAATTAATTTAGATATGACCAACTTAGAAGAAGAAGAAAAAAGGATAAAAAAATTGTCTTCCAAACTTGAAAGTTCCCTAGCAACTGTTGACTCTGATTTAGAGAGAGAAAAAAGTATTTCTTTAGACGCTTCATTAAATGAGAAGAGAATATTGGAGGAAAAAGATGAGCTATTAAAAACAGAAAAAACTTTTGGAACAAATGAAGCAGAAATAAACGAAAATTTAGAATTATCAAAAAAAAATTTAGATGATCTTAAAAAAGAACTTGATAGTTTGATTTTTGAAATTGGTAAACTAATAGATGAAGAGAAGAAAGTACCTAAGAATTTATTCAATAATCTTAAATTGCTTGTCAATAAAATTACCTCTGCACATGAAAATTACGCGACTAACTATAGTAAAAATGAAACTGTGAAAAGTGACTCTATAAAAAGAAAAGAAAGAATAAAAAATATTGATATTGAATTAGAAAATTGGAAAAGTTTAAAAGTCAATTCTGAAAAGATGATTAATAACTTACAAGAGAGAAAAAAGAAAATTAACAATGAGATGAAGGAAAATCAAAAAAATCCTGAAATAATTGCAACGACAAAAGGTCAGAATATTCAAAATTTGGAAAACACAAAAAAAAGAAGTGAAGAACTCGAAGAAGAATTAAGTTCTGCCGAAGAAAGATTTAATAAAATAAATAAAAATATTAAAGAAGTTCAGGAGAAATTAACAATACTAAGAGAAAATAAAGCAAGAAATGAGGCAACGTTAGAAGGTATTGCTACAAGAAAAAAGGATTTATTTTATTCAATTAATGCGGAATTGAATATTTCTGAAGAAACTAAATTGTTATCTTTGTCAGAATTAAATACAGAGGAATTACCGTCTATAGAAAATCAAATATCAACAGTTGAAAAGATAAAAAAAGAGCGGGAGTCAATGGGAACTGTTAACCTTAGAGCAGACATAGAAACAAAAAAATTTGAAGATGAGATAAAAAAGATGGAAGATGATAGAGCTGATCTTTATTCCGCTATTGTAAAACTTAAATCAAGTATTGAGGAACTAAACCAAAAAGGAAGAGAAAGATTGTTAGATGCATTCGATAAGGTAAATAGAAAATTTAATGAGGTTTATACTAAACTTTTCAGCGGCGGTAGTGCTAAATTAGAACTAGTAGACTCAGATGATCCTTTAGAAGCTGGGCTTGAAATGTTTGTTTCTCCCCCGGGAAAAAGGTTGCAATCTATTACTTTACTATCAGGCGGTGAGCAAGCGCTAACAGCTTTATCTTTAATATTTGCAGTATTTTTAGTTAATCCTTCGCCGATATGTGTCCTGGACGAAGTAGATGCGCCTTTAGATGATGCGAATGTGACGAGGTTTTGTGCTCTTCTTGATGAATTAACAAATATAACTAAAACTAGATTTATAATAATTACTCACCATGCTTTGACAATGTCTAGAATGCATCGGTTATATGGAATTACGATGCCTGAAAAAGGAGTAAGTCAATTAGTAGCTGTTGACTTGCAAAAAGCTGAAGAGTTAGTGGCTTAGATTAATGGACCAAAAAGATTTTAAAACTCGCCTCAGGATTGCAAAAAAAGACATTCTTAAAAGAACTTCAGATGAAAATGACAGCAAAAGAGGACTTTTTATGGGTTCTGCTTTTCGGTTGGGAACTGAACTAGTAGCAGCAGTTGTTGTTGGGACAATTATTGGGTTTATTTTAGATAACTGGTTTGGTACTAAACCTTGGTTTATTATTGCATTCTTTTTTTTAGGTGTAACAGCAGGGATGCTAAATGTAATTAGAGTTGCAAAGAATATGCAGAAAAAAAAATAATAATGGTATTTAATTATGGCAGCTAACCCTATGCATCAATTTCAAGTCTACAGACTTGGACCAGAAATCAAATTAGGAAATATTGATCTATCATTTACAAACGCAAGTTTGTTTATGCTTATAAGTGCATTAACGATATGCTTATTTTTATTTTTCGGATCAAAACAAAAAAATATTATACCTGGAAGATTGCAGCTAATCGCTGAAATGTTTTATAATTTTATCTCAAAAATGATAAGCGATACTGCAGGTTCTAAAGCAAAACCGTATTTCCCTTTTATATTTACTTTATTTATGTTCGTTTTGCTTTGTAATATGATTGGTATGCTACCCTATTCTTTTACTGTTACGAGCCATATCATTGTTACCCTTGTTATGGCCTTATTTATTTTTATAGCAGTTACTATTATTGGTTTTTTAAAACATGGTTTTAAGTATTTATCAATATTTGTTCCTAAGGGCGTTCCGGTAGTATTATTACCCTTAATTACGATTATAGAAATTATATCTTACTTAAGTAGACCTGTTAGCTTATCCGTAAGATTATTTGCAAATATGATGGCAGGTCATACTATGTTAAAAGTTTTTGGCAGTTTTGTTATTAGTCTAGGTTTATTAGGTGGATGGTTACCACTTACTTTTTCAGTTGCATTAACAGGTTTGGAAATATTAGTTGCTTTTTTACAAGCTTATGTTTTTGCAATATTGACTTGCATCTATTTAAATGATGCACTTAATCTTCACCATTAAAAAAAGGAGGAAAAATGGAGTTAGAAGCGGCAAAAATGATTGGAG
>MDTG01110736.1_pt1 | contig 14859 bp, 7 predicted proteins | sample 811421 | NCBI WGS metagenome assembly MDTG01 (sample SAMN05326645, study PRJNA326480) | marine metagenome | isolation source: seawater | place: Pacific Ocean: South East | collected 2011
GCTAATATCATTCTCGATGATAAACTGTGCTAAATCGCCTTTGGGATCGATTACAACTGATGGAATACCAGAAAGTGCTGCTTCCTCAATGAGAACTTTGAGCCCGACGGTTTTGCCTGAGCCTGTTTGTCCAACCAAGCCGATGTGACGGTTGAATACGCTGGTAGGAAGAATAATTGCCTCATCATGAACGCGGTTCATTCCGATATGCAATTTCATATACTTTACCTTCTATTTTTGATTGCCCTTTTCCAAGAATTCCACCCATTTAGTTAATGCAGTAATCCAATAGTTGGGGCTTTCACTAGGTTCGGCTCCTCCTCCCCAGAAATCGTCTTCATCATCAGATGTTTCTGCATTATCTTCGTCCTGCTTTAAGAATGTGAAATCACTCTCTACACCATCATGTTCAAATTTATCTCCCCACTTGGGTTCTAGATATCCAGACTGATTTGCAACGAAGGTTAACGCTTCCTTGAAAGTTGACTTATTTCCTTGAATGAATTCTTGTTTCGCTGCAAGTATTAGAAGTAAATCAGGGATATGTAAATGACCTCTAATTCTCTGTTTATAGTGGTTAAATATCTTCTCATCTTCGGATTTCTCATTGATGTCAGTTGCACATAACCAAACAGAATCCCATAACTCTTTGTCATATCTTGAGAGTTCGAGACCCTTCATGAAAGAGTCAGTAGTTATCCTCTGCTTAGTTTGTTCAATCAATTCTGGCTGCCCAAACACATCTAAAATCACATCGTCAGGAATGTTCATTGAATCTACAAAACTTTTTGATGGTTTGTGCACCCATGTTTCCATGAAGGTTGGAAGCCAGAGTATGTTCCTCAAAAACGAGTAAGGGTGGACTAATGGACTCCTGATAGTATCCCATTTACTCTCAGAAATTTTTTCCATCAACTTGGTAAATTTATCTGAAACCTCTGTAAGGCCTGCCCTTTCTTGAATAATGCTAATGTTACATATCGGACCTTGTTCTAGCAATTGACTGAACACTTTTCCACTGACTTGATGACCCAAGTATTCTTGATAGAAATAATTCACAGAACGCCTAATCGAAGATAGATCCGCCATGAAACTCCCGTTTACAACAACTAAGTAGTCTGCTTGATTAGAGCGTATGGCGTCTAGTGAGCCCTCATAATCATAAGAAACGCCAAATTCTTGAGATTTTGGCTGCCTTTCAAAGACGTATTGGCAATATGCAGAGTAAGAAATCGTTGCGAGGCGAGTGAATAAATTGCAAACAGACATTAATTCAGCGTGTATAGAATCTTTGTTTAAATCATACTCAGAAACGCTCTTATCGAGATAATCGTTCATTTTCTGATATAATCTTTTACTCAATTTGCGGAATAAAACATCAGCTTGCATAACTTCAGAGCCACCTCTGAGTTCTGCGCATTCATTAATCACTTGTTCTATCATGAATTGGAGTTCCAAATCGTCAAATTTGCATTTGTCAACATTTCTTATTAAGCTATCAATTCTTGTGCATATATTTTTGTCAAATATTACCGGATCAAAAGTACTACTAAAATCATGTATTCCCTTTTGTTGTACTTCTACAATCCAAGGATTATCGAAATCTGCAATATTTGCTTTAGCACAAGTGTATGATTTTTCTCCGGATTGCACAGGATTAGTTATTAGTAAATATCTTAAAAATAGCGATGTTTTTGACTCATCTTTATGCATTTTCCTTGGCACTGCGTTGATATCTAAACTATCTCTTGAGCGCTTAAACTTTGGTGCTTCAGACGTATCTCTAAAGTTCATACCAGAGTTAACATCAGATGAGATGTCGATTATTTTATTGAGAATTGTATTTGAAGCAAAATGTGGATACTTTTCCGCTGCGTAGCATTTTATGGATGCAAAATGCTTTATGAACTTTGGAGAAATATCATACCTCCAAAACCCTGTAGTAAAGTTGGTTGGAGGTCTTATGCATAAGTAACTGGTATCAACCTTTGATGAGCTGATTTGCATGCTTACTGGAGAAACTTTCCTCTTTGTCATTTTCGTTCTTTCCCTTTCCCATTCTCTATCTTTACCTCTCTCTTGATTGGTTACTGTGGGATATCTAGGTTCGACAAAATTAAATCGTTTTACATCCACTGTCCTTGCAGCACCATTAGCGTTTCTTATTGTCATATCCAATGAGTATTCATCGGTTGCAATCACGTATTCTGAAATCAAAAGTGGAGCAAAGTCGTAAACAAATGAGCTGGGTAACGCGGAGAGATGAGTCAAATTACAAACTCCTAGATCGAACAATAACCTGCACATCATCTGTAAACTATCAGAATCTATATCAGGTAACTCGCGATGAACAAACTCATCGATAACTTTTAATCTATATCGGGGGTTTGTCACATCTTCAGTATTACCTGAATCAAATGCTTGATGCCAACTATCTTTCCAATTTTTTGTAAAGTCCAAAAATACTTCTTTAGGTATCCTTTTTGAATTAAAGTCTTCTTCTTTTGAGAAGAACTTGGAAATTATTTCGGGATTTATCATCAAAATCCAATAGACCATGTTTTTACATTTATCCAAACCAAAATCTTGATTTATCTTCAATTCATTTGTCACTAGGCTGCCCTGTGAAGTGATTTCATTGTTCCAGAATTGCTCTATTTTTCCGTCAAAATTCTTACAGTGTTGTTCTAGCTTTTCTCTAGAATTTGGTTTTAAGTCGATAATTTCCCAAGGTGCAAACGATAGCAAATGCTTACTATATCTAATGTAATTATTATAAAATGCTGCAAGAGGGGCCGGTTCTATTTTTGGTGTCTCAATCGAGTCAACCACCTCAAATAAAGGAGAATTTCTTGACTTAAATAAGTTGATAAATACATTTGTGTACAATGTTTCAGATTCATTTACTTTGTCGTAATCTATATCTCTCTCAAATCTAACATTGCCTTCCAACTGAGTGAAATCATCGGGTGAAATTTGAATTGATCCCAAAGTCGGCCTGGTTCTACCTTTTACATCTGATTGGTCCATTGCTTCCGAAGCACTGGAGCGACTCATGACCGAAGTTTGATTAACTGAATCATCATCTGACTCTACATTATTTTTTACTAGATTATGGACAGTGTTTATGAAAATATCTGCCATTATTGAATTATATATTTCATAATTTTCAGATTTCTTCGCTAAATTCATTGCATTTACATCAAAATGCGCATTACTAACAATTATATGTTTTACAAGATCATCATCTTTCATCACTAGATTAAGTTTAATCAGTTCATAGTGTTCTTGTAGTGTTGAATGATAGTTTCTCATTTCACTTGCGTATTTCTTAATATTTTCAATTAAATCTTCGGCTGCTTCTATCTTACTTGTATTCTTATCTTTTATGACTATGTTCATCTTTGCCCCAAACTGGTGTAATGCCGTCATATTCGGCTTTTCATTTTCGGGATCCAAATCTCCAATCGAATTCACAACCTCTTCTGAATCAAAATTTCCATTCATTAGTTTTGTAACTCCTTCCTTGATACTCATAAGATGCATATATGTCAAGGGGAAGTCTTGTTTGTTCTTACTCTCTTTGTCATCGCTACGGAGAATATTTTGTAAATCAGAAGTCCGAGAGAGTTGATAAGAACCCGGATCTTCACTCAAATCATTCCAGTCGCGCCATATTGATGTTATTGAGTCAAAATATCTTGGATCTCTGACATGAAGTTGAAATTGGTTAACATCATCTGTTGAATTCGGTAGAAAGTCAACCGAGTTTTTGACTCCATCATCCCACCTGAAGCCGTAAGTACCATTCTGACTGTTTTGACTTACTTTATCCTGGATATCTTGTTTCAAGGCGCTAATTTGCTCCTCTAAATCATTTTCATAGGACTTTTGTAGTGATTCTCCATCCGGAATGCTCTTAGAAATTTCACCCCATAATGTATCCAAGGAGTTCTGATGCCTTTTGATTTTATCACTAAACTTATTCCATGCTCTCTCACTTATATCCTCTGGATAATGGTGAAGTGCGTTGTAATGTGATTGCAAGATGTCACTAGTTATGTAGACTACATTATGTGGGTCATGAGTTGACTTGCCATTTAGGATTTCTCCCGCAGATAGAACCCATACTTGTGCTGTCGGAAAAACCCGCTTTATCATCCTCAATACGGGCAGAATCATTCCACTTCCACTGCCGCCAGCATAACTGTGCACGAGGCATATTTGGTCAATACTCTGACTAGTTTTTCGTTTTTTCCGGAATGTCTGTTCTATTGCGGCTTCAGCCGCAACGGCATGTGCTCTACCCTTACCCATTCTGCCTCCAGACCCTTTGCCTTTACTGTCTACAAGTACTGAATTCTCTGACAACTTGATATATTTGTCTTTCTTTGAACCACTGTAATGTTGTCCTCCATACTTACCCCAAATGTAATTATAATTTTGTTCTTCAACTAGCCTTTGCTGATCTTCTTCACCGGCGTTTATTGCGACCAAATTTGCTTTGTTAAAACAAGAAATAATTCTATTCTCTCCTTCGGTGGGTTTATTTTTGACGTTGATATTGAAATTAAAATTTTCATGTTTCGAGTGTTCGATAGCATTCACTACTTCATTTATATTGATGTTAAGCCCGCTAAGCAAGTTTGCACATCGTGTGTCTGTGTGATTGTTAAGCATTTTTGCCATAGTCGCCCTTACTATCGCTTCACCACCCTGGCCAAGACCAACCATCATCGCAGCAGATGGGCCTGAATGAGTCACTATTCCACTACTAATTACTTCTTCAACCTCATCACTAAAAGTACCGATAAGTAAGCCGCATTTTGAAGCAAATGTTCTGAGGTGAGAGCTGTAGTCTTTATGCCTGACAGGATCTTTGTTAGAGTTTTCACCCTCAATTAAGATTTCAAACAATTTATTTTTGGCTTTTTTATATCCGTCTATCAGTGTAGTGAGAGCATCCTTTAGTTTTGTTAACTCTTCTCTTACTGAAGCATGTAGGGATGGATTTTTCACCGATTCCTTGAATTCGGTTTGCGCTTGTGCGTGAATGCGTCTGGATTCATTCAACAAATCAATTACATTGATTAACTCTTTGTGAGTTTCTTCAAAAGAAAAGATCTTGTGCTCTTCTATTAATGTAGTAAGTCTCTTCTGTGACTTCGCATTGTTATTTCCACCCGATAAATAATCGTCCATTGCAGATATTTTGTTTCTCCATTTGGCGTCGACATCATATCTCTCCATAATGTTGTCCAGCAAATCTTCAAAGTAACTTGGTGGGTAACGTATACTATGCAGTAATCCAGCAATGCTGCTTTTCATTCCCGTTTTGAATTTTTCAATAGTTTCAATGATATTAGAAACACTTGCCTGATCTAACTCATGAAGGGTCAATTTTAGGTGTCCAGCATCACTTATGACTTTATCGTATTTATCGATACCTAATTGTTCATTATTATCAACAAAATCCTGTAGAACTGTCATTGACCAGTTTGTATTGTATGAATCTTTTTGTAAATTGAAAAGTAGCCCGTCTTGATTTACAGATAACTTCACGAAACCAAACATGCTATGGATTAGTGTATATATCCAACCTTCAACCGTAGAATAGTTTGGGGTGTTTTCTTTTATTTGGCTGTCGGTAAAAGCTAAGCGGTTCAATATTCCTTTTCTTTCAGGAATCTCCTTTGACACTAATTCGCTAGTGAAATTTCTTAGGTTAGAAAGGAATTTCTTGGTTGAATTTATAGGCATTAATTCGGGTTTGTGTGCACCTTTGTTTTTAATTTCGATAAAATAATCATCACTTACTGGAGTGCCTGCTATTTTATTCAACCCAATTACTAGTTCATTTGTTGAATTTATTAAAAGATCTAAGTTTTTGATAAATGTTGGCTCATACGGCTCACTACCATTTACCTTAACTCCATCTGCTAATATTTCTGCTGAGTGCTTGAATATTGCTAGTTTTCTAGCATAATTTGTTAAAAATTTATACAGATACTTTGCCACAACATGCGGGTTACAAGATTCAAGTGAAAGTAAAAATTCCATGTATTCAAATTCAACACTGAAGGATAATTTGGAATTTTTCTTGGGCATCTGTCCGTTTGGTGCTAGTATCTTGAATTGATTTGCAAAGGTCTGGGCTATTAGGGTTGCATCAGCAAAGAAATTAATCTGGTCTACTTGCATACTCAAATCGGCATTAGTAAAGCGATTAATGTAATCATTTACCTCAGGAAACATTTCCATTAACTCTTTGGGTAAAATGTTCTTCTTATTTGTTTTTATTTTTACGCTTCCACCAACTTCTGATGTATTTATACTGTGATTACTGAAAGGTAATCGATTAACCATTTTCATTTCTGATATGTTGATGCTTAAGTCACCATACTTTTTCGCTCCTGCTTCTTCCATTAACCGGGTTCTAGAACCTGGACTAAACGAGAAAACTTTTTTGAAGCTAAATACTGAATCCTTTGGTCTGCCTGCAAACGTGATTAGGTTATTTATCATCGGATAAAATATTAATGATTTACCCTCAGTAATCTCCAAAATCCTTGCGTCACAACTGATAACCTCATCGGCCATGGATGACACAAAGTATAATGACAAATAAATGATACTATTCAATTTATTTTCAGTGGTAAAAAATTCGGGGAGCCCTCACTTACAGCTATCTTTGGCAAAACCAAAATAATTTCATCGCCATTCATTTCTATGTTACTATTAAGAAAGTCGACTTTTCCAATCAAATTTTCTAGTTGACCAAGTTCGGAGTAGAATGTAAATATCAATGCATTAGACTGGCCGTCTTGATTTACACGATTAATTAAATAGTTTTCAAATCTATGAGATTTCATGTTTTCTTGGTCCAACAATTTAATTACTTTTGGAGATAAGAGTGCGTACTGGTTGTCTTGAAAAAACAAACTATTTCTAACATCTGTATGATTAATCATTTCCACGAAATTTTTTATTTTCCTTTGATGGTTTAACTCAAACTCCCAACCCTTGGCTGAAACATTCTCCCATAGGCTAAGTTCAACTCTATTTTCCTCATCACGTGACTCCGTTCTTTCAAATATCCACTCAAGATCGGGATAAGTCTCGCCATGATATACATATCCCGGAGAGCTGATTACCAATCTGTGGATTATATCTCTCTCAAAGCCCGGGTTATCGATTTTCCGATATTCAATAAAATCGTGACTTTCGGGGTACTCACTATGCATATTCTCAATCAAATTGAACGGCATAAAACGCCTAAATTTTGGATGTTGAAAAATCTCCTTGAATTTAATTAATTTGTCTCTTTTATCAGAATTAAACTCTTTTATCTCGTCGCCTGTATTGTACCGAAGGTTTCCGAAGAATATTGATGAAAGTAGGTGCCAAAAAGACTCTCTCTTGCTTTCGGAGAATGTATCTTCAGTAGAGAAACTCTTGCTCTTACCAACAAGATTTACAGACATCAAAGAAAATATATCAATTGGATTGAAGATAATCAAATTACCAAACTCAGGTGATTTATTCTTATTTACATTGGGCCAAATTGCAAGATTTTTTCCTCTGTATTGATTAGAAATCTTATCCAAAAATCTTTTTTTGGGTACAAATTTTGTTTCAATCCAATCAGTTTTAATTCCTTTTTGAGATTTTATTCCTGAGAATATAATTTGATCGGAAATATCTTCAACTAAAACCCATGAATTAGCAAGATTCTCGATAATCTCAACTCTTACTACTTGATAGTTAATTGGTAAATCAACACCTACATCCCTTGCATTACAATAAACAATACATTTTTTTCTGGATTCAAAAAATGATGAGTCGAGGTTGACGCTGCCCCTCGCAAATAAGGGCTGTAAATATGATTGTACCTCAAAGAAAAACTCTACAATACAATCATCTAAGGTCATACCTGGTCTATAGCATGTAAATAATTCAAGATTAACGTCAAAAAACCCATAATTGAAAAATCGCTTTGTGTTATTGTATGCTTCTGTCATAAAATGGAATTCTTCTTTAATATTTGACAACTTACCATCGAGGAGATTTTTTTTATTGAGTGAATGCTTAATTTGTGTTTTAGTTTTATTAAATTGGTAATGCCCTGGAAACAAATCTGAGAAGAAGTCTTTGACATCTTTGATAGTTGGTAGGTTCTCAATTAATTCGGCCTTTTTGAATAATGCACCTAAATTAACATCTTCACTTGCTGCAAACACATAAGAATTTAGTAGAATTGCCTCAAATGTCGACAGGGTTCTAAACAAATATTTTGAATAGAATATGTGAGACCAGCTTCCCAATCTTTGCTCTTTACCATAATTTATGTCGTTAATATTTAGCAGAATCATAATTCTGCTTCCTTTATTTGTTAGATTAGGCTTAAACGGATCCATCTCATCTGAAAATAACGGTGTTACCGAATTAACCTTGTACTCTCTTTTTTGAAAGTATGATTCTAATATTGATATATCACTACCTGATTTTGAACCCTTTTTTTCAAACACTTGATACTTTCTGGATTGGGTAGATGATTCCTCCTCGAGAAAAGAGCATTCAACATTTCGTTGACACCAACTACATATCATCCTATTGATCTTGAAATTTGGCACATGAAAACAATCTATAACATCTGAGCTATTATTTACTTCACTAACAAATTCTCTAAATAATATATCTTGGTCTTCTACTGATGGCCTAATCCCCAAAATATTCTCGATTTCTTTTACTTTACCATAAATATTCAAGTGCTTTCCTTTTGGTCTAGAATAATATTTTTTCTCTATTGGTTCAACTATGAATGTTTTCGTGAGAAAAAATCCATTCGAACTTAAAATTGTATTTCCTCTTGTCAGCATGCTCTATACATCTCCGAGGAATATTTCGAACAACTTTAAAAATTCATTCCTAGCATCTACAAAATCAGGAGATGCCATCTTATCGATTTCGAAGAGCCTGTGTTGGAAGTCAAGTTCTTTGAAAAATTTTACACTGGTATTTTTTATGTGTTCTTTGTTAGCCAAGTTGTAATTAAGGTTCAAAGATTCACTCAAATCTAATTTAGATGGGGTTTCAGATAGATAACGATAATCTATTTTCTCCGTAGTCTCTGGATTAGTCTGTCTTTGCACATACTGATACACATCTATTATTCTTCCGAGATAAGTGATTAACTTCGTATTAGAGTAGTGTTGGGTAGTAGTAAAATGAAGATAGCCTGTGTAAATAACGAGCGACAATAACCTTACTTTATTGTAAATTCTAGGATTGTTTAACAATTTCTTAGGAATATTTCCTGGCTTCTTACGAAAGACACTATCTAGAAACTGCTGTTTTCCGTTAATTTGTGAATCTGCAATATCATGAACTAGTATACAAAATTGTCTAGGGTGTAAGTCGATTTGTGAATTGTATTGCTCATCAAAACATTTGCTCAATTGATCTACAAACTGTCGAATTATATAATCATAAATATCATTATTGATTTCATCGGAACAAAACATACTCAATTGCTCTGAGTTAACTTTCCATTCGTATGGATGAGATTGAATGGTTCTTGAAATACGATTAAAACAAAATCGCATCAATGATAATTCATTCCTTGTTCTACCCCAGTAAGCGTCTAAATTATTTGAGATATCAGTTTTAATTATCTCAATGATTGTAGAAATAATCTTTGATTTAATTTGATTCTGGGAATCGTCTAAGTCTTGGTGATTCAAAATAATATCAGTTGCCTTGTTTCCTGATATCTCTCTAATCATGTCTGCCTCGCCAGATGTGATTACATCGCTAAAAATCTTTGAAAAAATTGAAAATATTGAGGCTGAGCAGAAATATATCGACATTGATATAAATAACAGAGTAAATCCAGATTTTATTATCGGTGTATCGATTATAACTCTAAGCAGTGGTAGATTTTCATGCTCATTTAATGAGTTTGTTATTATTTTCGTCCAAGAAAAATACACAACAGTAAATATTACTAAAGAAATTAAATGAACATACACCGGCAACCTGCCAAACCTGTTTGATATTAAATCACCATTGTGCATTATTATTCCTGTGGTAACTAAAATTCCGACTATCAAATATGCCATCATTGACACTGATTTATCTTCGACTAAATAATTTTGAGAAATGAAATACAAAAAAACCAATGTAATAAATGGCAGATAAACAAAACCTAACTTATAATATGTTTGATTATATTCATCATCCATCCTAACACATCCAAAATCTAATACTATCAACAAGAAATTCGAAGTCTAGATACTCCATAGTTCCATCATTTACCTCTCTAAATGTCGTATTTAGAATACTACTTTCCATTTCACTTGTCATTTCCTGTAATAGCTTTTCCATGCTTTTCTCATTAGCTGCACAGTATAACAAGTCCCATGTATTATTCTCGTTGTCGAGGGAATAATCTATATCTAAATCTGGTATTTCCATCGAAAACAAATCAGATACATTCTCAAAATACAGAGGATTACAGGCTTTTTTTATGCAGTTAATAATTTGAGAGACTTTAGAAATTACCTTGTGATCATTAGTAACCACATCCTCTGGCGTCAAATCAGTTTTGAACATTGGATAATATCCTCGATTTATTAACTCTGCCAAAGCACCTTTACTCTTGTTTGAATTACCTACTACTGAAAACTTAACTTTACATGCTTTGGGTTTGTGTTGGGTTATTACTATTTTATTTGAAACAGTGTTAATAAGGCTCGGAGCATGTCTTTTTAATAGATTTAAGAAACTCAAACTAGTTGAATTGTTTATATTAATTTGATCTAATTGATATCTATCATCCTCGATTCCGATTTTTATTTGTAAGGTAAATCCGGAAAATTCCTCCACATTAGTCATCTTTAGCGAACAGTTAGGAGTATTGAAAGTTTTTGAATTCGTCAACATAATACCATTTTTTTTGCTTACTGGATTGCAGTCACGCGCGCAACCTTTACATGTTCCAGATTTATCAAGAAGTTCTCGATTCTTCGAATTATTAAGTTGCTTTGCCATCGTGGTAATTACTCCATCACGCACCAGTGGATTTTTACACATAATTGCCGGGAATCGAATAGGAATTAGCCAAGGATTTTTTGAGGTCTTTTTCATATCATAATTCTGTGTTTTATGCAGGATTTCATCTATGCCTTGCTTAGAACCTCCTCCCTCAGGATAATATTTTGAGATTAATTCGGTTCCGATCACCAAGTCTTGAATTAATCTTTGAAGATCGTTTTGGTTTGTTGATTTGAATGTATTCAAATGACATGCACGATAGAGGCAATGCAACACTAAAACTATCTGTTCTCGCTGTAAGATATTCCGAAATATCAAGGCATGACCTCCTGCTGAAGGAAGATTGTCAGTAAGATTGTACATCCTGCCAATATGCCATTACGTGCATTGACCATGTCGCTTGAAGTATATTTCCTGTTTATCACCAGTTGTTCTAGATATTCAGTTCTTTTGAATTCACTCATCATGAAGATTATTGATTTGTCTAAATAGTCATCTATCAATTTACTTCTTTTAGACTCATTACCGATCAATTTGACTAATTTAGTGTGTGCATCAATGAAATTTTCTGACGGATTTTTCACACACCTGGATATGATATTGTCTATGTAAACAATTCTATTTTTGATGTAGGTTTCATTATAATTAATTTCAATATCCGTATCATGTTCGAATGAATCAACATAAATTTCTGAAATGTCCTCAAATGAGGTATTCAAACCATTCCAGAAATAATTTAAGAATTCAGAATCATTATCTATTTCAAACTTTGAATTAATTACCAACCTAGAAAGGAAGATATCAAGAAATAGAGAACTAAATTTGTTCCTATTGACTAAATACACCAATTGTTGTATCAACCTTTTATTTTTAACAATGGTAGATTTACTGGCAATTGAATCCAAAATCATCCTTGATACTTCCTTCAAATCAGTTAAACTCCATCTATGACTAATTGTGTAATTATGCTGATAATTGATTGATACATTCTCCACATCAAAATATGATTGTACCTTTCCGTTAAGTAAAGGCTTATTTTTTAATGAATGAATTAAATCCAAGGGTAAAGAACCTTTCCAGTGTGTATCAAAATGCTGAATAAAGATATAAACCAAAGTATTCCACTTTAGTAAGTCAATTGAATTAGATTTCTGGGTTAAGGGTAAGCCTAACTTTTTGCTGTATGATTGAGCGTTTGGAGCTTCCAGTGCCAAGGTATTCGAATTAAAATTATCAACACGAAATAGGAACAAAGCCTGATCAAATTTAAGATCATTTAGAGATACTTCATTGTATATTTTGTATCTTAAATTATTGACTTGTGTTGCGGGAATAATCCTTGCATCGGTTTCCTCTCCAAATGGAATAATACGAAAAAGAAATCTCTCATTTGTCCATTGATTGAACTTACTCTTAATCTCCAACATGGCGTCTAATTTTACAATTTTTCCATTAGTTAGCTTGAACAAGTTATGAGAAATTACTAAAGGTATTATGTAAACAATATACATGTATATTAAAGTCTGATTATCTGTTATAATCATTAGTATGACAATAAATGTCAATACTAGATTTAGACCTGTAAATATTATGTCTGAGTATATCACATAATTGCTTTGTAAAAGAGACCTTTTTGAGTATAGAATGCCAAGATGAACTAATGCTGAGGCATTACCAATTAGATAGAACATTGATACCGTGTCATGTGGTATTAAAACAGAATTTAGTAAAACGAATGTGAAGAATAAGAAAAAAATGAAGTATGAAATGCTTCGTGATAGGCTATCTAACATCTTTACCAACCAATCTACTGGAAATAATCATGAGGGTTATACCACGCAGAGTGGAGTTCAGGATACTCACTCACATGAAACACCATATTTTGTAAGTGATTATCTTTTAGATACACTCCAATATCAAGTGTAATAACTAACCTAACATAACTTCTCAGTGCTGACTTTGGCAAATGTCCAAAATCAAGGTATTTGGCTCGTAGTCTCTGGATATCTTTGCCAATTCTTTCCGACTTAGTCGCATTAAGCGGGTAGAAGATTAGTTTTTGCTGTAGAGCATTGAGCATCGTTTTACTAGAGATCATTCTCCCTACCTCTAGTTATCTTGGCTTTCACTATTTTCACAAGTTCCATAACCTTATTGTCGATTGCATCCAGATTATAAACTGAACTAACTTTTTTCGTCATAAAGCATCATAGCAGGATTTCATTCTTCAGCAGGGTCATCTGATTCAGAAAGCCATAGTCTTTCCATAGACCTTTCACTACTTACTGATAACTCAAGTGAATCGTTTAACGCATCGAATATCTCGTCCATCTTCAAGTCAATATCCATAGTAATATCGGGTCTGTCGGTCATGTTGTTGATGGCTTGCCTCTTAGTACAACCACTTTCAACCTGTTGGAGAAATTGTATGTGGTTGTCAGCCTGTTGAATCATGTTCAGACAATTGGATATACTTTGACTTGCTGTTCTTAACGCTTGTAGTTTCGGAGCCCCTTGTGTGAAGAAAGCATTCCCCCTTATTCCCTTATTCTTTTCTTTTTTTGCATTGTCAATGGTGTACCTGAGTTCCTCTCTTACACTTTCTGCGAGCTTCTCATTTTTGTTTAATCTTCCTTCCCATTCAGATTTGAGTTGTTCTTGTAATGACCGCATTTTTGTTGCTTTTTCGATAGATTTACTTTTTTTGCCAACAAAAATGTGAGTGTAATCTTTGGCAGAGTAATCAATTCCAATTTGGCGCGCTTGCGATGGAGTGAGTATCAGTGGGTTTTTATTTCTCTGATTATCAATAACAAACTTCGCGAGGAAGCCAAATACCGCCGAGCCTATCCCGACAGATAACGTCGTAACTAATTCCATGAAATTAAACAAAACTGTTGAGTATTAATACTTTATCATTGGTCATTTTCTTATCAATGCTATACCTTTTTTACAAAACCTAGTTATCCAATCCCATAAATTCATAAAAGTCCCAGGGGGTAGTTTCCGGTACAGGTAATACAGTGCTATACAAGGGACCCCAAGTATGAGAATATACATTACCCCAATATAGAATATATGAACAGGAGAATTAAGTAAGAATGCATTTTCCAAGGTTTCAAAAACATACGCATTATGTACACTATCAAAATCAGATGCTACACAATATGAATCACATGAAATTAAATTTACTGATATCTCTTGCCATTTAATTCCGGAACTTATTCTGTCGCCAGAGATCGCACATCCTTTATTTTCTAAAGCATCCAAATCTAACCAATCTTCGATACTATTGGGCAAACTATTTTTCTCTCTGCAAAGGATTATTAATGATTGACGATTATTGTCCTCAAAGATTGCGGTTATGCTCAATCCTACTGATTCTAGTCCGTCTTCATCTCTCATACTATCTAAACACGTATTTACAGACTTCCAATCAATCCAATCTTCAAGCGATTTACCTCTTGATTGAATTCCTTCGCAATTATTCGAATCATAACTTGGTTGATAATTTTCGTTAATGTTTTCATATTGTGAAAAATCATTTACTGGAAGAGAAATTATCTCTTCATCTTCCAATATTGGTAGTTGAAACTTAATTATCAAACTTGTTGGTTCAAACTTGTAAAATATCCCTCTTATTCCATCTAAGTAGTCTCCATTTGTTGATTGGTTCCAATCTATCCCGGAACTTAATTGTAATACACCGTTATCACCAACTGAACCGATTATTCTACAATTGTTTATTTCCATATTATTGATCCGTTCATTTTCGTCGTATTGTCCTAAATCTCCACTCTGTAC
>MDTG01040072.1_pt1 | contig 14858 bp, 2 predicted proteins | sample 811421 | NCBI WGS metagenome assembly MDTG01 (sample SAMN05326645, study PRJNA326480) | marine metagenome | isolation source: seawater | place: Pacific Ocean: South East | collected 2011
AATACATAATAGTTTTATCTTTTGTGCTTCATGTAACAGAGTATATCTTTATTGATTTCAATAATTTATTAAATTCACATTTTTGCACAACTATTGTTGTTTTTGTTTTCCATTAGAGAATTAATATATTAGAATATATATATATATACACACACACGCACATACATATATTTGAATATATAATTTAAATAAATAGTTAAAAAAAAAAAGGATGTCATCGAAAACAGATACAAACTCTGATCCACGTGTTGATTATATTCAAAATGTCGTGCTTGGTAGTTGTAATATTAAAATAGGAACTCTATCTCCAAGCATTTTTCAAGATAATGAAGTGTTTGAATTTCTAGACAATTTAGACTGTAAACGATTGAAGGTTACTGTTAGGAATGATAATGGCACTGTTGTAGTCGATTTTTCTACTCGAATATCCAGCTCAAAAGATAATAATAATAATGGAACAACAACAAGTGGTGTTCAGTTTGTGAAACGAAATGCTGAACCACTAACGGATGCAAATATAACTGATAATATTTTAATATCTACCTTTGGACGTACGCAAAATACGTTGCAAAATTTATATATAAACTTACATTCATTGTACTTGCCATCGTTGCTAGAATCAGGTGGTGAAAACGTTGATCCACAGTTAGGTGAATTACTTGCACAGCTGGATAAACGCTTAGCAAGTGCTGTTCGTTCTAACGACGATGATAAGGAAGAGGAAGATAATTTTACGAGTATTAACTCAGTAGAGGATGAATATGAATATTGGTCATCGAAAGCATCACGTTCAAGACGTGGGCCGGCTGGTAAATTCCGAGATTATTTTGAAACTGTTGGTAGTAAATTTTCATCATTAAACGAATTAAAATTTGCTGAAGTTATTGATCTTTTGGAAGATACACATAATTGCTTAGACGATGTGTGGAAAGAAGATGTTGATAGTGATGATCAATATCCACAAGAACGAATGAAACATTTATTTGGTGTTATTGCAAGTTCTATTGGACAATTTGTTCAAAAAAAGATTGGAAAAATAAATGTATGGAATGGACCCTTTACACAAGTACGCGGAGCATTATTGCAAGCAGTACGTTTATGTGAAAAATGGAACAGGACGACGAAAGATTTGACTGGTAAATACTGGGCAGGTAGTGATGAACATCCATGGAAAGATGATGTATATGAAGATGAATATTTGAAAAACTTCAGTAAACGTGTTGAACAAGTTGGTCGTTTACGTTCCATGCATGAAGAACTTTTACGTTTACTTTCTTCCTCTGATCGCCGCCAATTAGATGTTGACAACATGTTTAAGCCATTTGAAGGCAAAAAACCATTGCATTACTCTGCATATACCGATGCGAAATGGCAACGTGCCGTGAAAGCATATGAAGAACTGTTAGCACCTGTTGAAAGACATATTGCTGGTAATTTTCGAAAACAAATTCAATCCATGAGCGATCAGCCACAGCAACTTTTAAGAGAATTTGCAAGGTACAAACAATTGTTACGCCGACCAAACATTGCACAAGCATTGCAAAGCGAGCGTGAAACATTATTAGTACGCTTATTGATTCATTTGGAACAAATTGAGGAAGATTTTGAAAATCGATCATCAGCCGTTGATGTTTATCGTGGAAGTAATAATCGCAATTCAAATGGAAGAAATCAGCCACCAACAGGTAAAAACACGTCATTTTGTGTAAATAATGTTGTTTGGGGCAAGCAATTGAGAAACAAAGTGAAGTATACTTTAAAAGCTGTATCAACAATGTTTTCAGATCTTGATTCATTTGAAGAGTTTAAAGATCGTGCAGAGGCCTTACATGATAAGTTGGAAAAATGGGTCAAAGATCAAGTACGAGATTGGCAAGAAAAAATTGAAGATCAGCTGAACAATGATGAATTATCCGTACAAGTTAGCGGTAGATTGATGGAAATCCACCATGATAGTGGCAACATGATTGTCAATTATAGTGAATCACTTGCAGAATTATTGCGAGATACACGACAATTATCTGGACTTGGATATGCAATTCCAAAAGCAATTCAACGTGCAGTGAAAGATGGAGAAAAATATTTTCGTTATGCTGTTCAATTGAAAAAAGTTGCCAATTTCATCAATACGATGGAGTCGCAAATTATCTCATCGCAAAAGAAAATGTTGTTGCAATCGCTCTTAGATTTCGATGAATGCGTAAAAGGTCGTGGAAATAAAAATGGTAATGATGTAACGTGGAGTGAACCGGGTGAATGTGAACGGTACGTAGGACAATTGCAGAAGTCGGCTGACAATCTATCTCGCGAAAATAGACGCCTTCGCCATGCACATTTACGAATGGTTGACGCGACATTGGCGTTGATGAATACTGACATTTTAAGGCAAAAAGAAAGGTGGAAGAAAAGATGGAATGATCTTTGGGAAATGGGTGGAAATGTAGGAAAAAGCTACTCAAAAGATCATCTAGACAAATGGTATTTGCACTGGGATCACCAAGTATACAAAGCGTTGGAAGCTGGATATCGTTTTGGGTTGGAAAGTTTAAGCGAATTTTTACCAGATATTAAATGTGAACTTGTGTTCTCCGGCAGACAACTGCAATTTCGGCCAGCAGTGGAGGAACTGCGTACGAAATATTATAAGGAAATGAAGAAATTTATCAACATGCCAAATGCATTTGAAGGTTTTGGGAATAAAGACGTTTACAAAAAAATGCCAGATTTAAATTCAAGTAGTCTAATTCATGTATATGAAAAAGCTGAAGTGCTGTTTAAAAGATTATTGGCTTTGAAAAAAAGTTTAAATTCCTGGGTATATTTAGGATGTGTTCCAGATATTTTTGAATTTGTTGAAACTCGTGTCACAACAGTGCCTGAATGGGAGGTGAATTTCAAAATGTTAAAGCAGCGAAGACAAATGTTGGATAAATTATCTGATTTTCACAAAATTGATTGCATCTCTGTATCTGCCACACCATTTAAAGCAGCCGTCCAGGATCATTTGCAAAACTTCGGAGATGCATTGTTAGTATCATTACGTAAAAGCATTTTATCTACTCTTACGACTGTTGAGACTTTCTTGAATGAATCTATGTCGTTCCTTGGCGAATTGCCTCAAACAATTGAAGAAATTGGACTAGCAAAAAAAGAATGGCAACGAATTGTTGAGGAACGTGGTGATATCAAGTCTAGCATAAAACGCTGCAATGAAATGAAACGGTTGTTAGCCGGTCAATCAGGTGCTGCTGGAACAATTGATATTGCTGAAGTAACACAGCGCCTAGCGCAACTTCCATCACAATGGGAAAACTTTGATATTGCCGTCGAAGCTTTCAATGATATTTTAGAGGAAGCTAAAAACAAGATGAAGGAAGATATGGAGCGACAAGTAATCGAACTGAACCAAGAAATAGCAAAATTTAAAATACGTTGGGATGCACAGAAACCACAAGAAATGAAAGAATGGGATCGTAATGCCATCAGTCGCGTGTTTGAAACACTGGGGGAGAAACGTACAGAATTTGACGAGTTAAAAACAAAGACGACGAAACATGCTGAAAATTGCGAGCAGTTCCAAATGTCACCTCCAAAATTCAATGAGCTTGAAGGTTTAGAAGAAGATATTGATATGGTAACGGGATCATGGAATATGTATAAAGAATACCTTGAGAAATTGGATGAGATGGGCAAACAAGATTGGATTATTTTCCGTGCAAAATTGTTCGAGCTTCATGACTTTGTCAAAGCATGGTCCACGAAAATTAAAGAACGATCAAAACAAGGAATTATTGATATCATTGATGAACATATCGATGAGGAGATAAGCCTCTTTAAAAAGGCGTTGCCAGCTTTGAAGTTCATGCGTGGGGAACCATATAAAGATGATCATTGGCAAGAATTATTTCAAAAACTAAAAATCAAAGGTGTCAAAAATTATTCCACGGATCTTAAAGTGCAACATTTTTTCGACTCTATCAAACTTGTAATTAAAAACGGTAGATTCGCGAAAGAAATGACGGCGAGAGCCCAAGGAGAAGTAACGATAAGAGAGGCATTGTTAGAAATCAAAGCTTGGGCAAGGGCAGCTGAAGTTAAAATGATGGAACACGAGGAATTAGGCCGCCGTACACCATTGATATGCGAATGGAAGGAATTATTTACCTCATTAGGAGATAATCAATCTCTTCTACAATCATTAAAAGATTCCCCTTATTATAAAGCTTTTGCTGATGAAGGATCTACCTATGAACAAAAATTTGCCTTGTTAGATGAAGTCTTACATGCGATTAATAGTATACAACGTAAATGGGTTTATCTTGAACCAATTTTTGGGCGCGGGGCTCTGCCACAAGAGCAAGGACGGTTTAAGAAAGTCGATGAAGATTTTCGTGATATTTTGATTCGTTTAGAAGGCGATAAGACTATTTTCTCTTTGGCTGATGATTCTATTTACTCAAGGATACGGGAAAATGTCCAACAAATGCTGTCCCAATTGGAGCGATGCCAAAAGGCATTAGCAGATTTCCTTGAGGAGAAAAGGTCAGCCATGCCACGTTTCTATTTCATTGGTGATGATGATTTGTTAGAAATTTTAGGACAAGCGCAAAATCCAGCAGTTATTCAAGCGCATTTAAAGAAATTATTTCAAGGTGTACATAAAGTTGAGTTCAGTGCGGACAACAAGTTTGTTACTGCACTAATGGATGTTCAAGGCGAAGTAGTGAAATTGGATCGAGACGTTGAAATTACAGAAAATGTCGAAGTTTGGCTTAAGAATTTATCGTATCAAATGAAAGACACGTTGAAATCAATATTAGTCAGATGTTCCAAAGAAAATTTAGATGCCATTGGATCTATCTTGCCAACTTACCCTGGCCAAATATTGCTAGTATCTGCGCAAATTAACTTTGCAATAGATGTTGAAGGTGCAATTCGATCAGGCAGTTTAATGAAATTGAAAGAGCGTTACAATAAACGCTTGACTGCATATACTGCAATGGATTTGTCGAGAGAAAAATTGTTGCAAACGAAAAAGAAGAATTTAGTCATTGAATTGATACATATGATTGATGTTATCGATATGTTGCATAAAGAAGGTGTGACTTCTACCGGTTCGTGGTTGTGGCAAAAACAATTACGATGGTGTATTCCATCTGGTACAAACGAATGCGTCGTTAAAATGGTAGACGCTACTTTTAAGTACACTTACGAGTACCAAGGCAATTTTATAAAACTATGCCATACACCGTTAACTGATAAATGTTATTTGACAATGACACAAGGAATGAAAATGGGTTTTGGTGGAAATCCATATGGACCAGCTGGTACTGGTAAGACAGAATCTGTGAAGGCGTTGGGTGGATGCCTTGGCCGTCAAGTTTTAGTATTCAATTGTGACGAAGGTATTGATTTTGAAAGTATGGGTAGAATTTTTACTGGCCTTGTTAAGTGTGGTGCATGGGGTTGTTTTGATGAATTTAATCGTTTGAAGGAAGATCAGTTGTCAGCTGTATCGCAACAAATCCAAGTGATTCAATCTGCCATTAAAAACAAGACTTCATCTATTCAACTGTTAGGTAAAAATATTGACGACGTAGATCATAATGCAGGTATCTTTGTGACAATGAATCCTGCGGGCAAAAAGTATGGTGGACGTTCGAAATTACCAGAAAATTTAAAAAATTTGTTCCGCCCAGTTGCTATGAGTAAGCCTGATAATCCAATTATCGCGGAAGCAATGCTTGTCGCTGAAGGTTTTGCTGGTGCAAAGGACATCGCACATAAACTGTGTGAGCTGTACGGGTTGTCAAAGAAATTATTGTCGGATCAACAACATTACGATTGGGGACTTCGCGCTATGAAAGCTGTTTTAAATACAGCTGGTAAATTATTGCAATCAGCAAAAGCAGAAAGCGGATCGCAACTTTCATTACGTGTTGAAACCGAACTGTTAATAAAATCCGTGCGTGTAAATACTTTGTCAAAGTTGACTTTCAGCGATGCGATTGGCTTCTTAGGATTAATTACAGACGTTTTCCCCGGCTTAAGCTCGGAGGATATTCGTTACGAAAGATTAGAATTAGCAATGAAAGAAGTTATGACAAACAAACCATATAATTTGAAATTTGATGAAGGCCAAGTTCGTAAAATGATTCAATTAAAAGAAAGTCTAGAGCAACGAATGGGCTGTATGATCGTTGGTCCATCTGGCTGTGGGAAGACAAGCCTTTGGCGTATTTTACGCGATTCTTTGCAAAAAGTTGGTGAAAAAATTAAAATATATGTAATGAATCCAAAAAGTATGCCACGTGATCGTTTATTAGGCCATATGGATATGGATACGCGGGAATGGTTTGATGGCGTATTAACCGATGCTGCCAGAAAAGTTGTAAAGGAACCGATGGACGTCCGTTCTTGGATTGTTTGCGATGGTGATGTAGATCCGGTATGGATTGAATCCCTGAACACTGTGTTGGACGATAACCACCTCTTAACTATGCCAAATGGTGAACGTATCTCATTCGGTAGCAATGTAAACTTTTTATTTGAATCCCATAACCTCATCTATGCTTCTCCTGCGACTATTAGTCGTAATGGTATGATATATTTGTCTGATGAGGATGTGGATGTAAAACGACTTGTATTTTCTTGGTTGAATAATTTGCCAAAAGAGAAACAGTCGACACTTAATGTTTTTGTGAAAGACTTTTTTTACCAAGCGCTTGATTGGGTGCTTCAAGACGGTATGTCAATGATGGTTGTTGAAACTACTATGGTAGGCACTGTAACCACTGGTCTCTCCCACCTAGCCGAATGCAACACCGTGCAAGAATTTTTATGTGGTCTTGTAAGAGGTTTAGGTGGAAATTTAGGGATGGAAGATCGTGAAAGATTTACAAAAGAAATTTTTGGTTGGGCCGGCGAACGTTTGCCTGATTTAAGCGCACCTTTGGATTGCTATGCAGATGGTTCCGTACTTGGGTGTTATGCATCAGAGACGCATTTGGAAGGTGAATTAGATGAAAATCCAGTTTTGCGTACTGTTAGCGTTCAGCGCAATATGGATATAATCAAAGGTTGGGTAGATCGAATGGAGCCATTTATATTAGTTGGACCAGAAGGGGCTGGGAAAAATATGCTTTTGATGTATGCACTTTCGAAACAACGATCGACTACAGTAACAACTCTTCATTGCAATGCTCAAACAACTGCTGAAAATGTTGTTCAACGTATTCAACAAGCATGCGTTGAGCAACATTCGAATAATGGCCGCGTGTTGAGACCAAGGTCTGGAGATAGATTAGTACTGTATTTGAAGGACATTAATTTACCAAAACCAGATAAATACGATACTTGTATGTTAATTGCTTTCCTTCAACAATTGATTACTTTCAAAGGTTTTTATAATGAGAATTTAGAGTTTGTAACATTGGAGCGTATTCATATTGTATGTTCCATGAATCCTGCGACGACTGTCGGGCGCCATCCACTATCGACGCGTTTTACTGCAATTGCACATATTGCATATATTGATTATCCAAAAAAAGATGAACTTGTTTCAATATATTCTAGCTTTTTGGAAAAAGCCTTTGAAACCAGGGAACTAGCCGAAAGTAGGTTTAAATCGCCAAAAGAGGCTAAGAAACTTGCTGATACGATGGTTGAATTGTTTTCCCAAGTCAAATCTAAATTTAGTGTTGACGATCATCGCCACTATTTGTTTACACCACGACACTTGACGGCGTGGGTCTTAGGTTTATTGCGTTACGACTTAGCTAGTGAGGATTTATTAGACGTTGTATCGTATGAAGCGCAACGATTATTCCGCGATCGTCTTGTTGATGAACAAAGTGAAGGAAAATTTGATAGCATGTTGAACTCCCTTATAAAATCCCGTTGGTCCAAGGCACCAGATATTAAAAATCAATATTTTACATCTTTAATGAATGCAAGCAGTGTCGGTGGTAGTGGAGGGCAAAAAGAGCAAGAAGGTAAAAATGATGATGATGAAATGGGTGGAGGGCCAAAGAAGGATATCGGTCCAATGTTGTCGAGAATTGATTATAATGGATTTTCAGAAATTGTGAAAAATGGCTTGGAATTGTATGAACGTGATGAACGTGAATTGAACATTTTATTGTTTAAAGAGGTTCTTGACAATATTGCTAGAGTAGATCGAACGTTGTCCAAAATAGGTGGATCATTGCTCCTGGTTGGGAGAAGTGGGGTTGGAAGACGCACGGCAACATCGTTAGTTGCACACATGCATGGTATGGAATTCAAAATGTTAGACATAACGGATGAATATTCCACAAAGATCCTGCATTTACAATTAAAAAGTATTTTACAAGTCGCTGGAATTGACGGCGTTGGCGTTGTTTTTTACGTAGAAGATCACCACATACACATATTGAACGATGTATTGGAGACAATAAATTCGTTGTTAAGTTCAGGGGAAGTTCCGGGTTTATATATGCACGAGGAGTTAGAGCCGTTGTTAGCACCTTTACGGGAGCAAATGATGCAAGTAGATGGGTACTTCCGGACACCATATGATTACTTCTTACATCAAATTAAAAAGAATCTCCACGTAGTACTTGGAATGGATAGTGTCAATCCTAGTTTTGGTGTTCGCTGCGAATCAAACCCTGCATTATTTACACGGTGTGAAGTCATATGGATGGGTGAATGGAATAGCGGTTCTATGGCCGAGTTGCCCCCACTATTATTACCGGATAAATTTTCTGCAGATGGATCCTTGGGTGAATATGCTGCGGAAGCATTAAGAAAAAGTGCAATAAATATACATCGAACGACGGAGGAATGGCAGTCTACCCCATTAGATTTTGTAGTATTTTTGAAAACATTTGAATCATTATACGCAAAGAAACATGGGGCGTTGCTAACGGACATCAAGCATTTACAAAGTGGTCTTTCAAAATTAGAGGAAGCATCGGAGACCGTAGATAAGCTTTCTGCGGAGGCAAAGGAGCAGCAAAAAGAGTTGAAAGTGAAACAAGATATGGCAGACAAAGCTATGGATAAAATTACAGATACTCTTGAGTCAGCATCAGATCGTAGAAAAGAAGTAGAAGTTTTACGAAAAGATATGGAAGTAGAGCAAAAAAATACAGAAAATAAAAAGGCAGATATTGAAGTGGAGTTAAGTGAAGTAAAACCAATTTTAGAAGAAGCAAAAACAGCTGTAGGTAATATTCGATCGGATAATTTGAATGAAATTCGTTCATTGAAAATGCCGCCAGAGGCAATTCATGATGTGTTATCAGCCGTGTTAATGCTTTTAGGAATTAAAGACACTAGTTGGCTCTCTATGAGACGATTTTTGCAACAGCGTGGAGTTAAAGAGAATATTTTGAATTATGATGCGCATAATTTAACGCCCTCGTTAAGGAAGCAAGTGAGTAAATTGCTAAGGGCAAAAGCAAATTCATTTGAAGATAAAGTTATAAGGCGCGTGTCCGTTGCTGCTGCACCACTGGCAACCTGGGTAAAAGCAAATGTGCGATATTCTTTGGTCTTAGAAAAAATTTTGCCTTTAGAGCAAGAATTAGAGGAAGCAACACATGCATTACAACGCTCTGCAACACGTTTAGACGAGTGCCAGCATGAGTTGGATACGATCGATGATCGAGTCAAAGAATTGAAAAATGTTTTCAAGGAGAAAACTCGTGAAGCTGAAATTTTAAAAACGCATTTAGAAAAAACAATGGAGACACTAGATAAAGCTAATAATCTGATAGGAAAACTTTCAGGGGAAAAACAACGTTGGGATGACCAAGTACAAGAGTTAAAACAGATTGAAGAAACATTACCTTCACGTGTCTTAATTGCAGCAGGTTTTAATACGTACCTGGCAAAAAAACCGGAAGATGTTCGTGATAAGATGACTAAAACTTGGACTGGACTCTGTGATGTTGATCCTAAATCATTCGATTACAGACGTCTTTTAAGTTCAGAAAGCGAACAGTTAGTATGGAAAGCAGCTGGCCTTCCTGCTGACGCATTGTCAATGGAAAATGCAATTGTTATATTGAATGAACATCATCGCGTACCATTTATTATTGATCCTGCCATGACTGCAACAAATTGGATGAAACAGCAATTAGCAAATCCTGAATTTACCAAACGACCATTAGAAGTGTTGAATCGCGCTGATCCACGTTTTACATTGCAAGTTGAGCTTGCGGTAAGATTTGGTAAAATTTTATTTATAAATGAAGTGGACACGGTAGACCCAATGTTGTACCCGTTATTACGACGTGATTTACGCCATCAAGGCCCACGATTTGTTGTACAAGTTGGTGATAAAACGGTTGATTATGAAGAGAATTTCCGCCTTTACATTTCTACAAGAAATCCAGAACCATATATTCCCCCGGATGCATCGGCGTTAATTACGGAAGTTAATTTCACAGTCACACGTAGTGGTTTGGAAGGACAATTGCTAGGTGTAACGATTAAACACGAACAGCCAGAATTAGAAGCAAAAAAGAGTAAATTATTGGCAGAGGAAGAATCTTATAAAGTAGAATTGGCTAATTTAGAGAAAAATTTACTAGAAACACTTGCAGAATCGGAAGGAAACTTGCTGGAAAATACAGAATTAATTGATCAGTTGACAAAGACGAAAACAACAGCTGCTGATGTAAAAGAAAGAATGGCAGAATCTGCACGTGCATCGGAAATCGTAGACGAACAACGTGAAGTATTCCGTCCTTTCGCTAAAGATGGTAGTAAAATGTTCTTTGCCATACAAGCATTGCAATCATGCAATCACATGTATCAATTTTCATTAAATTCGTTTTTAGATCGTTTTCGTGACACTTTGAAAGAACCGATGGACGCGAAAGGTGGAAGAGAAGGCCGTGTATCAAAGTTGACACCAGCATTAGAGAAACGTGTGTTATACGATGTTGGTCGCTCACTTTTTAAAGCTGATAGATTGATGTGGGGTTTACATTTAGTCCGTGCTATGTACCCACATATGTATGGAGACAATGAATGGGAATTGTTTACTGGTGATATTGTCAGTGGAATCGATGAAGGTAAATCAGGTGAAGGTAAATCTAGTGGTGGAAGCAGAAATATGCCAACATGGGCATCAAGTAGTCGATCCCAAGCATTTTCCTTGCTCGAAACTACGTTCCCTAGATTCGTTTCAGGATTAAATTTAAGTGATAAAAGTTTATGGGGTAAATGGTCAAGATCACAAGAATGTGAAAAAGATTTTCCTAGAAAATTAAATAAGAATAAATTAAGTCCGTTCCAAAAGATTTTATTGACGCAAGCCTTGCGACCAGATCGTTTACAAAGTCAAATGAATCAATTTGTCTGTGAAGTATTAGATGTAACCTCAGTAGCGCCGCCGCCAACTGGGTTGATGAAAATATTCCAAGAAGAAAGTAAATCAACAACGCCGATTTTGTTGGTAACAAGTGCAGGTGCGGATCCATCCAAAGAATTGGAAGATTTAGCTAGAGATACAGTTGGGATGGATCACTATGAAGAAGTTGCTATGGGTGGTGGACAACAAAGTCGCGCGACGAAGATGTTACATGACTGTGCTAGAGCTGGTGATTGGTTGTGTTTAAAAAATCTTCATCTAGTGACTGCTTGGCTACCAACATTGGAGAAAGAAATTAGCACGTTGAAACCAGCTGATGGATTTCGTTTATGGCTAACAACGGAAGCGCACCATAATTTCCCACCAATTCTGTTACAAATAAGTCAAAAATTAACATTTGAATCGCCACCAGGGTTAAAGAAGAATTTGCAGCGTACGTATGCATCTTGGAGCAATGAATATATCAGCAAAGGCTCCGTGGAACGCGCACAACTACTTTTTGTTTTGGCATGGTTCCATGCATTGGTCCAAGAGCGAAGGACGTACATGCCGCAAGGTTGGGTGAAATTTTATGAATTTTCACTTGGGGATTTGCGCGCTGGAACAGAGGTTATTGATATGGTAACTTCACAAGGAAAAAATATTGATTGGGAAACTGTTGTTGGATTGATGGAAAATGCTATTTATGGCGGCCGTGTTGACAATATATATGATTTCAAGGTTCTAGTCGTCTATCTAAAACAATATTTTAATGGTGATATCTTACGTGGTGGTGGTAAAGGCAGAGCAGCAGATCGTGGATTCCGCATGCCAAATGCATCTACCAACAAGGCGGATTATGATAATTTAATTGAAAACTTAGACGATGATGATAGTCCAAGTTTCTTTGGTTTGCCACAAAACGTGGAAAGGTCCGTGCAACGTGCGCAATCTTCAATGGTAGTTGCGCAATTGAAATCCCTGTCTTTATCTACTTCCAGTTCAAATAAATTTGATCGAGAACAATGGCGTAAGGTACTTGGACCAATGTGCAAGTTGTGGGATAAATTAACACGTTCAAATAAAAGTGTTTTATCTCGACCTGATGAAGATAGGGAAAAAGTAAAAGATCCAACGAAAGTGAAACCTGTGAAACAATTCATCAAAAACGAAAATCAATTTGCATTTAAATTGATGACTGTAGTCGACAATGCAATGCGAAGTATTAATAAAGTTTTGTGGGAATCAGGGCTTTTGACACCGGAAATACAAACGAATGCGGCGCAACTCTTATCTGGTTGCGTTCCTAGACAATGGGAAAACATGTGGGAAGGTCCAGAAAAGCCACAGGTTTGGTTACGTAGTTTGGCGTTGAAAAAAATATCATTGGCACAATGGAGTAAGCAATATGGTGCTAGTGGTGATATTGCAGGTGAAAAATTAAATTTATCCGAGCTTTTTAATCCTGGGACATTTTTGATGGCATTGAGACAACAAACATCCAGAGAAGGTAATATGCGCATGGATTCCTTGAAATTACGTTCCTCATTTGGAACAGATCTAGACAATGCAACCATCCCAGTCAAACTTACTGGTATGTTGTTACAAGGTTCTGCGTTTACTGGAAAACGATTAGAAGAAGCTGATGCTGATGCAGCTGAAGTTGTTTCGATTCAAGAATGTACAATTGCATTTGATTTAGTCAAAGAAGATGAACGGCAATTAGGTGGTAGTTTCAAAATTCCAATCTACTTTTCAACAACAAGGGAAAGGTTGTTAACAGAAGTTAGTGTTAGTGTTGGAAATGCAGAACCGGAAGACTTTGTTGTTAATGGCAGTGCATTATTTTTGGGTGAATAAAAAATGCAATGATCAAATAAAAGCTATATGATATGATAATATACGGTGTTTGATGTAAATATTAATGCATTTATTATTTATTCTTAAATCATATGATATGGTTCGTAAAAAACTTTTTTCTTTCTTTCAGTGCTGTAACTTTTCTTCTTCAATCTCTTTCAGGAAACTTTGTATGGCTCGTACTAATTTTTCCAACTCATCAACAGTATTGAAATATGATACAGAGACTCTTACCATTCCATTTTCTGGAAGCACACGTTGAATTCCATCTATTGGGGAGGACAATTTCGAGGTTGTATGTACATATATCATATGTTTATTTTGCAAATATTGTTTACATCTAATGGGAGAAATTCCATCTATTACAAATGTGACAATTCCAGATTGATCACCATCCCCTGTTCCCATATCCATAATGGATAATGATGGAATACTAGAACTTAGTTTTTCCCTTAAAGTTTTAGACAAATACATTATACGATTTTCAATGTTATTCATCCCAAGTTGCAATGCATATTCAATGGCAATGCCAAGAGCAACAAGTCCGGCAAAATTAGATTCCCATTGTTCAAATCGCCTTGCACTTAATGACATACAATAGGATAGTTCCCCACTCTCTGTCTTCAAGATAGGAGCAGCATAATGATCTAATGATGGTGGTTCTTGTAATCGATTTGTTGAGTTTTCATTCATCATTTCTTGCATAACCTTTGTTGAAGCAAACAAAAAACCAGTCCCACGAGGACCCCTTAAAAATTTTCTGCCGGTGGCTGCTAAGAAATCACAATTTATTGATTGAACATCTATAACAAGTTGACCAACTCCTTGGCAACTATCTAATATATACAAAATTCCATGTTTAGATGCAATATCCCCAATTTTTTTAACAGGATTTATAACACCACCATTGGTTGGGATATGTGTGATGCATATTGCCTTTATTTTGTCAGAAGAAATTTCAGAGATCAATTGTTTTAATTTCGGGATATCAATTATTCCATTGTTATCAATCGCTAGACATCGTATTGATGCACCATGTCTTTTTGTATGTTGTAGCATGGCTACATAATTACCGGCATATTCCGTCTGGGAGGTTAAGATTACATCACCAGCTTTTAATTTAACGCAATAAAAAGCTCTCATCCATGCTGTTGTAGCAGAATCAACCAACGCAATTTCATGTGATTGAGCATTAATTAGCTTTGCTGCTAAGGAACGTGTATTTTCAAAATTTTCTCGATATTCACTGGCTGTAACATATCCGCCAACCACCGCTTCACGGTTTAATACTTCTTGATATTTTTGAAGTACAACTTTTGGCATTGGAGAATCACCAGCTGCATTGAAATGAATATGTGGCGTTCCACAATTTATAATATCTTTTCGAACTCTTTCAATGGTAGTTTTATCCATCTAATAGATAACAAAACAATTGTTGTTATCAGCAAACGAATATTTCTTTTCTAATTGCTTATATAGTAGTGAGTATTTTATTAATGTTATTTACATAAATAGTAGTGAGTATATATGTATTATAGATGTTACTTCATATGTTGTTATATGTATCATTCTGGCATTCCAGGCATTCCAGCATTCTGTGGCATTATACTGTATATTCCAGCCAGCCAGCATTCCATCCAGCCTGGCCAGC
>MDTG01134618.1_pt1 | contig 14858 bp, 14 predicted proteins | sample 811421 | NCBI WGS metagenome assembly MDTG01 (sample SAMN05326645, study PRJNA326480) | marine metagenome | isolation source: seawater | place: Pacific Ocean: South East | collected 2011
CCAATTGATGAAAGAAATCTTGTGAAAGGCTTTAAATTATTGGAAACAAGGCTTTTGATTAAAAATAATTCTGGCTGGATACCTTTAAGTTACATTTGGAATGATGAACAAACGAATGCATCGCTAAAATATACTGGGCATACTTTTAATGTCAGCTGGATATCAAAAGAAGGGGAAGAAAAATTTGTCCGATATAGGGCACCAAATGTAAATCAATGTAAATCCTGTCATGAAATTAACGAAAAAATTCAGCCTATTGGGCCAAAAGGCCGTAATATGAATATTAACTTTAATTATAAAAACGGTTTGAAAAACCAGATAGATTTTTGGCAAGAAAGAAATTTATTGAAGACTATACCTAAAATATTAGAAGAAAATCCAGCCATTTGGAATGACATAAATTATAAAATTTCAGATAGAGCAAGGTCATACCTTGATGCTAATTGTGCACATTGTCACCAAAAAGGTGCTTCAGCAAACAATTCAGGATTTTATTTAAATTTAGATGAAACCAATAACTCTATTCTTGGTTTTTATAAATCTCCAGTTGCTGCTGGAAGAGGAAGTGGTGGGCTAAAATATATTATTCATCCTGGGAAACCAAATGAGTCAATTCTTCTATTCCGAATGAAATCAATTGACCCCGGTGTAATGATGCCAGAGTTAAGTAGAAATCTTAAGCATGAGGAAGCAATACCTCTAATAAGTGAGTGGATTAGTCAACTAAAATAAAATATGCTTAACTGTTTGTTTCTCCATGAGAAGATATATCGAGCCCTTCAACTTCAGAACTTTCATCAACTCTTAGACCAACTGTATATTTAACTACATAGGTAATAATTATACTAGCGACCACTGATAGCACTAATACTGCAAATGTTCCTTTTAATTGAATTAAAAGTTGTGAAATTGCATTAAGACCATCAGCATAACCTGCTCCACCAAAATTTGAATCTACTAAAAACGCAACTAGTAAAATACCTATTAATCCACCAACTCCGTGAACTGCAAAAACATCAAGCGAATCATCGATTTTAAATTTATTTTTGACAACATTTACAAATAAGTAGCAAACAAAGCCAGCTGAAGCCCCTATTATTAAGGCTCCAATAGGTCCTACAGATCCTGAGGCTGGGGTTATTGAAGCAAGACCGGCAATGGTACCTGTGACTAGACCAATCAGGGTAGGTTTTCCAAATTTTGACCAATCCATTATCATCCAGACAAGAGAGGCTGTAGCGGCAGAAATATGTGTTACAACAGCTGCCATACCTGCATTTCCATCAGCAGCAAGCGCGCTACCTGCATTAAAACCAAACCATCCAACCCATAACATACATGCCCCAATCATTACCATTGCTGGATTATGTGGTGGATCAACTTGTAAAGGAAATGTTGAACGCGGTCCAAGCATTGCTGCTAAAACAAGAGCAGACGACCCCGCTGTTAAATGGACAACAAGTCCGCCTGCAAAATCTAGTAGACCTGCTTGATACAACCATCCATTCCCTGCCCAAATCCAATGTGTTACTGGCGCATAAACTACCAATAGCCACAAACCACTGAATAATAAAACAGCAGAAAATTTTATTCTTTCAACATAAGCACCTACTATTAGCGCTGGAGTAATTACTGCAAAAGTCATTTGAAAAGCAAAAAAGACCGTCTCTGGAATATCTCCTGATAATGTATCTCTTCCAACTCCAGAAAGAAACATTTTTGAGGTATCACCAATCCATTGATTTCCATCACCGAAAGCAAGACTATAACCAATAACTAGCCAAAGAACCGAAGCTAAACATGCAACAGAAATACACTGCATTAACACTGATAAAACATTTTTTGAACGAACCAGTCCTCCGTAAAATAGAGCTAGACCTGGCAGGGTCATAAATAAAACCAATGCAGTTGCAGTAATTATCCAAGCTGTATTTCCTGTATCAATCATTGTTTCCTCCAAATAACTATAAAATTATTGATATTTATAATTATCAATTAATCATAATAGGATTAATATGTGTATTAATAATGTTGATCTTGGTTCACACATATTACACAGTTTACAGCTTTTATTTAGTACTATCGAAACTCTTATCTAGCCGATGGATATACCCCTAAAATTTTAATTTCTTCGGAGTAGTATTTTAATTCATCAATTGCGCTATTGATTTCCTCAGATTCTAAATGGCCCTCTAAATCTGTATAAAATTGAGTTGACTGAAAACTTCCATCAACTTGATAGCTCTCAAGTTTAAGCATATTGACACCGTTAGTAGCGAAACCACCTAATGCTTTATATAAAGCAGATGGGACATTTTTTACTTTAAAAACTAATGTAGTTATAAATTTTGAGCCATCATTGTCAGGCATGATTTTATCTTTGCATAGAATTAAAAATCTAGTTGTATTATGACCGGCATCTTCCATATCTTCTTTTAAAATTTTAAGATCATATATTTCAGCTGCTAATGGTGAAGCTATAGCTGCAATGGAAATATCGTTTAAATCCGATACTTCCCTTGCTGATCCTGCTGTATCAGCACTCACAACAGGCTCTAAACCAAGATTTAAAATTGAATTTCTACATTGGCTTAGTGCCATTTCATGACTTCTAACAGTTCTTACATCAGAAAGAGTTGAGTCTTTTGATGACATTAAACAGTGATTAATTTTTAAAAAAGTTTCTCCAATAATATTTACATTTGAAGTTGGCATAAGTCTGTGAATATCAGAAACTCTGCCCGCAATAGTATTTTCAATAGGAATCATTGCTAAATCAATTTCTTTTTTTTCAAGAGAAATAAACACTTCATCAAAGGTTTTTAAAGCAATAGGAGATGATTTATTATCATAAATATTACAAGCAATATGAGAATTTGCTCCTGCCTCACCCTGATATCCAATTTTTTTAATCATCATTAAGCCATAGTTCTTCGTGCAACCTCAAGATCCTCTCGAGTATCCACACTTATAGGTAATTCATCTATTAAACCCAATGCTATCTTCATACCATTTTCGATAGCACGCATTTGCTCAAGCTTTCTATCTATTTCAGCCTTAGATTGATCTAAGCAAACAAAAGACTTAAGCGCATTTCTTTTATAACCATATATTCCAATATGATGATATAGAAAATCTTTTTTACTTAAATCAAAACTCCTATCAAAGTCGTCAACGTGATTATTTTCAGATAAACTCTTAACATAGGCCTTTACAATATTGGGATTTAAAACTTCATGATCTGAAGAAATTTTTATACCTAAAGTTGAAACATCAGAATCACCAGAGTTCAAAAGGGTAACGATTTTTGTTAGAGCATTTTTCTGAATATTAGGCAAATCGCCCTGTAAATTAATAATGTTATTATAACTTGAATCTTTGTCGTATAGCCTTAAAGCTTCATATATTCTATCAGAACCTGATGCATGATTAGGGTTAGTGAGAATTGCATCCCCACCAACATTTTCTATTACCTCTTTAATTTCAGTATTTCCAGCTGCAACAATAACATTACCAATATTGGCCTCTTTTGCCCTTTTGTAAACATGGACAATCATTGGCTCCCCATTTATATCTGCAAGAGGCTTATTTGGTAACCTAGAAGACTCTAAACGAGAAGGTATAATAATTAGATTTTTCATATTGCTATTCTTTTAATTTAAATTTATTAAGTAATTTAATTTAATTGTCTAATTTAATTATCTACAAATACAACAAAAATTGTTATAGAAAGCGAAATGAGTTCAAATATAAGTATAATAATAAAAGGTTTTATAGCTGTCTCAGTTACCTTTTTTGTAGTCTTGGGCATTATTAGGATTAGTAATAATTTATTCTATATTGAGTCAATAAACCCACCTTCAAAAAATGAATTATTCGCCAATATTGATTTTATTGATGAAAGCTATTTTTCTGAAAAATCTAGGCCTAATAATGAAATTAATGTCACTCATACCGTGCTTGGTAGAGAAAACTTAGAAAAAAAACTACAGAAGCAATTAAGATTCGTTGAACATTTTAAATCAATAATAACAGCTCAAGAGTTAGATGAAAAAATAAAAGAGAAACAGACTGAGTTAAGTTTCCTTCTAAGTGGTAAATCACATAGAATTTTAAATACTGATGAGCTTGAAAATAAGATATTGATTGCTGAGAAGAGACTTAACCTATTGAGAGCAATTAGGTTTTCATATGGTGATTTAGGAGCTTCTGAATTAATTCCGACAATAGAGACTGAATCCTTGGATGAAACAGTTCCAGAAAAACCTAAATTAACCTTCGAAGAATTACTTACTGTTGCATCAATTGATGCTGGAAAAAAAGTTTCATCGAAATGCACGGCCTGTCATGGTTTTAATTCGGGAGGAGGAAATAGAATTGGTCCTAATTTATGGTCAATTCTTGGGAAGGCAAAGGCTGAGGCTGCAGGCTTTAAGTATTCTGACGCTCTTAGTGGGCTTGGAGGGATCTGGTCAATTGAAGATATGAATTCATGGCTCAAAAGTCCTAAAAAGTATGCTCCTGGTAATTCAATGGCTTTTGTTGGTTTAAGAAAAGATAAAGATCGTGCAAATCTCTTAGCATATTTAAATTCTATGTCTGATGAACCAATTGAACTAACAAAATCAAATTAGTTGATATTTTGGTTATTTTTAACTAATTTGAATATTATAAAAGCAAGGGGTATTTTATATGGATAAGACGTTATCAAAATCACAAGCTTTTTTTGGAGCCGATAACATAAAAGCACCGGAACCAAAACTTGGTAATAAGCCAATTCTTGGTGATAGATATAAGTCAAAAGAATTCATGGAACTCGAATGGGAACGCATGTTCACAAAAGTTTGGCAAGTAGCTGGACTTGAGCAGCAATTAGAAGAGCCTGGTGATTTTTTTACTTTTGATTTTGGTCCCGAGTCAATAATTTGTGCAAAAGGTGAAGACTTTAAAATAAGATGTTTTTATAATGTTTGCCAACACCGTGGTAATCAATTAGTGCAACTTGAAGAGGGAAATTTAGAGAGCTTCTCTTGTGCTTATCACGCCTGGAAATTTGGATTAGATGGAACATTACAATGGGTGCCTGACGAGGAAGACTTTCCTCAAGGATCGCCATGTGGACGAAGAAACCTAATAGAAATTAAAACTGAAATATGGGCAGGCTTTATCTTTTTTAATTTAGATGATCAATGTAAGCCTTTAAAAGAATATTTAAATCCAGTTATGGAACAACTAAAAAACTACCCAATAACTGAAATGCGCAGAACACACTGGGTAACAGTTGAGGGTGACTGGAATTGGAAATGTGTTCAAGATAACTTTAATGAATCATATCACACTCCATATGTTCACCCTGCACTTAAATATTTTTCAGATGAAAAATATTATTCATGCCAGTTTGACATGTATGAAAGCATGCACGCAAGAATGTTAATGCCCGGATTTATTCCGAGCAAAAGTGTTTATGATGAAGAAAAAAAAGTTCTTGAAGCAATTGCGCCATCTATAGAATATTGGGAAATGGATGCCAATGATTATAAGGGCAGGATGCTAGATATTAGAGGTGATTTACAGAAACAAAAAAGAAAGCTTGATAAAGAAAAGGGTTACGATTTTAGTAAATTTACTGATACACAACTTACCGATCACTATCATTATACCATCTTTCCAAACATGTCTTTTAGCGTTAAGCCGGATGGCATGCAATGGTTAAGGGGTAGCCCACATCCAACTGATCCAACAAAATGTTATTTTGATTACTGGTTTTTAACTTTATTTCCTAAAGGCGTTGATGAATATTACTCCCCTATGTTGAAACAGACTACAGATATTAATACTAAAATTCCACATGTCACAGGTCATTATACTGAGGTAGATGTTGGTGATGGAATATCAGAGGATGTTGCAATTTGGACAAGCCAACAAAAGGGTCTTAGTTCAAGAGGTTATATAGGTGATTATATGCCTGCTCAAGAAAATAGGATTAGATTTTTTCATGAGAATATAGATAGATATCTTTTTGGAGACCTTAGCAAGTAGCTACTACCTATGGAAGAAAAACTTAAGATAGCTGCTGAAAAAATAGAAATTTCAGATATTATTTATAAGTATTGTCGTGCAATAGATCGTATGGACAGAGAACTACTTGAGTCAGTCTTTCATCAAGATTCAATACACCATCACGGCGAATATGAAGGGCCTTCTTCAGAATTTTGTAATTTTGCTTTTGATATATTGTCAGAGATGGAGTTCACCCAACATCATGTAGGTAATATTTTAATAGAAATTGATGGCGATAAAGCCTGGTCAGAATCATACTGGACTGCATATCATAGGATTGCAAAAGGTAAAAAATCAGATATGGGTTTTTTAGCTGAACATGATGTTTTAATTGACGAAGATGTTTTCGTCGGTGGAAGGTATATAGATTACTTTGAAAAGAGAAATAATTTTTGGAAAATTGCAAAAAGGCAAGGAGTACACGATTGGGTAAGATTTGAACCAGCTAATGAAAAAGGTCAATTACAAGCAGCAGGACCTACCCCGAGTAGAAGTCAACAAGATCCAGCATATCAAAGATAAAAGCTTTAACGCTTATCAAAAGTTATAAAAAATTCTTTCATAGGCATGAAAAACATACTGAAATTATGTACCGGCTCTTGAAGTGGTTTATCTAATTTTATATTTTTCAGCCTTTTTATAAGAAATTTAAAAGACCGCATCATTTCTTGTCTTCCCAACAATGCGCCTGGACAGTGATGGGCTCCAGAACCAAATGCCATATGAGCACCTACTCCCTCTCGATCTAGTTTGAATTGATGAGGACAAGAAAATTTATTCTCATCCCTATTAGCTGGTCCATAACCCATCATAACCATTGAGTCTTTTGGTATTATAGTTCCAGATACTTCAACATCTTTTTGTGTTCTTCTTAGCAAAAACTGTACTGGACTCTCCCACCTAAGAACCTCTTCTGTAAAGGGCTTTAAAAGTGAGTCATCTTTATAAACCTTATCAGCAATTTCAGGAAATCTAATAAGAGCCCACATTCCATGATTAATTGCACTTTGCGTTGTTTCATATCCTCCAGTGATTAATTGATGCATTAAATTTTGGAGCTCATGCATTGATAATGGTTCCTCATCATCACCATGTGCATGGACCATGGCGGACATTAAATCCTCTTTTGGATTTGCTCTTCTATCTTCAAAAACATCGGCTAAAAAGAGTTGGGCCTCAAGCTCAATATTTGCATTTGCAGTGACCTCTTCTTTAGTCGCAATGGGAGCTCTACTCGCACCTAACATCGAATCGGCCCATTTCTTAAAAGTTGCAACATTATCTCTTGATAACCCTAGCTGTTCAGCGATAATTATACCTGGCATCCGCATTGCAAATTCGTCATTAAAGTCACAATTGCCTTTTTCAATAAAATTATCTATTAATTCATTAACTACCTCATCAAGATGAGGCAGTAATTCATCCACTCTTTTCTTTGTAAATACTCTATCGACAAGTTTTCGATATCTTTTATGAATTGGAGGATCAGTTCTTTGTAAGGTTTGAACATGCTGCCATCCACCTCCATTAACAAGAATATCTTGATGCAAAGATGAAAATTCACCCCTTGTTGCTACACTTACATCATTTGAGAAGGTTTCAAAGTCTTTCAAAGCCATTCTGATATCATCGTATTTTGTAAGCATATAAATTCCGACCTCAGGAATTTTGTATACTGGTTGTTCCTTGTGGAGAACTCCATAGAACTCATAAGGATCACTATTTATTAATGGATCCAAGAAGCTATATTTTTCAACACTACTTTCAGACATTTATAAACCTTTTGTAACTATAATCAGATATTATCCCAATCGTGTTTTTTTATCCAGTCTTCAAAATAAGTGGGTTTTATGGAAAATTTTTCATACAAATCACTCATTTCAATTGCTAATGGTGATGGATTTTGTTCATTGTACCATCTATAAAAAGCTGCCATTCCACCATATATAGATGGTTTTTCATATTCTTCAGAACCAGTAACAAGTTTACTCATTTGCCTAGCAAATGTATTGGGTTCAAGACTTTGAAAAGTTATTTTCCTTCCGAGAACATTTGAAAAACGCTCTGCAACTTCGTTTCCAAGTAAAATTTCGGGTCCACCTACAGTAATTTTATCAGCCTTAACTTCTTTATCTGATAATGCTGCAACCATGAAAGCAGCGACATCCTCTAAACAAATCCATGATATTTTCAGTGTTTCACTACACGGATACGCAAAAATATCACTTTTTACGATAGATGGTTTCGCCCAAAATCTTGATAAATTATCCATAAATACGACGGACCTAATGACTGCGTAATCCATTCCGCTCTCAGCCATAGAATTTTCGATCTCTCTTCGTCCATCGTGAGCCGCTAAACCATTATTATTAGGAGCAACATAACAACTGGTATTAAAAACAATTTTCTTAACTCCCATCTCTTTTCCAGCTTTTGTAATATTTTCACCCCACTGTTTAGCAATATCTTTATCAAAGACAAAAGGAAGATTCATCGCAATATAATCCACATCTTTAGAAGCCTCGATAAGGGTATTCACATCGAAAAGATCGGCCTTTACACTTTCTACATCACCCTCAATTTCGCTTTCATAATTTTCTGGATATCTTGAAGCTGCTCTGATTTTATAGCCCTTTCTAATTAATCCATTTACAAGCGGTACACCTTGGTCGCCACTTGCTCCATATACTAAAACCTTTTCCATATTTACTCCTTAACTCCAAAATTTTTACCTGCCACATGATTTCCGGCGAGATAGCCATAGGTTAGAGCTGGGCCTAATGTCCCCCCTGCACCTGCATAAACTGATCCCGTGCTTCCGGCCATAGCATTCCCTACTGTATAGAGACCATCAATAATTATTCCTGATGCCGAAAACACTCTTCCAAATTCATCTGTTTTCATTCCACCATTTGTTCCCAATGCACCAATATCTATCTTGACTGCAAAGAATGGGGCTTTATCGACTGCACCAAGAGTTGTATAAACACCAGATTGAGACCTATCACCATAAAAAGAGTCATATTCACTTTTACCTCTACCAAAATCAATATCGTCGCCACTTTCTACATACTGATTAAAATTATCTATTGTTAGTATCAATGAGTCTTGATCAATTTCTAATTTTTTAGCTAAATTGCCAATACTTTCAGCTTTAATAAACCAATCAGGATCTTCTGCGCCTGGGAAAATATTTACAAAGGGATATTTTTCTCTAAAATTTGAATCGAATATTATCCAAGCTGGTAAATTAGGATAACCATACTCATTTGGATCAAAAAAATGAAATGCCCCTGCCATTGCAGAGTAATTGGTTGCCTCATTACAGAATCTTTTTCCAGACTTATTGACCATCAAAGTGTGAGGTAAAGTGCGTTCTATTAATATTGGAGATGATTTCTGATTTCCTTCAGCCCAATTATCGTTTGGAACGGATAAAACTGGAGACCACCAAGCACTTGTCATATTTCCTAGAGATGCTCCAACTTCTTGGGCCAATAACAAACCATCTCCATCATTACCTGGAGGAGATGCAGGCGCATTTAAAGGCCCTCTTAAAAAATTATTAACTAATTCCTCATTCCATTCAAAGCCTCCTGTAGCTATAATTACACCCCTATTAGCAAAAATTTCCTTCTTCTTGCCATTTTCCTCAATTTCTATACCAATAATCCGGTTGTTGTCTTTTATTAATTTATTTGTATGGACATTTAATTCAGGAATAATACCTCTATCTAAACAGCCTTTTAGAAGTGCGCCTACTAAGGCTTGCCCCATACCACGTGAGTCCTTAGATATTCTGTCATTCATTATTTTTTCATCAACAACTCCTGTTCCACCTCCCAAAGGTGTTTCTCCAAGAGTCATAGGGATAGGCATACCATTATTTCTTACTTTATTTGCCCAATCACCTAATTCACAATAATCAAAAAGTTTATTATCTAGAGCTCGACCTCCACCCAAGATTGCTCCAGGTCTATCTAAATAATAGTCAGGATATCCATCCAAGACATAAAAACTTGCATCCGTTTTTTCTTCTATAAAATCTATTGCCGCAGCACAATTATCAATAAAAGATTCCAACCGAGATGAGTCTATTTCTCCATTTGACAAGGACATAAAGTAGTCTATGGCCATTGACCTATCATCCTTTATGCCCTTCTCTTTCATATGGCTATTCATTGGGGCCCAAATAATACCACCTGAAATACCTGCGGTACCTCCAACTAAATCTTGTTTTTCAAATAAACCAACAGATAAACCATTCTCATATACTGCTAATGCAGAAGTCATTCCGCTAGCGCCAGCGCCTAGTATTATTACATCATAATTATTTTGCATTTTGTTAAAAACTCTCAATAAAGGTAATTATTCTAGCCATATAACAGTCCTTAGCAATTATTAAATGTTGAATTTTATAAAAGTATCGTGTTTCAATGTATAAATATATGGGGAATAACTATGGATTTAGGGATAAAAGGTAAAAAAGCCATTATAAATGGTGGTAGTGCAGGTATGGGAAAAGGAAGTGCACTTGCATTAGCTAAAGAAGGTGTTGATCTTTTTATCTCAGCAAGGGGAGAGAAAAGGTTAGAGGAGACATGTGAAGAAATAGAAAAAGCTACAGGTGTAAGTGTTAAACCTATTATAGCTGATCATAGCTCAGATGAAGGAAGGGAGAGGATATTATCCGCTTGCCCAGATCCAGATATATTAGTTGGAACATGTACACCTCCACCCTTTACTTATAATTATGAAAAAGTTTCTACAGAAGAATGGAGGCAAACTCTTGATGTAGCCCTTCTCAGTCCAGTTGAATTTATGAAATCAGTCATTCCCGGTATGGTAGAGAGGAAATGGGGTAGAATAGTTAATATTGGAACAGGAGCAGCCAAAACACCTACAGAAGTGAGAATATTATCCGGACCGCCTCGTGCAGCCTTGGTAAATTACTCTGTAGCGGTTTCAAAAAAAGTTGCTAAACACAATGTTGTCATAAATAACATTCTTCCAGGAATGCATCACACCGCAAGCATTGCAGATAGGTACAATAAATTAGCTGAAGAAAACGGAACAACATATGATGAAGAAATTGAAAGATTTGTCAATAATTGGAAAATACCAGCAAAAAAGTTTGGGTCATCTGATGACTTGGGATCTTTCGTTGCTATGTTTTGTAGTGAACAAGCGTCTTATGTAATTGGTCAAAGCTTGGTGATAGATGGTGGAATAGGAAATACAACTTTTTAATAGGATTTTACATGAGCGAAAGAACATTAACCCTTGATATTGAAGATAATATAGCAAAAATTACTATGAATAAACCTGAGAGAAAGAATGCTCTTGATAAAGAGATGATAGATCTATGGGTTAGTGCCCTTGATGAGTGCAGAGAAAACAAAGAAGTGTCAGCAATTATTCTTACTGGCGCAGGTGATGCTTTTTGTGCAGGTGGTGATAAAGCTAATCTAGGAGCTAATAACAAAATTGATCCTCTTGAAACAAAAAACCATTTTTGGGATCATTTTCAGAGAGTAGCAAAAAAAACTTCAGAAATAGAGAAACCAATAATAGCCGCTGTAAATGGTATGGCTACAGGCGCAGGTATGGATATGAGCTTACATTGTGACATAAGATTTGCTGCAAAAAGTGCATTTTTTAGAGCCTCGTATGCAGCCTTTGGTCTTGTCCCTGGCAATGGTGGTACTTATTTTCTTCCACGAATTGTAGGCGCATCTAAAGCTTTAGAATTATTTTGGTCAACCGATATAGTTAAATCAGATGAGGCATTGAGAATAGGTTTAGTTAACAAGGTTTTTGATGATGATATCTTAATGGAAGAAACAATAAAATGGATAAAGAATGTTTTAGATCAAGCTCCTATTCCTGTAAGAGTTATCAAAAGATTAATTTATCAAAATTTAAATATGGATTTATTATCAAGTCTTGATTTAATATCATCACATATGGCTTTTGCAAGAACCAGTGAAGACCATGCAGAAGCAATAAAGGCGAGTGAAGAAAAAAGAAAGCCAATATTTAAGGGGAAATAATAAAGGTTTATCAATGAGTATTACAGATTTAGAGTGGTATAAGAGCAATAGTCCGTCTTGGAAAAATCCTGACTTAAAGGGTTTAGATGTTGACGGAAGCAGATATCATTCAAGAGAATTCATGGATATGGAATGGAAACATATGTGGCCAAAAGTCTGGTTACTAATGGGACGAGAAGATGAAATTCCAATGCCTGGTAATTATCAAATGGAAGAATTTGGTAGAGAGAGCTTCTTGATGATACGACAAAAAGATAACAAAATCAGATCTTTCTATAATGTATGCCAACATAGAGGGGCACGCTTGACATTTAATGATCTAGGAAATGCAGAGACATTCAAATGCCCCTATCATGGATGGCAATGGCGAATAGATGGTGAATTAATTGAAGCTCAAGATGCAGAAGATTTTCCTGAGGGAAATCCATGTGGAAAACTGAAGTTAGAGGAAGTAAAAACAGAAACCTTTGCAGGTTTCATATGGATAAATATGGATAAAAATGCAGCTCCATTAAAAGAATGGCTTGGACCAGTTTGGAATGAATGGGACGCTTATGAAATTCATAGTTGGAAAAGATATGTTGCACAAACAGTAAATGTTCCATGCAATTGGAAAATAATTCTTGATAACTTTAATGAGTCTTATCATTTACCAACTGTACATGCGCCTGAAAGGGCGGTGACAAAAAGAAGAATGCCAAGTGGTGTTGATACCAGCTATCGAAATACGCAATTTGATCTATCTGATGAAGGGCATAATAGAATGATAATGCGAGCTGGTTATGGCTCAATGCAAGAGGATGGAACAATTGAAGATCCACTTTATTCTGTTATGCAGGAATGGGGCATGAACCCAGATGATTATTTAGGAAAGGGTCATGAAACACGAGAGGCAATTCAAAAAGCTAAGAGACATAATGGAGCTGAAAGAGGCTACTCACATTATAAGAATTTAAGAGATGAACAACTTACCGATGCTTTTCACTATACGTTATTCCCAAATTTTGCAGTTTCTCTTTGGGCTGATGGGTTCCACTTTCTGAGAGCAAAACCACATCCTACTAATCCTGAAAAATGTATTTTTGATAATTGGTGGTATTCTAGTAACCCAGATAAAGAGGATGCGCCGGTTCGGACTACTGTTGGCATATCTAAAAGAGGTGAATATGCTGATCGAGACTTTTTTGATCTGGGGGAAAAAAGTTTAGGACAAACAATTGATCAAGATACTGCAGTATTTATCCTTCAACAGCACGGGCTTAGATCAAGAGGTTTTAATAGAGCCTATTTTGCAGGACAAGAAAAACGTATAAGAAGATTTCATGAAATGATTGAAAGCTATTTTGAATAGGAGAAAAAAATGATTATTATTTCAGCAACTTTAGACTTTGAAACAGAAGCTGATAGAGATAAAGCGGTATCTCTTACTAAAGACATACAAATGGCAACTCGAACTGAGGAGGAAGGTTGTATTAGTTATTGTTTTGCTGCAGATCCTGCTGTTTCAAATAGAATCCAAGTTTATGAACTCTGGAAGGATGAAGAGTCATTAGTGGCTCATTTCACACATCATACATATCTCGAAATGGTTGAAGCCTTAAATTCTGTAGGAATAAGAGAAACTGAAAATCAAATGTATTTAATAGATAAACATAAATCTGTTTATGATGAAGAAGGAAATCCTAGAACAGTATTATTCGCGGATGATTAATTGAAATGACATTAAATGTAATAGATACCCACGCACATATTGTTTTAGGTAAAGCTTTTGGTAAAGCGGGAAAATATGGTCCAGATACAGGGATTGATGAGAATGGAGTACCATATTTTAGAATTGGTTCATATAAAATGAAACCTATGCAATATGAGGGGACTATTTTCATGGAAAATAACTTGAGAGTAGAGGCAATGGATCAACTTGGAATTGATTTACAACTTTTATCCCCAAATCCTCTAACTATGTTTCATAGAATCGAGGGCGATATAGCTAACGAGTTTTGTAAGATTCACAATGATGCAATGGTAGAATCAATTCAAGAGTATCCAGATAGACTCCTTGGATCCGCTACTCTACCAATGCAAGATATTGATGCTGCATGCAAAGAACTTGAGAGGTCTATTAATGATCTTGGTCTCTCGGCTGTTTCAACAGGTACCGATTATCCTTTTGGTCTTGATGATCCAAGACTGGATGACTTTTATAAAACAGTTATAGAATTAGATGTTCCATTATTTTTACATCCTTCATCTACAGGCGGTGCTGAAGGTCCTGATGACTGGAGAATGGGAAGGTATGATATGAGTATTATGCTCGGTTATGCTTATGAAGAAACTCTAGCTGTGGCTACATTGATAATAGGAGGAGTTTTAGACCGACACCCTGATTTGGATATTTGTATTTCTCATGGTGGTGGAGCGATGCCTTATTTGATTGAACGCTTTTCTGAAATGTCTGAGTTTAGAGATTGGGCGCCTGAAGGAGTTAAAAAAAATGGATTTGTCAATGAACTTAAGCGTTTATGGTTTGATGCACATGTTCATGGCGAAAAATCTCAGAAAATGCTATTTGACTTAATTGGTGAGGATAGATTAGTTTATGGAACCAACTTTGGTGGTTGGGATACACCAAAAAAGTTAGAAGATTTTGCACCTGATTTAACAAAAAATGCAAAAAAGCTTCTCAGATTGGATAATTAAAAGGTATTAAAATGCTCATAACAAACATAAGACTGTTTGATGGAACAA
>MDTG01172534.1_pt1 | contig 14858 bp, 15 predicted proteins | sample 811421 | NCBI WGS metagenome assembly MDTG01 (sample SAMN05326645, study PRJNA326480) | marine metagenome | isolation source: seawater | place: Pacific Ocean: South East | collected 2011
AAAAAAAATGAGGATATACTATTATAAATCTTCAATTACAATAGTTAAAAAGTTTGAAAAATAGGTTTTTTTTATGTTTTCTGTAATTTTCCCAGGTCAAGGATCACAATTAGTGGGAATGGGAAAAGAATTTTTTGAAAAATATGATTTGGTTAAACAATTGTTTAAAGAAGCTGATAATGCTTTAGGTTTTGATATATCAAAAATAATTTTAGAAGGTCCTAAAGAAAAATTAGATTTAACTGTTAATACTCAGCCTGCAATATTTTTAATTAGCTTTTCAATATATAAATTAATTACACAAGAATTCAAAAAAGACTTAACAAAAGCAAAATATTTTGCGGGCCATTCTTTGGGTGAATATTCAGCATTATCAGCTGCTGGTTATCTCGATTTTTCAGATACATTAAAATTATTAAGAATTAGAGGTGATGCAATGCAAAATTCTGTTCCTGATGGGGAAGGGGGCATGGTGGCAGTTCTGGGATCAACAGTTCTAGAAATAGAAAAAATATTAAGCGAAAACAATATGAATACGAATATTCAAATTGCTAATGATAATTCAGAGGGTCAACTTGTGTTAAGCGGGAGAAATTTTGATCTAGATATATTAATAAAAATTCTTAAATCTAAAAAAATTAAAAACTTAAAGTTACCGGTTAGTGCCCCTTTCCATTGTAGATTAATGAGTAAAGCAACTGAAATTATGAAAAAGGAAATAGACAAATTATCTTTTAAGGACTCTAAAAATAAATTGATATCTAATGTTACTGCAGACGAAATTCCAGATAAAAATGAGTTAAAAAAATTATTAATATATCAAATTGAAAATAGAGTTAAATGGAGAGAAAGTGTAATAAATATGATAGATAAAGGTGTGAATCATTTTATTGAAATTGGACCTGGCAAAGTTTTGTCAGGTTTAGTAAAACGAATTAATAAGAATGTAAAAATCAATACAATTAATAATGAGAATGATATAAAAGACCTGAATATATGAAAGGATTAAAACAAAAAAATATCATTATCACAGGAGCTTCGGGTGGAATAGGAAATGCAATTGTTAAAGAGCTTTATGAAAATGAAGCTAATATACTTGCGACAGGTACAAAAAAAGAAAAATTAGAGGATCTAAAATCTAAATTTAAAAACATAAAAATTTTAAGTTTTGATATTTCACAACATAAACAAATTGATGAATTTATTGAAAAAGCGACAAAAGAATTGGGAGGTGAGTTGAATTGTATAGTCAACAACGCTGGTATAGCAAAGGATAATTTAGCGATTAGGATGAGTTTTGAAGAATGGAAAAATGTTATTGATACAAATCTGACTTCAACATTCTTATTGAGTAAAGCAGCAATTAAAAAAATGTTAAAAAATAAAAATGGAAAAGTTATTAATATTACTTCTGTAGTTGGACATACTGGTAATCTTGGACAAGCTAATTATACAGCAGCAAAAGCTGGAATAGTCGCTATGTCAAAAACATTAGCTGTTGAGTATGCTAAGAAAAATATAAATGTTAATTGTATATCACCTGGCTTTATAAAAACTAATATGACTGAAATGATTGACTCAAGATATAAGGATATAATTATATCAAAAATTCCATCAGCAAGATTAGGAGAGCCTGGGGATATAGCAAATGCTGTTCTTTTTTTAGCCTCTAATCAGTCTGATTATATTAATGGTGAAACCTTACATGTTAATGGGGGCATGTATATGGCTTGACAAAATAGGTATTTCAACTATTAAGAATTTATAATTATAAAGGATCAAAATGTCAGAAGATGTTTCAAGCAAAGTTAAAAAAATAGTTGCAGATCACTTAGGTATTGATGAAGCCAAAGTTACAGAAGAGTCAAGTTTTATAGATGATTTAGGTGCAGACAGTTTAGATACTGTTGAGCTAGTCATGGCTTTCGAGGAAGAATTTGGTTCAGAAATTTCTGATAGTGAGGCTGAAAAAATTTTAACAGTTGGAGACGCTGTAAAATTTATAGAAGGAAAAGCTAACTAACAATTAATGCCCACAAATAAAGATGGGGTAATGATAATTCTTTCCTCTCCCTCAGGTGCTGGGAAGACCACGTTAGTTGGATTGTTATCTCAAAATCCAAATTTTGAAGTTTCGGTATCACACACCACAAGAAAACCCAGAAAAAATGAAGTGCAAAATAAAGATTACTATTTTGTGAGCGAGAACGAATTTAAAAGGTTAATAGGAAATGAGGAATTCTTAGAATATGCTAAAGTTTTTAATAATCTTTATGGAACAACTCGAACGCCAGTAATAGAAAGATTAGACAAAGGAAAAAATGTTTTGTTTGACATTGATTGGCAAGGTGCTGATCAAATAAAAAATAAAAAACTAGATTATAAACTTTTAACTTTTTTTATTTTACCACCAAGTAAAGAGGTTTTATTTCAGAGGTTATCCAATCGACATATGGGTGACAAGACCATGGTTGAGGAAAGGATGAATCAATTTAACCATGATGTTTTACATTGGATTAATTATGATTACGTTGTAATTAATGATACATTAAATAATTGTTTTTTAAAAATTCTTAACTTAATTGATGCAGAATTGAATAATGGATCAAAAGATTACGATAAAGATTTCATAAGAAAACATGTAGAAAAGTTAACTTCTTAATTTTTCATATTCTTTAGCCAAGTTATAATAAGTAACTAAATCTAAATTTTGTGGCCTTAAATTTAAATTTAGTTTTAATTTTTTTTGGATTTCAGTATTTTCTTTGAATAACTGATTAAAAGGTTTTTTAATCATTTTTCTTCTATGATTAAAAAAAAGTCTTGTTATTAATTCAATATTTTTTGGCTCATTAATTTTAAAAAATTTTGTTTTAGGTGCAAAAAACAATAAGGAACTTTCAACTTTTGGTTTAGGAGAAAATGAGTATGGTTTGATGTCACAGATTTTTTTAATATCCAATTTCCATTGTGCCAATATTGCTAATCTTCCATAATTTGACGTATTTACATTTGCTATAATTCTTTCAGCAACTTCTTTTTGAAACATTAATATCAAGTTTTGAAACCAAAAATTATTATTATTCAAGTTTATTATCCATTTACAAAGTATTTCAGTAGAAATATTATACGGTAAATTTCCATAAACAATTAGCTTTTCTTGAGAAATTTTTTTTTCATCAATGTTAAGAATATCGTCATTTATTATTTCAATTTGATCTTGAAATTTTTTTCGTAAACTTAAGACAAGACTATTATCTTTTTCCACTACAAAAAATTTTTTTGGTTTTTTTCTCAATATACATGATGTTAAATTTCCAGTTCCAGGACCAACCTCAAGAACAGTCTTATCTTTAATATCTGTTATGTCTATAATTTTTTCTAAGATATTGTCATCTATTAAAAAGTTTTGACCTAAACTTTTTTTTGCTTTTATCACTTTAGTTTCTCAAGAAAAGAAATAGCTTTATACAAACTTAGAGGGTTTGATACATTTTTACCCATCATTTTCTCATTTGGTCCATGATCTGGTGAAACTCTTAAAAAAGGTAAACCTAGTGTAATGTTAATGGCATCATATTCAAAGAGAGTTTTAATTGGTGCTAAAACTTGGTCGTGATACATGCCTAAAATTACATCGAATTTTCTTCTATTTTTTTTTAAAAAAATTGTATCCGCAGCATATGGTCCAGACACTTTCAATTTTTTTTTTACTAAATTTTTGATTGTAGGTCTTATAATTTTATCATCTTCATTAAATTTGCTAATACTTTCACAGTGAGGATTTAGGCCAGTAATAGCAATTTTAGGTTTATAGCCAATATAAGTTCTATAAAAATCATCAATTAATAAAACTTTTTCAGTAATTAATTTTTTGTTTATAGTTTTAGAAACTCTTTTTAAAGGTAAATGAGTTGTAACAGGACTAACTGAAAGATTATTATTAAATATTAACATAGCAATCTTTTTTTTTTTAAATTTTTTTGCGAAAAATTCAGTGATACCTAAAAACTTATTTTTCAAAAAATTTTTCTTAGAAATTGGACCATTAATTAATTTATTAGAGAAATTTGATTTAACTAAATCTATAGCTATTTCAAAACATTTTCTTATATAGACATTTGATTTATCACTAATTTTTTCAAAAGCTTTTTTTTGATTATATTCAACATTGATGAGATTAATTGATTTATTGTTTAATTTGTAATTTTTAATTTTTTTTAAATTTAAATGTTTCACATTTTTATTACAATTAAGCTTTTTCATCTGAAGAGAAAGAATTTTGTATGATGCTATCAAAATTAAAGGGCTTTTAATTTTTTTTGTCTTAATTACTTTAAATAAAATTTCAAAAAAAATACTATTAGGTTCTCCCGCAACTATTAATATTGGCTTATAACTCATTGATAACAATATCCTTTTTTATTTTATTTAAATAGATGTTCGAAAATTGATTCAATTGTTCATTGGTTTTAATTTGAATAATTCTTTTTAATTCATCTTCAATATCTATATCTTTTTTTTTAGTTCTTTTTTCCTTTAGCTTAAGAATTAAATAACCGCCAGGGATCACTAGAGGTTTAGTAATACCATTGATACTAATTTTTGTAATTTCGTCTAAAATTTTTTTATTTATGGAATTTTCATTAACCCAACCGATATATCCACTAGAATTCGCAGTCTCTGAAATACTATAAATTAAAGCCGTATTTTCAAAACCATTCTTTTGTATTGCATTTTCAATAATATTTAATTTTTCATTTAGTGTTTGTTTTTCTTTTAAATCAAACACAATTTCAGAAAGAAGATATTCAGTTTGATTTTCACTTCTTTGAATACTTTGTTTTAATTTTTCTACGTCAATTTTAATATTCTTTGAGTATTTATCATAAATAAACTGACTCCATATTGCATTAATAGTAATCTTTTCTCGAACTAAATGAGCTTTTACATCATACTTCTTAAGATGCTCAGATATTTCCTCAATTTTGGTTAATCCTGTATTTGAATAATTTGAAATTAGAACTCTTTTAAAATCATCATCATTAATTTCAATTTTTTCAACAATTGGTATAAGTGTAATTTTTTTAATTTTATCTTTTATCAATGAATTTCTTGCAATCTCAATAACTTTCTTTTCTTCTAAATCATTGATATTTTTATTAATTGATTTTAAATAACTAATTTCATTTAGAATATCTATTGTCGTAATAAGTTCATTATTTACTTTTAATAAAATTCTGTTTTCACTAGCTAATAACGAAAATTTTACTAGAATTGAAAAAAAAAATACCAAAATAGATATTGTAAGCTTCATAGAATCTTTATCATTGATCAATCTTTTGCTCAAAACTTGTCAAAGGAGTTAAAGTAATACTAAATAATAAATTTTCCGAAGGTTTTAGATCTCTATCTTCATAATATGATTTTTTATATTTAATTCCTGCTATCAAGCAATCATTTTTGTACTCATAAATTAAATTATAATATTCTGTTAAATCTATTTTTCTATTTCGTCTAGTATTGAATGTTAAATAATTTTCATCATTAAATTTAACAGATGTTTTGTTCTCTATTGTGTTTGTGTCACCAATTACTCCATCTTCCTCTATAAAATTAAAAGAAGTTTTAAAATTTTTATAATTAATTGATGTATTTAATGAGTTATACTCCAAAGTTTTAAAGTCATTATCTAAAATAAAATCATAAGAAATATCTATAAAATTAAATTGATTACTTGATATTGATCCAAAAATATTGGAGTCTTTACTGTCTATACCACTTGATCGAGGTATAAAATTTTCACTTTTATCTCTGTAAACCGTAGCAATTTTTGCCTCAAAAAAATTATTAATATCATTTAGTTTATTTTTTTTGTATTCCAAACCTAAAGTAAGTGATTTTCCCTCTTCAAAAGAGTCATCTATAGCAAGTCTATTAATATCAAAAATACCATCAACATTAATAGATCTATCACTAGATGAATAATTTTTCATATCACTTGGGTTGAACCTTATGGAAGCTTTTGGAGTAAAATAATTTATATTATTCTCTGTTTGATTTATCATTGGCAAACTTGTATTAACTTCAAAAATACTCATTAATTCCATTTGTGGGCTTGATTTATAGGAGCTATCATTTTTTCCTACAGTATTGAGATTTTTTAAATAAAAATTATATGCATTCTTAAATCCACGGTCGGTAATAATATCTAGACTTTGAAAATTTAAATTATTTATTACTTTTGTCCTTAAATTATTAGTATTATTTAAATCATTACTCCCGCTAGAGCTAAAGTTGATTGATCCGCTCTCATAATTATTAAACAATTGTTTGTCAAAGTTATAATAGGGTAATATAAATTGATACCTATCTGAGCTTGACAGATTTAGATCCTCAAATGATTGAAATCCAGTAATAAAATTAAAATCATTATTATTTACTATTAATTTAGCCTCAGAATTTAAGACATTGTAATCTTTAGGAGTGGTTGTATTTTTGAATATATTTCCATCAAAAATCTTTAAATATGTATCATTTGACACTTTTTTAATAGATAAGAATAAGTCACTTTGATTAAAATTTTCCCATGCTAGATCTGCATCAAATTTCCCAAAAATATGACTTAAGCTATTTTTCTTATTTGAAAGCGATGATTGGTATCCGTCTATATAAGCAAAATCTATTATTGCTGATGAATTTTTATTTTTTATTCTGAATTCATTTTGAAACATCTTTATATCACTATCAAATATAGTAGGTCTAAATGTAAAATCCTTATTTTGAGAGATCACATGATAATAAGGTAAATTTAAAGATGATCCCAAAATATTAGAATTATTTAAACTAGGTTTTAAAAGACCTGATTGTCTTTCTACAGTAGGGTCAGGATGAAAAAACTTTGGAAAATATAAAATTGGGATATTATAAATCTTTAATAAAGCATTATTATAGATAAGTTGTTTTTTGTTTTTATCGTGTTTAATCTCGCTAGCTGTGACTACCCAAGGCGGACAATCAGTGTCGTCATTGCAACTTGTGAAAACTCCCTTTTTAATCGTAGTGATATTATTTTCACTTTGAGCTGATACACCTTTTAGTCTAGGATCATTTTTTATATTATCAAATATATTTTTTTTTAAATTAATTTTTACATCTTTTGCTAAAAAACTTTTTTTCTTAAAATCAATAATTCCATCTTCGAAAAATAATTTATCATTTTGAGGTAAATTAAAGTCTAAATTTACTAAAACTTTTTTACCTTTTAATAATTTATCATCAAGAGAAAAACTAAATTCTTTTAATTTAATAAATGTTTGCTCATCGTTATCTAATATTGAAGTATTTTTGTCTGAACTCAGTATTTTTTTATCTCTAAAAAAAATAATATCAACTGAGTCAATAAAAAATCTTTCTTTGATCTCACTTTTTGTTTTTCCTTTGCTAAATATTTTCTCATTTTTTTTTTCATACGTGATGCTATCTGAGTATATTTTGTAGTTATTTATTGTATCATTTATTATAACATTACCATTTGCCTTTAATACGTTTTCTATTTTTCTATATATAAAATTGTCAGCCTCAATCGAAATACCATCGCTAGTTGAGACTTCACCTCTATTTGAACCTATAATTTTATTTCCATTTTCTAAAATTTCAATTTGAGTTACGTCAAAACTAAATTGGTCTTTTGCATAAGAAAATCCGATTAAGAAAAAATTAAAGCAAAGTATTAATGTTAATAAAAATTTATTTTTCATCAAACCTTCTAATCATTATAGAATTTACAGTCATTAGTAAAATTATAGGTATTAAAATCGAGCTGAATAAATTAATTTTTTCTGTTTTTCCCAAAACATTAAAAAAGTTAAATAAGTAGTATATTACAACTGAAAAGAACAAACCAATTGAAATTTTAAGAATTGAACTTTTTATCTCCTTGGTGCTTAACATTATAATACTAGAAAATATAGTCATAAGCATCAAATAAATTGGTAAAGATAAGAGCTTCAAAAGTTGAATATCTATTTCTATCAAGGAATAGTTTAATGATTTATAATTTCTTCTCAATTCAAAAAGCTCTAATATTGAGAGTGAAGATAAGTTAGAGAATAAGTTTTGGATAATTAGATAATCAAAATTAGTATTTATCTTTAAATTTTTAATTTTCTGTTTTTCATTTTTATCAAAAACTTCCGCATCAAAAATTATCCAATTTTTATTAGATATATTAATTTTTGGGCTTACAATATTTCTTTTAATTTCAAAGTCTTTGTTAAATTCAGAAATATAAGCATTAATAAGATAATTTTTATCTATTTTAACAGAGTTTATTATCAAAATTTTGTCATCAATCACGTCTTTAATCCAAAGCCCATTTTTAGTAATAACTGCAAGATATTTACCGTCTGAAGTATAATTGGTTTTTAAGTCTAAATAAAAATTTTTTAAATTTGATGAAAGACTATAAAACAAAGTAATAATTAATATACCTAAAATAAAACTCGTTACGCTGATAATAGATAAAATTTTTGAATTTTTAAGACCAGAATACTTAAAAATACTAAATTGATCATTATTAAACAATGTGATGAAAAAAAGCTGTGTAGAAATAAGAAAAATAAAAGGAAACATCTCAAATATAAAAGTAGGTGAGTTGAGAAGTGATAGATACACTGGGTAATAACTATTAACATTAATATCTTTGAAAAAGTCTAATTCACTCAATAAATTTAGTACAAAAATTAAACTAAACATTATGAGAGAAACATAAAAAAAAGAGCTTAAAAAAATTTTACTTAAAAATTTTATATAAGTCTTCATTTTTTTTCCTTAAAAGAGTTTAAATTAAAATAAATTATAGAATATATTAAAATTATTATAATTATTGGAACAATGAAAATTTTAATATTTTCAAAAATATTATTTTTTATAAATCTTAAACTCATTTCAGATGAAATAATTATCAATAGACCTAATAGAAAAATAAATATTCTATAATTAAAATAATTTACATTTTCTTTTGATTTAAGTATTAAGAACAAAATTATTAGCATTAAAGTGGGGATGTAAAAAGGTATAATAAATCTTTTATACAACTCTTTAATCACATTATTCAAGTTTGCCGACACACAGTTTTCAATAACCACATCTTTTGTGTCTATATTTAAAAAATTTAAATTATTAAGTTTTAAATAACATTTTATCAACTTAAAGGTAGATACCTCTTGAGTCTTTATGTATGTTGTTGTGTTAGTTTCTAAATTTTTTAAGTTAAAATCTGATTTTGAAAATCTAAAATTTGTAATTTTATCTTTTACAACATTTATTGTTTCTCCTTCATACAATACTAATATTTGAGTATTTTTTTTATTAATAAAATTACCTTTTTTTGCATAAGTAATTTGAAAATTATCTATATTTTCTTCTTTTTTTAAATATATATTTAGTAAATTACCTTTTTTGTCTTTGCCATCACTATAGATTGTAACATTTTTAATTGTGTCATTAAATTTTTTCTGTTTAATAAAACTTTCTAAAAAATTAACAGAGGATGTCCTTAAAAAAGATCTAGCCTTATCCTGTGATGTGGGTACTATGAAAGCTGCCAAAGTAATCTGTATTATTGTCAAAAAAATTGAGAAGATTAGCAAAAAATTTATAAGTTGAATTTTATTTACACCAAAATTCCAAAATATAATCAATTCGTTATTTAATTCATATCTTGAAATGACGTAAAAAAAACTAAAAAAAAATACAAAAGGTAAAACTTTGCTGACTATTTTTGGAAAGTTAAGCAATGAATAATTTACATATACTAAATAATCTCTTCCATCTTCTATCATTATGTCTAAAAAATTAACTGCCTGAAATACCCAAATTATGATACTTGAGCTTACAAGGGTAATAAGAAAAAAGGTCAAACAATCAATTAACAATTTTCTAAATAATATTTTTTCCATTGAAATCTAACAAAATAGTACTTATATAATTTCGATTAATAGTTTAAAATTAATATACAACTTAAAGTACATATATACAAAAAATGTCAATAAAAATAAGCTTTAAAAAAAGCATTTCAGCAAAAACCGCCTCAAATTTAGTCTTATTTGTGGATGAAAGCTTTAACATAAAGCTAATTAAGAAATATATTTCCAGCTCAGAATTTTTTTATATATCTGATTTATTAAAAACAAGAGATTTAAAAAAAAAGTTGTTAGTCTTTGAATTAAGTTCAAAAAAAACGCTAGTTCTAGTATCAATTAAAAATAACATCAAAAATTATGATATTGAAAATCTAGGAGCAGAGTTTTACAGCGTTATTTGTAACGAAAAAAAATCTGAATATTTTGTTAATTCCGAAAGTCTTTTGCATAGAAATAAAAATTTTATTGGACTCTTTCTTCATGGACTTAAGCTAAAATCGTATGATTTTAAAAAATATAAAACAAAAAAAGAGAAAAATTTTATTAATATAAATGTTATTGGAAGAAAAAATAATATTACACCTAAAGACCGAATAAAGTTCGCAGCGCTTGAAGAGGGAACTTTTTATGCAAGAGATTTAGTTTCAGAACCAGGCAACGTATTGCATCCAGATGAATATGCAAAAAGAATAAAAGTCTTAAAGAAACATGGTTTAAAAATAAATATATATGACCAAAAAAATTTAAAAAAACTAGGTATGAATGCTTTGTTGGGTGTAGGTCAAGGGAGTATAAGAGGTTCATATCTTGTGACTATGGAGTGGCGAGGTGTTAAAAATAACTCAAAACCTTTAGCTTTTATAGGTAAGGGAGTTTGTTTTGATACGGGTGGATATTCTTTAAAACCTGCTAAGTTTATGGAGGATATGACTTATGATATGGCCGGCTCAGCAGCTGTTGTTGGATTAATGAAGAATCTTGCATTAAGAAAAGCAAAAATAAATGCAGTAGGTGTTGTAGGGCTTGTGGAAAATATGGTTAGTGGAAATGCTCAAAGACCAGGTGATATAGTAAAATCATATAGTGGAAAAACAATAGAAATTTTAAATACAGATGCTGAGGGTAGATTAGTTTTAGCAGACGCAATTACATTTACAGAAAAAAAATTTAAACCTAAATTCATGATTGATTTAGCAACCCTTACAGGAGCGATTATAGTTTCTTTAGGTTCGGAATATGCAGGACTTTTTTCTAATAATGACAAATTATCAAGAGAATTAGTTGAAGCAGGTCAGAAAGTTGAGGAAAAATTATGGAGAATGCCGCTACATAAAAATTTTGATAAATTAATTAATTCTAAGAATGCTGATATGCAAAATATAAATTATGTTGGAGGTGCAGGCTCAACTACAGCTGCTCAATTTTTACAAAGATTTATTTTGAATAAAACTCCTTGGGCACATTTAGATATTGCAGGAATGGCTTTTTCAAAATACGGTGGGGCACTAAATTCAGGTGGGGCAACTGGTTTTGGAGTAAGATTACTAAATCAATTAATTGAAGATTACTATGAGTAACGTTGAAAAAACATTATCAATAATTAAACCTGATGCTGTAGAGAGAAATTTAGACGATCAAATAAAAGAAATGTTTATAAATAATGGTTTTAAGATTGTCCAAGAAAAGAAAATTCAAATAGAAAAATTTGAGGCAGAAAGATTTTATAAAGTTCATGAAACAAAGCCTTTTTATAATGAATTGTGTAGTTATTTATCTTCTGGACCAATAATTGTAATGATCCTTGAAAAAGTAAATGCTGTTTTAGCTAACAGAGAATTAATGGGATCAACAAATCCAAAAGAGGCCAGGGAAGGCACAATAAGAAAAAAATTTGGAATATCAATTGATAAAAATTCAGTTCATGGCTCTGATAGTCCAGAAAATGCAAAAATAGAGATTGATTTTTTTTTTAATAATTAGAAAGTAACTTTTTTAAAGCCTTAGGATATAATAAGTGTTCCTGTTTTAAGATTTTCTCTGATAGTGATTTTGGATCGTCTTTTTTACTTATCTTGACCTTTTTTTGCATAATTATTTTACCAGAGTCTAATTTCGAATTAACAATATGTACAGTGCAACCCGAAAAATTCTCTTTGTTAATTAAGACTCTTTTGTGCGTATTTAATCCTTTATATTTAGGTAACAATGAGGGATGTATATTTAATATTTTACCATTAAATTTTTTGATAAAACTCCCTGAAAGAATTTTCATAAATCCTGCAAGACAAATTAGTTGAGTTTTTCTTTTTTTTAAAATTTCTAAAATTTTTTTTTCATCCTTATCTTTTTGTTTGAAGTTGAAAATTTCAAAATCAATTTTTTTTTTCTTTAAGTACTTTATCCCATTAGCTTTTTTACTACTTGATAAAACTAAATCAACTACGATTGGAGAATTCTTCATTTTAGAAAATTTAATTAAATTTTTCATATTACTTCCATTACCAGAAATAAAAATTACTGTTCTTACCTTTTTATTTCCAATTAATTTTACCATTTAAGTTGACTTTTTTTTTTCCACTACATATTTTTCCTATTATATAAGGTTTATATTTTTTTGGAAAAAATTTATTAATTTTTTTAAAATTTTTAGGATTTATAATTATACAAAAACCAACACCACAATTAAATGTTCTTAACATTTCTTCATCACTAATATTATTACTTTTTAACCAATGAAAAATTCTAAGTGGATTAACTTTGGATAGATCTATTTCAGCACTAAGATTATTTGGTAAAACTCTTTTTAAGTTATCAACTATTCCACCACCAGTTATATTTGCACAGCCTCTGAGGAGATTGTTATTGATTAGACCTAATATTTCTTTTACATAAATCTTGGTAGGCTTAATTAATTCTTTTTTTAGAAATTTATTTTTATTTATATTTATCTTTTTTACTTCTATCAATTTTCTAACTAATGAATATCCATTAGAATGTAATCCACTAGACGGGATTGCTAAAATAAGATCATTTTTTTTGATTTTTTTTTCATTAAGTATCTTTTTTTCTTCGACAATTCCTACAGCAAAACCTGCAATGTCAAATTTATTTTTTGCGTATGTTCCTGGCATCTCAGCAGTTTCACCACCAACTAAATTACAGCCTGAAATTTTACAACCTTTTATAATTCCACTAACAATAGACTTTAACTTTGATAAATTAATTTTGTTGATTGATATATAATCTAAAAAAAATATTGGTTTTGCACCTTGAACTATTAAGTCATTTACGCTCATAGCAACAAGATCTATCCCTATTGTATTAAATTTTTCAAGTAGATTTGCAATTTCAATTTTTGTTCCAACACCGTCCGTACAAGCTACAATTTTGGGATTTTTTAAATTCCTAGGAATATCAGAAATTGAACCAAAACCACCTATATTATTAAACTTTTTTTTGCCTTTTTTTCTTGTAGAAATATTGGATATGAATTTAACAAACTTATCAGCAGCATTAATGTCAACACCACTTTTTTTATATGTTAATATATTTTTACTCATTAATTTATATTATGATATTTAAAATAAAAAAAAGTTTACTTAAAACCTTATATATTTTTTTTATTTTACTATCTTTAAATATATTTTTTTTTTCCACAGATAAGATATTTGCTAAATCCTTTGATATAGAAAATATAGATATATCAAGGCCATTTGAAATAAATTTTGATAAAAATCAGGTAATAAATGATGGTTTTAAGCGTGCTTTTTTCGAATTAATTTCATTAATAGTAAGTTCAACTGATAAAAAGAAAATTAATAATATCAAATTAAATAAACTTAAAGGGATGATAGAGTCTTTTTCGATACAAGAAGAAAAATTTGTAAATGATATATATTATTTAAGTCTAGGAGTATCATTTAATAAAAAAAAAATTTACAATTATTTAGAAGAAAAGAATATATTTCCCTCAGTACCGATTAAAAAAAAATTTTTATTTATTCCAGTTATTATAGATGAAAATAAAAAGGATCTTTTGATTTTTAATGATAACGAAATATTCAAAAATTGGAATATAGACTCGAAAAAAACACATTTAATAGAATATTTATTGCCAACAGAGGATCTTGAGGATTTAAATCAAATTAAAAAAAATTACGAAATCATTGAGAAATATGATTTTTATGAAGTAATTTCAAAATATGATTTAAGTGACTCGATTATATCCCTAATCTCCAAGGACAACGATGGAATAAGAGTTTTGTCAAGAATAACTTATAATGATAATGTAGTTTTAAAAAATCAGACTTTTTTTCTAAAAGATATTCATGATAAAGAACAAGCTAAAAAATTAATTGAAGAATTAAAAATAGTTTATGAAGATCATTGGAAAAAAATAAATCAAATCAATACGTCAATAAGGCTTTTGTTAAATATAAAAATTAGTAATAAAAACAACGATATTATATCTGATTTTGAAAAAGATTTAGATGATTTAGATCTTATAAATAATTTTTTTATAACAAAATTTGATAAAAATTTTACTTATTATCAAGTAATTTTTAATGGAACCCCGAGCACTTTTTTAGAAACAATGGAAGAAAAAAATTATTATTTTAATACACAAAATAAAATTTGGTCAATTAGATGATATGCGTAATATAGATCAAAAAATTATAAAATTTGCACATGAAAAAAATTTAAAAGATAGTGATTTTTTTGTGTCAAAAAGTAATAAACATGTTCACGATTTTTTAAATAATTGGCCAAATTGGGAAAAAAATCTTGTAAATATATGCGGAGAAAACTTTTCAGGTAAAAGTCATTTAATAAATATTTTTATAAAAAAGTTTAAAGGTGTTATTTTTAATGCTGATACATTTGATAATGATAATTTGTCAAGTTTAGATATTCATAAAAATATAATCTTAG
>MDTG01117206.1_pt1 | contig 14856 bp, 11 predicted proteins | sample 811421 | NCBI WGS metagenome assembly MDTG01 (sample SAMN05326645, study PRJNA326480) | marine metagenome | isolation source: seawater | place: Pacific Ocean: South East | collected 2011
CCGAAGTGCGCAATCTGAGACTTGGTTGCAAATTCCTTACCATTCGCCTCGTCCTCGAATCGAAGTAGCTATGAAGTTCACTACACTAAAATGTTGGAATGATTCAAACGTAGAATTTTCAGACATATTTCCATACCCATCACGACTTCCGGAAACATGGCACCATGAGGCGGTGCTTTTTGTAGAGCCTGATGGGTCGTTCATAAAATATAACCATAGACCCGACCTAAGTGGTGGGACCGCAGCCGGTTCACCTGACAAATTATTCTATGCTCTATATGGATCTACCAGGGGAAATATACTCACCTTAATTGAAAACCCTCGACCCAACCAATCGATGCATTATTCTGTCTGTGGGAATTACATTGATATACATGTAAATTTCCAAATAAAGCAGCCCCCCATACCGGCTGATACTACATTTGAAGTGAATTATACATGTGAAATATTTGGAGACGAGAAAACAAGCGTCGATGAATTAAAAATGATTGGTCAAAATGCAGTAGCATCAGGGAAGCTTTTTGTTCGTTAATCCGAAATCAAAATATATAATCAGAGAATGTCGTGTAAATCGGGATTCGTAGGAAATTTGTTTGTATAGAGGATCAGATTTTACAAATAAGGTAATATTTTATTTATCTCATTTTTTCTAAATACTGAGGTTGTTTTTTTGGAAACCAACTTTCCGTAGTGGCGATGATTTATTCGATCTCTTAAATTACTAATAAACGTATTTAGATGTTTGTTTCAGCAATTTTCGTATTTTTTCATTTTCGCAGGTTCTGCATTTCTGATTTTTCGATAAAAGGCTTTTATTATGCAGTCGTTGAAAAACGTTCATCTTGAACAATCTTTGTCGGAAAACTATTACAAATTAACATCTAACGAACATCAAATACGAGACGAGTGTGGTGTTTTTGGTATCATGGGCCATCCAGATGCCGCAACTCTGACGGCACTTGGATTACAGGCTCTTCAGCACAGAGGGCAGGAAGCCGCTGGAATAGTTACAGTTGATGGCGATAGATTTTATGCCGAGCGTCGCATGGGTTTAGTAAGAGATACATTTACCAAAAACTCGGTTATAAATAGGCTTAGTGGAAACATAGCAACGGGCCATGTTCGTTACTCTACAACAGGCGAAACCGCAATGCGAAACGTTCAGCCATTGTTCGCAGATATGAATTTTGGGGGGCTATCTCTTGCGCACAATGGCAATCTCACTAACGCGCTCGCTATAAGGCGAAAATTAGAAAAGACTGGTGTGATATTTCAATCCACTACAGATACCGAGACGATCCTACACTTAATCGCCCAGTCTACTAAAACTAACGTAGTAGATAAATTTGTTGATGCTCTATTTCAAGTCGATGGTGCATATGCATTAATAGGAACTTCCAAAGATCATTTAATCGGTGTAAGGGACCCACTCGGCATCCGACCTCTCGTTCTTGGTCGGCTCGGCGAGAGCTATGTATTAGCTTCTGAGACCTGTGCTTTAGATATAATCGGGGCAAAATTTATTCGAGAAATAGAAAATGGAGAATTAGTTAGCATAACAAGTAGTGGAATTGAGAGTATAAAGCCCTTTCCGCTCGTTAATGAACGACCGTGTATTTTCGAATATATTTATTTCGCACGTCCAGACAGTCTAGTGGGCGGAAAGAGCATCTATGAGTGTAGGAAAAATTTTGGAAGAGAGTTGGCAACCGAAAGTCATGTTGAAGCCGATATGGTTATTCCTGTTCCCGACTCAGGTGTGCCAGCAGCCATTGGTTACGCAGAAGCTTCAAAGACACCTTACGAATTGGGTATAATCCGCAATCACTACGTTGGGCGAACATTTATACAACCCCAGCAATCAATAAGATCTTTTGGCGTAAAACTAAAACATAACGCAAATGCAAGTCTCATCCACGGAAAAAAAATAATTCTATTAGATGATTCAATCGTGCGTGGCACTACTTCCGTAAAAATCGTTCGCATGATGCGTGAAGCAGGTGCTAAAGAAATTCATTTTCGGGTAGCTGCACCTCCAATCACACACCCCGATTTTTACGGTATTGATACGCCAGACGAAGATCAACTATTAGCCTCAACAAACACATGTAAAGAAATGTGCGACCACTTAGAAGCAGACAGCCTCGCTTTTCTTACTATTCAAGGTTTGTATAAAGCCCTTGGGTTTCCAGGCGGGAGAAATAGTACGAACCCACAATTTACCGATCATTGTTTTACCGGTCATTATCCGACCACTCTAGAGGACCGTGACGGGAAAGAAGTTACATTTCAGTTATCATTTCTTTCTTCTCCTGCCACGACTGAAGGTTGATTTAGTCAAAATAATTCCTGACAAGAAAATGATCTCATCAGGAATTATGATATGGTTTTTAGATAAAGAATTTCTTACTTGTGCTTTAACAAGCTATGCTCTTACCAGCAGACCTCAAATCGTGACAGGCCTGAACAACTCGAGATGACATACTGGCGCGTCCCATTTTTAGCCAAGCTCTCGGATCATACATTTTCTTATTTCCAACCTCGCCTTCAATTTTTAATACACCTTCATAATTCGTCAACATGTGGTCTGCTACGGGACGAGAAAAGGCATATTGCGTATCAGTATCAACATTCATTTTAATAACACCATAGCCAAGCGTCTCTTGGATTTCTTCCTGACTCGAACCAGAGCCACCATGAAATACCAACCAAAACCGAGCTTCTTCACCGTGCTTAGAAATAACAGCCTCTTGACCATTTTTTAAAATTGAAGGGGTAAGGACAACGTTTCCGGGTTTATAAACACCATGCACATTTCCAAACGTAGCGGCCAACATAAACTTTGCATCTTTTACCGGAGTCAGCGCTTCGTACACTGCTAACATATCCTCAGGAGTAGTATAGAGCTTTTCCTTGTCAATCCCCTCGCGATTAAGTCCGTCTTCTTCTCCGCCAACAACTCCCGTCTCGACCTCCAAAATTATGTCATTATCACGGCACATTTCCAATAGGGGCACTGCGGTGGCCAAATTTTCTTCTAACGGGAGGTCACTCCCATCGTACATGTGACTCGAAAATAGATTAGACTGACCAACTGTTCGACGCCGTTCAGTTTCAGCTATTAGTGGCTTAAGAAATTTTTCAACTTTTTCAGTAGTGCAATGATCGGTATGAAGGGCAATATTTATATCGTAACAATTGGCTACGCGTTGTATGTGCTCAGCCAGTGAAATAGCGCCTAAGACAGCATCCTTCAAATTACCTGAGGCATGTTCTCCCCCTCCTGTAGATACCTGTACGATTCCATCGCTACCAGCCTCTACAAAACCTTCAATTGCGGCATTTGCAGTATCAACATTCGACACATTAATCGCTGGATATGCATAATTACCGCTTTGGGCACTATCAAGCATCTTACAATACTGTTCAAAATCTACTGTTGGCATTTTTATCCTCTCGTTACAGCCTAATAACAAATTAAAAAAAACAAGAACTTAATCTTTTCCTGTGACAAATGAACTAAATCGCCGTCTCACCAGTTTCACCCGTCCGAATACGGACCACGTCTTCTATGGGAATTACGAAGATCTTACCGTCTCCAATTTTACCCGTCTTAGAAGCGTCAGAAATGGCACCAACAGCTAAATCAACAACGTCATCACCTACGACCACTTCGACAGATACTTTCGGAGTAAAGTCTACCACATATTCCGCACCACGGTAGACTTCTTTATGGCCTTTTTGCCGACCATATCCCTTGACTTCGCTAACGGTCATACCCGTAATCCCGAGTTGACTCAGAGAATCTTTAACCTGATCTAAGGCACTTGGCCTCACAACACACTTTAGCATTTTCATCTGCGTTTCCCCCCTAAGGATTAAAAGAAACATATCTGAAAAAAGATATAAAATGATTAGCAGAATAATTAATATAGTGATATTTTGATCTTATGAACGTTTTTTGTATTTTTTTTGGAAAAATATAAATAGCATGGCTTACCCCCCAACCGATAACTCGGTAGAAGGATACAATTTGCCGAATAAAAATAAGGTAACATGAAAGTACTGGTAAAGGGCCCATTTGATGTTGAAAAAGCTTCCAAAGTGGCAGCTAATCTTGAAATAAAACAAGTCTGTGATGAGACTTCGCTTTTTTCAAATGCTCATGATGCAGATATCATTCTTATGATGAGTTTGGGTTGGATCGAAAATGGATTTCCAGCGCTTTTAAATGCTTCGCCAAAACTAAAATGGTTTCATTGTTCAAGCGCTGGCGTAGATCCCTTAATCTGTCCAGAATTAGTTAGTTCTAAAATAATACTCACTTCCGCCAAAGGTTTTACTGTTGGCCCTCTCTTAGCAGAACACGCTTTTGCATTAATGCTATCCCTGAGTAGAGGTATTGTTGAACCGAATCAAATAAAACAGTGGAATCCTCAATCTGATTCAGCGCAGCACGTATATGAAATAGCGGGAAAAACGTTGGGGGTCGTTGGTTTTGGCGGCACAGGCAAAGCACTGGCACTAAGAGCCCAATCGTTTGGCATGGAAGTAATTGCAATCCGTCGTAACCCTGCCTCCAAAAGTGATTTTGTAGAATGGGGTCAGAATCGTTTTTTAGAGATGCTTGAGATTGCAGATTTCGTCGTTATCGCAGTTCCAGATACACCAGACACCAAATCTATGTTTAATTCTGAGGCCTTTTTTCGTATGAAAAAATCAGCAATTTTGATAAACGTCGGTCGAGGACAAACGGTTGAAACCGATGCACTCGTTGACGCCCTCATTAACAAAAAAATTGCTGGTGCAGGTTTAGACGTAGTTAATCCAGAACCACTACCTCCAAATCATCCACTATGGAAAATTGATAATGTTATTGTAACACCGCATATAGCTGGGAATTCACCTGAACGCGCAAAGCGTAACGAAACCACTGTGCTAGAAAACCTGAGTGCATTTTGCAATGGTTTACCTTTAAAAAATACTGTTGATTTAAAGCTCGGATACTAGCCAAAGCGATAAACTCGTTCCGCATTACGAAAAAAGTAATTTTCACACGCATCGCTCCCCTTCGTATCAAAAAATCGACGTACGATTCCCATTGCAGCTTTAAAACTACCCGCACGTTCACATACAGGCCAGTTACTGCCATAAATCAAACGATGTTGACCGAACGCTGACCACATCTCTTCGAGTGCCAATGAATACCAAGGGTCGTCTTCCGGTGCCGGTTGCTTTGTGCTTTGTTCCATTACTGCCGATACCTTTAAACTAATATTTTCACATTTAGATAACTCTGCTATTCCTGATATCCAATTAGCGTCTGGAGCCTCGCCATTAATCGGACCATGTCCTGTATGATTTACGATTATACGGAGCTTAGGTATCTGACGAGCAAGAGCTGATACAGCCAAAAATTGCGGTGAATTGACCAACACGTCCAAGGATAAGTCGCATTCTGCCAATAAGTGCATGTCACTAAAAAATGATCCTGATTTGATATCATCGAAGAATCCTCCACCACACCTAATTCCACAAAACCGTGGATGATCTGAAAAACGTTTTAGATTTTCTTCGAATTCCTGACGCCCCGGATCGATATGACCTACCAGCCCTAAAATAAACGGATCCCCTTCGGCCAAATCGAGTATCCATTGGTTATCTTCTAACCAGGCACTCGCTTCCACAACTATGGTACCTGTCACTCCTTCTGGCTCCGCTATCTGTCGATAATGCTGAGGTAAAACGGTTCGATAAAGTAACTCGTTATCTTGTCCAGGCCATGGAACACCTTCGGGTCGTGAGGGATCGTAGAAATGTGTATGCGTATCAATAATCACAAGATGGCTCCTATTTAGTTTAAATTTTCTATTTTTTGTTCCAAAAGATCTCCAAACTGTTGAATTTCTTCGATCGTCGTATCAAATGAGGTCATCCATCGAACTTCTCCCAAGGCAAAGTTCCAATCATAAAAAAAATACTCTTCTCGAAGTTCGGGAATAACGTCCTTAGGAATACAGGCAAAGACCGCATTTGCTTCCGTTCTTTGTGTCAATTTAACTTTTGAAATAGATTGAACCCTATTTGCTAAAACTTTAGCCATTGAGTTCGCGTGCTCCGCATTTCGTCGCCACAGATCTCCCTCAAGAAGAGCGCAAAACTGAGCAGAGATAAAACGCATTTTCGAAGCTAATTGCATATTTTGCTTGCGATAAAACATATAATCTGAAGCTATCTCAGAGGAAAGAAAAATTACAGCCTCGCCCAAGAGCAAACCGTTTTTTGTACCTCCAAAAGATAAAATATCTACACCAACCTCTTTACTAATACTTATAAAATCAACTCCTAAAGACACGGCGGCATTCGAAATCCTGGCTCCATCCATATGAAGATATAGATTGTTTTCATGTGCGACATCAGCTAAGGCAGATAGCTCGTTCGGGGTATAAACTGTGCCCATCTCAGTTGTCTGAGCAATGGAAATTACTCGCGGACGAACTTGGTGCTCTCCTCTCTGGGAGGGCACATGTTCCAAGACTTGATTTGGAGAAATTTTACCATTCTTCGTCGGTAGAGTAAGAAGTTTTACCCCTCCCAGTTGTTCGGGAGCACCACACTCGTCTATGTTTAGATGAGAAGTTTCTGCGCATATTACAGCATCAAAAGGTTTAGTCACCGCCGCGAGCGCTGTAACGTTAGCTCCAGTGCCATTAAAAACAAAATAACTAACGGCTTCGCTTCCAAAATGTTGACGTATCAGAGCCTGTGCGCGTTCGGTAAACGGATCATCTCCATACGAATGAGCATGACCTACGTTAGCAGCCTCAATAGCCATCATAACTTCGGGATGAACCCCTGCATGATTATCGCTACCCAGACCCTTTTTTAAAACAGGAACTTCTTGATCAGTCTCCATATTCACATTTCTTTATATACTAAAATTAGTGAGCTTCCAACCAGTTGCTGCCCGTACCCGTTTCAACAGTTATCGGGACCTTCATAGGTAAGGCTTCACACATTTCGCGCTCGACCAAATCTGTCACAACCTCGATTTCGTCTTTGTGTAAATCGAACACGAGTTCGTCATGCACCTGCAACAACATTTTACTGCGCATACTTATAAGTTTACTGTGAATTGCGGTCATTGCGAGCTTAATCATATCTGCTGCAGAACCTTGAATTCTTGAATTAATCGCATTTCTTTCAGCGGCCTTCCGCGACGTAGCATTCCGCGAATTTATATCACGCAATGGTCGACGACGACCGGTTACGGTTTCCACGTAACCTTTAGAGCGAGCGAATTCAATCGTCTCTTCCATATAGGCTTCAATACCGGAATACTGCGAAAAATACTGAGCTATAATCTCTCGAGCTTCGAAACGGTTAACATCCAATCTCTCAGCTAAACCGAACGCTGAAATGCCATAAATTATACCAAAATTTACCGTTTTGGCTTGGCGTCGCATCTCGTCGGTAACTTCGGTTTCATTTACCTGATAGATTTTTTGAGCCGTAGTAGAATGAATATCTCCACCCGAAATAAAGGTGTCCAACATATCTTGGTCTTGACTCAATTCTGCAGCTATACGCAATTCTATTTGAGAATAATCTGCAGCCAGTAAAATATATTCTTCACTTCGCGGAACAAAAGCTTTCCTGATTTCTCTTCCTTGCTCACTTCTAATCGGTATATTCTGTAGATTAGGTCCATGGGATTGCATCCTACCCGTTGCTGTTATCGCCTGCTCAAAATTAGTATGCACGCGACCAGTAGTAGAAAAAACAGAATTCGGTAAACTATCAACATATGTGGATTTCAGCTTGTTATATAAACGATAATTTAGCACAAGCTGCGCAATCTCATGTTTATTTGCTAATTTCCTCAATACACTTTCACCTGTTTGATACTGGCCTGTCTTTTTTGTACGCTGTGCATTTGGATCCAAAGCTAATTTCTCAAAGAGTATCTGCCCAAGCTGTCTTCCGGAATTGAGATTAAACTCTTCTTCTGCTATTTTAAATATTCTTCGAGTTAAATCCTCTATTTCACTACTAAATTCTTGAGACATTGATTTCAACACACTCGACTCCATTGAAATTCCTTCATACTCCATATCGACCAAAACACATAGCAACGGACATTCAATTTCGTATAATACTCGTCCGAGGTTTGATTCTTCAATAAGATCTCGTAAAACTTGATACAATTGCCAAGTTACGTCTGCATCTTCGACAGCATATCGCGTTAGGTCTTCTATGGGTACGAGATCCATACTTAATTGACCATCACCGCGTTCTCCAATCAATTCCGTGATTCCCACCGGCTGATAACTCAAAAGTGAATTCGCTAAATGATCCATACTTCTGCGACCATCGGGATCCAACAGAGCAGCAGCCAACATAGTATCAAAAAAAGGACCCTCCACAGATATTCCATGCCAACGTAAAACATTTAAATCAAATTTCAAATTATGCCCGACTTTCAGCTTTCCGCTAGTAAAGACGGATTCAAACTCATGCAAAATACCGATAGCCTTATCGCGTTCGGATGGCAGTTTCACAAAAAACCCATATCCTTTGTTCCAAGAAAAAGCTATCCCAATAATTCCACATTGTTTGGTATCAAGCCCTGTAGTTTCCAAATCAAAGGAAAATTCATTTTCATTTATCAGTTTACCAATGAGTTCCGCACGATGCTCTTCTGTCTCAACTAATACGTATTCATATTGAATATCACTTATAGTTGTGATTGGCTTCAAATCAGTTTCTTGACCAGAAATCTCAAAGGTTTTAGAAAACTCATCCCCTAGTAATCTTTGCCCCAATGTTTTAAATTCTAATTCAACAAATAGTTTTGTGAGTTCACGAGAATTATATTCACTCAATTCCATAGATTTGAGGTCAAGTTTTACCGGAACGTATCTATCAATTGTTACTAATTCTTTTGAGAGAATCGCTTGATCTGCAAATTTTTCAATGTTTTCGCGTTGTTTACCTTTTAATTGAGCAGTTCCAGCGATTAGTGACTCTATATCACCAAATTGGGCAATCAATTTTTGGGCTGTTTTTTCTCCTATACCAGGAACTCCTGGGATATTATCCGAGGCATCTCCCATCAAACCCAAGACATCAATTACCTGATCAATTCGTTTGATATTCCACTTATTTTTTATCTCTTCAACACCAAGAATTTCAGATTCATCTCCTGATCGGCCGGGTTTATATATGAAAGTGTTAATCGAAACTAATTGACCATAGTCCTTGTCCGGAGTAACCATATACGTCTGAAGATCTTCCGATTCAGCTAATCGGGAGAGTGTACCTATGACATCGTCTGCTTCCCAACCAGGCATTTTCAATACTGGTATATTTAATCCCTCGCAGAAGCGTAATATATAAGGCAGCGCCTTCGACAAATCTTCAGGCATTGCTTCTCGTTGAGCCTTGTATTCTGGATAAGCGCGGTGACGATGAGTAGGTTCTGGCGTATCAAAGACTACCGCTAAATGGCTTGGGGATTCTCGATCAATAATACTCATTATCGTATTAGCAAAAGCGAATACGGCCGACGTATTCATTCCACTAGAAGTCATTCGCGGATTGCGCATCAAAGCAAAATGTCCCCTATACGCTAATGCCATCCCATCTAATAAATAAAGTTTCTTTTGGGTATTCATTTATACCTTGAAAAATTTTTATGAGTAAACCTGCAAAATAATCACCACAAAATCGTCTACAAATTTTTTTACGGTTTGTGCCAACGAACTTCACCCGGAGTAAGGCCCTTAATGTAGAGCCCCGCTCCTTTGCGTCGGGGAAATGGAAAATTAGATTGACGTTGAGGCGGATTGGAAACAAGTGCCTCTAACGCATCTATATCAACTGATAAACCAAGCCCGGGGTCTTCATTCAACAATATAAATCCCTCATCTAAAATATTTGAATATTTAATGCAATGTTCGCGACCTGGATCAACTATCTCCATTGCTAAATGATTAGGCAATGTCGCTGCTAAATGAGCCATAAAATTGGCTTGACAATTCATCATTGACACAGGCAACTCGTATGCATGCGCAAGATTAGCTATCTGACGGCATCCCGTAAATCCGCTTTGCATAGCAGAGATATTTAGAATATCAACAGCTTCTCCTTGAATAAGGGGAGATACTTCGTCAATCGTTCTCAAATTTTCACCGGTAGCCACCGCAGCCTTGGCATTAGCGGAAACTAACCGCAGTCCTTCCGTATCCCATCTTCTTGCCGGCTCCTCAATCCACATTATATCAAAGTCGCGCTCTATCGCGCCAAGTAATCTTATCGTTTGTTTTGGTGACCAGTATTCGTTTACATCTAACATTAATTTCGGACGTTCAGAAACAACAGACAAAGCTTCACGCATAATTTCAATCCTACGCAAATCAGCTTTCCAATCAAGACCTATTTTGAGCTTGCCACCATCAACACCCTTGTCCGCCATTCTGCGATAAAATTTAAATAATTCATCTTCAGTCAAGCAGTAACCAATACAGCTCGCGTATGCTTTTACGCGCCCATCCTGAGCTCCCCACATACGCCACAACGGTTCATTCGCAATTTTTGCTTTCAAATCCCATAGAGCTATGTCAATAGCTGAGACTGCTTCCGAAGCTATGCTCAATCCGCTTTTATGCGTGGCATCAACCATTTTACGCCACAAACTTACCACCTCACGCGGGTCCTGTCCCTCAATAAAACGGAATAAAGAGCCTACATTACCAGCGCAAGGAGCAACCCCTTCTATACCCTCATCAGTTTCAATCCACAGGATTGAGGCAGGCATCAGGTCTTCTCCGACGGGCGAATTAGCATCACCGATGGATCTATCCATTTGCATAACATATGATTGTGTTCGATAGCCCGTTATTTTCATGATAGACCTGTACTTTGCGCTATAGCACGTTCTTCCAGATTTGGAATTAATTCGTATAAACCTGCTCCTTCGCGTCGACCTAAAGGACTTGGTCCTGCTCCGGCAGGTACGACCTCTAAACGTTGATCCTCAAGGACATCATAATCTATCTGTAATCCATTTCCTGGCCGGTCTCCTGGATAAGCCCACCCATCTTCTATTCTAACATCGGTTGTAAAAACTCCGTCTCTGGGTTCAGGATCTACTACCTCCATTGTCATAAAATTTGGCATAATAGAAGCAAGATGCGCATGAATCAACCCTGGAGATCCTCCCAAAGTCACAGGCAGATCATGTCCGTAGGCAGCGTCCGCTATTTGAAGTGCACACGTAATACCTCCCATACCATAGCTGGCCTGTATAATATCTACCGAATTGTTATGAAAATACGGCAGAAAATCACCGAGTATATCCAAGTTCTCACCTGCACAAACGGCAGTTTTTACTCCATCTTTTACTCTACGCAATCCTCGGAAATCCCAACGTCTGGCCGGCTCCTCCACCCACGTCAAGTCATAAACCTCTTCCATCTCTCTCACTTTGCGGATCGCCTGTTTTGGGGACCAATATTCGTTCGCATCGATAAGGAGCATAGGTTGCTCGTCAACTCCGCCAAGTGGCTCCTGCATTAAACCGATACGACGCAGATCTACATCCTGTTCCAAACCTACTTTGAGTTTACCTCCTCTAAATCCATAGTCATCATGCATCTTTTTATACCACTCAAACATTCCGTTGTCGGACATTGGCAATTCTATGCCACTTGCGTAGCAATGAATAGGTCGCTGATCGCCACCAAGAATTTTCCATAACGGCTCATCATATATTTTTGCTTTCAAATCCCAGAGAGCTACATCTAATGCAGCGATAGCATCGTTAATTAATCCATCATGACCACCCTTAAAATGCACATCGTTCATGCGCTGAAATAAGCCCTGAACAGATCGAGGATCACTACCTGTTAATACGCCCTCTACCAATCTATTAACCAAGGGTATCACTCCACCATTTGCTATCGCTATTCCGGTGAGTTCTTCATCAGTCAATAATTCAACTACGCACCCGCTACCTCTGACGCGTCCACTTGGTGAATTTGCATCTCCCATACAACGGTCTAAATCATATGCATATAAAGCTGTTTTTACTCCTGTGACTTTCATTTTTTTCATACCGCCTTATTTGAACCATCATAATATAAATTTGTGCCTGGAAATTCTCCCATGCCATGCTCCTCGAAATAGAGCTCTTCTAAGAAGAGGTCTTCCGTTAACTCTTAAATGTTTTTTTTATGAGTCCAGATATCTTTATGTTCGACTAAGGTATGAAAATCATTGATTTTATTCGCTATCCGAAACTGATCACTAAACCTAAACACCCCATTCTAACAAAACACCTACCGCTCTATCCGGATGAATGTATAACAAATCGAAAGCCTCTTTTGCATCCGAATACAAAAATTTGTGGCTTATCATTGAGCTTACCTCGACGTCACCGTCTTCCAACAATTGGAGTGCACGAAGAGCTGCTTTCGGCCTCAAAGATCTATCGAGGTAACCACCTACCAACCTAACTCCCTGTATTTTACCTGAATCCAATGGCAGAGGTTTATCACTATACAATCCAAGGACCTGTAAAAGACCACCCTTGCGTACGACCTCCTGTGCCTGTGAAAAAGCAGCTTGTGCACCTGAGCCACCAACCGCTTCTATAACTACATCTGCACCCTTGCCTCCGGTGAAATCGAATACACTATCAATAAGACTTTTAACCTCCAAATTTATTACTTTGTCAGCCCCTAATTGAGAAGATAACCTACAGCGCATATTTAAAATATCACAAACAATGACCTGACCAACGCCCATTGTCTTTGCAACCTGCATACATAAAAGTCCTACTATACCCTGACCAATGATTACAACTACTTGATCTTCAGTTGCCTGAGTTTGTTCGATCCATAAGACAGAGCTCGTTAATAATGGCCAAAATGTCGCCACTTCGGCAGTTAATGAATCAGGAATTTTAATCACCGAAGGTACGTGCACCGGATTGACAACTTCCATCGTAACAAATTGTGAATGTGGAGCTAACGCAACAACACGATCACCCGATACAAATTGATCAACCTCATCTCCGACCTCTACAATACGGCCAGCTAATGAGTAACCCATAATTCTTGGATCTACCGTCTCCTCCACAGCGTAACGACGCCAAAGTTCAGACCCTCGACTAATCAACGAAGATTCAGCCTGAATTAATACCTGTGTCGAAGATATTACGGGAATTTCAACTTCCTCGATAAGAATATTTCCGATACCTGCGCCTTTAGTTACACGTTTCATAATATTTCCCTAAGGGGTTGTATGGCGTCAATATTGCGAAATCTAACCCGGTTAGCAACACAACAAAAAAACCGGACACACCCAATTGGATGCGTCCGGCAGTACTCCCAAGAATTGCTAACCGTTACGGCCAGAGTATTCTCGGCCAGGTGGTCAAACACCCGGAGTTGATCAGGTGATCAACCTCCCTGTGGTACTTGGACTACTACTCAATGGACCACCTCCTTTCATATAGCGCGCAATTCGCAATGTTTTTGCACCAACCCTGCGCGTCGTTAAAAACAATTGACAAAGTCACATTTGGCCTGCTCGCTTAGCTACAGACTTCAGCATTGCGGTAACAGAGTTTCCTCTGAACACGACTTGAGCGGAATATACTATCAGCAGATTTAACAGTCAAATAAAAACAAAATATGCATTAACACTTGCTTTTTTGTTTTTAAATACGGTGAGATATTTTTCAAAAAAATATCTCCAAGCAATAACCACAGCTAATTTTTTTTGTAAAAAAACTGATCATTAAGGATCCGTGATAGCTACAGGCCCACCTGTTCGCGCGGACTCCCAGGCCGCCTCCGTCAATTCTATAACTCTAAGCCCGCATTCAGGTGGAACCTGTACTTCATCTGTTCCCAATATGGAGTCTACAAAATTTTTATCCGGAGAAGTACTACCAGGTAAATTACTGACTTGATATATATCATTGTTATTTTGCGTTTTATAATGTATCTGGCCCTGTCTCAGGTAAACAACAGCTTTAGTTCCCCAAATAGTAATATCTTCCCACATGCCACCTGTAGGAGAATTTCCAACTACTGACACATTACCAAGGCCCCCATTACTAAAACGGAGACTTAGAGCCGAGTTGATATCTACTTCAGATTCAAAATTTTCCAAATATGCTTGGACCTCAGCTACATGTAAGCCAGTCATCCATAAAACGATATCCAACAGATGACTACCTGAATCATTCAATTGACCACCACCTGACAAAGCCAGTTGTTGCCGCCAAAGACCCATCGTTCCCCGATACCATGCTTGATCCTGTAAAGCAGAAATAAACTGAATATCTCCTAATTCGCCTGCTGCAATTTGATTTCTTACATATCGATATTGAGCTTCAAGGTGCCGCTGATAAGAGACCATTAAAACTTTTCCACTCTCGCGATGTTTCTCCAAAACCTGATGAGCATGATCAACACTACAAACCATAGGCTTCTCGCAGAGGACATGTAAGCCCTTTTCTAAACATGCCATGATTTGGTCAAAATGTAGCGTATGCGGAGTTGAAATCTGTACTGCATCCATCTCTATTTCTTTGAGCATTTCTTCGAAGTCAGTAAACGCTGGTAAATTCGCTAGTTCGTACTGATTTTTTGCCGCATCGATACTTTCTTTGCTACTGTCACAAAGAGATACAATCTCACAATCTTTAATTTCTAAAACACGCCCTATGTGTCCCCGAGCGTTCCCTCCACAACCAATAAACCCCATTCGTATTTTATTCATAAATTTCCTTTTTAAAATTCAATAATAATTAATAACTAACCAATCTTTGAAGTAGTTCCC
>MDTG01129856.1_pt1 | contig 14855 bp, 16 predicted proteins | sample 811421 | NCBI WGS metagenome assembly MDTG01 (sample SAMN05326645, study PRJNA326480) | marine metagenome | isolation source: seawater | place: Pacific Ocean: South East | collected 2011
AAAGAAGAAACGCCTCTAGTTCCCAACTTTGCTGCTTTAGTGATAGTTCCCAAACCGAACAACAAGTTCGCAGGATCAGTGAAAACATCGCCAACAAAGCCCAACACATTGTCTACAGGTTTCCATTCACGTGAACCTGGCATCAAATCAATGTCAGCAACCCAAGGCGTATGAGTTTGTATTACATCGCCCATACCGATATGGGATTGAATCTGGTTGTGCCAATCATCCCAACTCGCTTCACCGCTAGTGAACGGCAAAGCATCGATAGCTTCATGGATAGTAGAAGCAATTACCGCTCTCGGCTTATCTAAAGCCAAAAGAGGGGTAAATGTTCCACCTAAAAGAGTTTGTAATCCTTGCCCTGCACTGACAACAGGGTCATCCCACCACTCTTGCCCTGCTTCCTTAGCACCCGCAAAATCGCCCGACGTAATTTTCCATAATTGGTTAAATCCAGTGCCTAAAGTGTTTGCTGTTGTTCCTAGACCTACGCCGAACCAGCCACCCCAAGGTTTGGATTCTTCCTCCTCAATAATTTCCTGCGCTTCTCTAGCCGCTATTACTGCTTCTAGCGGGTCTATAGTTTCTTCAGGGATTTCTGGTTCTTCTACCTCTGAAGAAAAACTAGGTACAGTTTGAGCAGGCAGAGTGAACGATTTTTTTTGACCAGGAAGGTTGCTTATCGTTCTAACATTAGGGACAGCCATATTGACAACTACTATTGGATGGGGACTGGACCCCAGTCCCAGCTATCTAATTCTTCTACTGTTTGATCAATTTGGTAGTAACTAAGAACTTTATCTACAGGAGTACCTACTGGGAAGATTTTGTTGCCGTTCTCGTCTAAAATAGGTCGGGTTATGAGTAGTTCTTCTTCTTCTGGCTCAATTAAACCAGAAACAGCCTCAAGGTTTGCAACGTCTTGTGCAGCAAGTTCAAAATCTTCAACTGTTTCTACATCCTCAAACAAATAACCATATTGTTCATTGTTAAGTACTTCTGACGGAACCGTAAACGGAGGAGAAGGAATCTCAGGTTCCTCTTGAGACTTAGTAAACTCTACCGATAATATCATTTCTGCAATATCAGGGTCGTTATCCCACAATTCTTCCGCATTAGGTATCTGTTCAGTTAAGCCAAGATTTTCAACATTTGTTAGGAACTGGGCTCTAGCCTCGACATTGGCTTGCTCTTCGTCAAGAAGTGACTGAGCAGAAGCCTGATCATTAATAGCTAAAGAAAGTAAGGTATCCCCTAAGCCTCCTTGAACTGCCGCCAAAGCCGCTTCAGGAGTTACCGAACCGCCTCGACTAGTAATAATCGAAACTATCGCGTTAGCCTGCAACTGATCCGCTTCAGCATTAGCCGCCTTACGTTGAGCAGCAGCCGCCGCAGCCTGCTGCTGCTTAATCCTGTTTTCCGTTTCAGCCGCATTAATTTGATCGTAACGAGAATCACGCTGAGAAATAATTTCCTGCATCTTCCCCATAATCAACCTGTTCAAATCAGAAGTCGAAGTCGCAGCCGTGTCTTCCAACCCTGTACGACCAGCATACAAATGAGCCGCCAAAAGAGCCTCAGCGTCATCAAAACCAGAAGCACCAGAAAGACGACGATCCTCAGCAGCAACCGACTCAGCCCTAGCTAAACGATCACCCAAATCTCGTTGAGAAGCCTGCTGAGACTGCAACATCGCCATAGCCTCCGCATTAGAACCACCCAAACGAGAAACATCAATACCTCTCGCCTGCAAAGCCTGAGCGTTAGAAGCCTGACGAGAAGCCAAATCACCAATAGAACCCTGCATCTGCCGTTGTTGAGCGGCACGCATCAACGCGCCCTCATTACGGCGAGCAGACTCAATATCAGCCAACCGAGCCATCATGTCAGCCTCTTGAGTGTTCAACTGAGCAGTACGATCAGTTTCTAACGTGTTATACCTTGCAAGACCCTTACTTAAAACATCAGCAATGTTTGTTGTTTCAGTCGCCTTGTAATCATCCCAATACCCTTTATTAGTGTTAAAAGTATTAGCAGCCTGATCTCTCAAAAGTTGATAATACGAATCCATCCCACCCATTAAAGAACATCCTTTATTTCAGCAGCCAAAGCAGCTTTCGCCAGATAATTCTCCAACGCCTGCTGACCTGCCGATTCCGCATACGCAGACTCAGCCGCCGACTGGCGTAAAAATAGTTGCTCCAACGCATCATTAAAGTTCTGCTCCACACTCTGCCTCGCACGCTCTTGTTCTTCAAAAGAACGAGCGTAAGACTTGTTGAAAATACCGCTATTTACCATCCCACGACGAGCATATTGACCAGGCAACTGCTCACGTATTCCCTTGTATTTCCTCTCCAAATTAGAACGAGTAGGAACAATGTTACGGTTAAGCTTGTCGCGGGCAGACTGAACTAACCCCAACTCGCTTGATAAATTGGCTAGTGAATATCCCCCATAAGGGGCGGCGGGTATAGACATCTCAAACTATGCTGTTTCTGTCCCATTTTCAGCATCATCTGACATTTGAATAACATTGTCTGGAATCACTTCATCAGTAACCCCCATTAAAGCCTGTTGTAAAGACGCATTTTCAGCGCGTAAAACAGCGGCTTCCCATTCCAACCTTCCTCGATCAGATAAATGTTGTAATACATCTTGAACATCAATTTGCATGATTATTCCCTTCCCTGTTGTGTAGAGTGCCACTCCAAGTGGCGTTGTTGTGCGCTTCTGACACTCCCAATGGAGCCTCGAAGCTCTTTTACATCCTCGCTAATACCTTTAAGTTGTAACGAGGTTGACAAATGTTGTATTTCGTTCTCTTTTCTAAACTTTTTCGCTAAATATCCGAACACGCTGCTTACTAACGCTGCACTCACCAATCCAATCGCCCCAATAAGTTCAGCGATCATTGCTTCAAATCCTGGTAGTAAGACAAATCAGTCGAATCTAAAAAGTTTTGATAATCGCCAGGTTGTTGAATAATTATCGTTGTCACAGGTTGCGGTGAATCATCACCGCCCCCAGTAAATGCCACCACAGTCCCAGTTATTGCAGTAGCTAAAGCCGCTATTGCCCCTAAAATCTTTACGATATTGCTAGTCATCTAACAAACTTTGAACTTGCACACTCATGATCCCTCCAGCGCCGCAACTCTTGATCTTAAAGACTTAATTTCTTGTATCAACAACGGCACGAATTTTGAATAATCCACACCAGCAGGTAAATAAGTTTCAACCTCGTCTTCCTCCACCATCGTTGAAGATGGTGTAACAATCCCATCAGGCAATTCAGTAACTTCGCTTAATGTTTCCTGAGCGAATAAACCTATTTGATCGCCTTGCGCTGGTGCGTCTTTCCACGTGTATTTATGTATCTTGATTTTGTCTAATATGGTTCCGCAGTCGCCTGCGTCGCCTAAATCGTTTTTCATCGTTTGGTCAGATGTAGTTGCAAAATTGACACTATTGCCGCCAGTACCACGAATACTGCCGATAGTAGTGTCATCTCCTTTGCGTAATAAAACCCAATAATCGCCAGTTCCAGGAGCGTCACTGTCGCTACCTATCTTAATAACCCCACCATAAACTGTATTAGACCCAACATCTCTAGTGTTTTCAAACTCAAACACAGTGCCGTCACGCTGAAACTTCACTAAGCGTGTAGACACCCCAGCAACGCCAATACCGACACCACTCTCGCAATGAATCTCAAACTCAGTTAAATCAGTATTGTTACCAAACTTAACTATTCCTCCATCATTCTGAAGATACAAAGTACCAGCAGTAGTGGCATCACTCTTAGCCATAATTTCGTTACCGTCAATAGCCAAATGGCTTCCAGCAATAGCGCCTATCCGTAAAATACCTGACGCAGAACCAGCGGCGGCATCACCAGTGGATTCAATAATGACTTGTCCTTCTGATTCGTCCCACAGGAAATAATCGCCAGCAGTAGCAGCAAAGAACTTAACATCATGCCCAGTGTCATCAACCCCAACCGTTACCGTTCCTTTAACAACAGCAGCAGAACCATCAAAAGTAAAATTCGCTGAACCAGCCAAAGAACCAGAACTGTTATATTGCACCTGAGTGTTGGAACCACCAATAGTTGCATCTGCGCCGTCGGCACCATCGCTACCTGCTGCACCTGTTGCTCCAGTTGCGCCAGTTGGTCCAGTAGGACCAGTCGCTCCAGTAGCACCTGCAGGACCTGTTGCACCTGCAGGACCAGTAGCGCCAGCAGCACCATCTGACCCATCTGATCCATCTGCACCATCTGACCCATCTGCACCTGCAGCACCAGTAGCACCTGTAGGACCAGCAGGTCCAGTAGCACCAGTTGCCCCAGTTGCGCCCGCAGGACCAGTCGCTCCATCAGAACCATCAGCACCATCAGCACCATCAGCGCCGTCAGCACCAGCAGCGCCTGTAGCGCCAGTAGCACCAGTTGGTCCCGCAGGACCAGTAGCTCCAGTAGAGCCAGCAGGACCAGTTGGTCCGTCACGTAAAACGAAATCGAACGTAGCCGCAGAAGAAGAACCCGCATTAGTTACAGCAGCAGTACCAGAATTAACAACACTCGAAGTGGAACCAACAGCAATAGTCGCTGCTGCACCAGCAGCGCCAGTCGAACCTGTTGCGCCAGTAGAGCCAGCAGGACCAGTATTACCTGTAGGTCCTTGAGCGCCAGTCGCCCCTGTTGGACCAGCAGCGCCTGTAGCGCCAGTAGGTCCAGTAGGACCATCTTTCAAAACAAAATCAAATGTAGCGGCACTAGATGAACCACTATTAGCAACAGAAGCAGTACCAGAATTAACTACGCTAGATGTACTACCAACAGCGATTGTTGCAGCGGCACCATCCGAACCATCCGAACCATCCGCGCCTGCCGCCCCTGTAGCCCCAGTCGGACCAGCAGGTCCAGTTGCACCAGTAGCTCCTGTAGCGCCAGTAGCGCCAGTCACCCCCTGAGTTCCCGCCGAACCAGTCGCACCCTGCGAAGCTAAAGTCTGCCAATAAGCAGTATCGCCAGGTGTATTACCAGTTGTGTTCTGTCGAGCCACATAAGCGCTACCGCTATGAGCAACAACATCACCAGTCACATACGCAGTACCAGAAGCATAAGTTCCCCGATAATTAGGGGAATTAGCTAAAGAAACGGTTACATCAGGACCAAGTTTCCTTGAGAGGTTGAGGTTAGCCATCGGCTACCCCTCTAATGCTGCTATGCGTGTACGAGCATCTTTCAAAGCAATAATTAGAAGAGTAATCAAAGTATTTTTACTCGTACCTTCAACTGTTCCATCTGAATTATGAATAGCCAAGAAAGGGCTGACAGCATCTACTTCTTCAGCGATTAAACCAATTATAGGCAAATTGTTAGGGTCTGCCTTGAACGAAAACATTTTAGGTTCAAGAGAATCAACCATGCTGGCAGTTAAATGATCTGCCATGTTTACATCAGCAACATTTTTGTATCTGATAGACGAAGTATCTTTTTGGACAAAACCATCACCAGTGATAATCAGATCAGTGCCTGTAGAACCTCCTGTTATATTGCTTATAGATATGCCAAGAGTTTTCCAAATACCTAACGATGCGGTGCCTTCGTTGTGAAACCCAAACGCTTTGTTGGTGTCTTGATAATTCAGATAAGTGTTAGCGTGATTGCTAAAATCTATTTGTGCATCAACATCGTTGGCGTTAACTTTTAACGCACCATTTAACGTAGTAGTCCCAGCAACAGTTAACGTAGAAGCCATAACAACAGCACCGTCAATATCAACCCCATCAAGATTAGTGGTCCCATCAACATCTATATCCCCAGAAATATCCAAACTCGCAGCAGCTATCTCACCAGAAAAACTCGCTGGACCTTTAACCACAAAAGAAGTTAAATCAGTTTCATTACCGAATTTAACTGTTCCACCTTCATGATTTATATGCAAAGTGGATGCATGAGTCCCATCGCTTTTAGCCATGATTTCATTAGCATCAAACGCTAAATGATCCCCAGTCCCATCTCCACCAACAATTAAAGAACCAGTTATCCCTGATAAAGTCACATCTTGACTCGCTTCGCACCAAACTCTGTCTTTTAACTTTGTTCTACCGTCTGCTACAACAAAAGTGTCTGTAGCGCTTTCACCAGTAATCGTTAATTTTTCTTCAGAAGCATCCCAAACAAAATGGTCATCAGCAGTATCAGAATAAAACGTAACATCATGCCCTGAGCCATTTGAACCAACTGTGACAGTTCCAATAAGAGAAGTCGTGCCAGTCGTTCTGGTGTTCCCACTAATGTCTAATTTGTAAGAAGAAGAAGGAGTAGCAGTTCCTATACCAACCACATCATTACTAGCGTCTACCTTCAACATAGTTGTATCAACAGTTAAATCGCCACCAATTACTAAACCTCCAGATAGCGTTCCACCAGTTTTAGCCAGCAAACCAGGACTAGAATTAATGTAAGTTTCGACATCAGTAAAGTTTTGATTAACCTCTGAAGCAACAATGGCTGTACCAGCCGAAAAATCTGTTGTTACTGAAAGTGTCATTACCTAAGTCTCCTGACCATATATGTGAGAGTTAAAGCGTTCAACTCCCAAGTATTGTTCGTAGTTGGACCTTCGACCTTCACCGATATAGACGATGCTGTCCCAAGTGTCGGATGTTTTTGTATATCAGTAGCGGAATCCTCCGCAGGTGAAGCCCACACACCATTACCCTGAGTTTCTTCTGCGTCTTGCCATGTAGCGGCACCTACAACATCCCCCCAAATAGAAGTAGAAGAACGACCTGTAATCACAGCGTCAAAAGACCTGTGAACATCAGCCATGTCATAATCGGAATACACCTTGAGCGGCAACGTGATAGAAGCGTCAGCTAAAACAACAGTTCTAGGGCGACCCCACCTTTTACGAACAGTAGGCATCTTCGCATCAAACCAGGAAGTCCGATAATGAGAACTAATATGGGTAGTTGCAGAACCATCGTAAGAATCAGAAGTTCTGCTCTGTTCAAGCTTTACCAACCTCCCACCTTTAACACCAAACAAAACATGAGCAGCGTTAGGTGGTCTATGCCTAAACAAAGCATTCACATCTATATCGTGAACAACCCAAGACCCTCCCTTAGCTAAAGTAGGGTCAAAAACAAACACTCTTCGGTCTGATCCCCAATCAACCGAAACATACAAACGATTCTCTCCCCACATTAAAGAAGGAGGATTAGTTAAACCAATCGAACCATCTTTCACAGCAGGAACTATCTTTTCAAACACCCAAGCAAAACCGTTGTCGTTATATACATAAACGCCTTGTTCAGCGAACCAAAAGAAAACACCCAAACGAGAAACCACAGGATTCGTGTTCATCCTCGCACCAATATCGTTAGTTAAAGTAACCAACTGAAAAGACTCAGTATCGAAACCATAAATAGCGTGAACACTGTTTTGCTTAAAAACCAGTAACCGATCCCCAAACGGAACCAAAGCAGTTATGCGATCCCCATGCTCACCCACGTTCACATCAACATAATGATCTGAGTTCCAATCCTCAGCCTGATCCGTATGCGACCAACGAAGACGACTCGGATACCCTGCACCAGATTCAGTAGTGTCAGCGACCCAAACATGCTCAGCCCAAACCGCTACATGAGTAGCGATAGGCATATTCCCGCCAGCAGGAACCAAAGAATCATTAAAAGATTGCGTTAAACGAGTAGCAGTACCGCCATCCCATTTCAAAGGCTGATCCGTACCATTCTGTGAATAATTAATGTTATTGAAAGTCACGCCCCGCGAAAGAGTAGTAACAGAATTAACTGCTGGCTGACCGCCACCACCAATAACATCAGTAAAAGAACCAGAAGTAGAATAGGCAACCTTGTTGCCGTGAGAAACCATGATTTGAGAAGTACCACCAGTTTCGTGATGCTCCCAAACATTAGTGATCGTGTTCGCAGTAGCAGAAGAGTTATGTGCCTCTACCCCATTGCGTAACTTAACGCCACCTCTAGGGTCCACATCTATATTCAACAAATCAGGAGATTCGTTAGCAGCCAAACTGAATTGGTCCGCTCGAAAATTTAAGCCACCTGTAAAATCTTGTTGCTGAAGTAATTTATACTGCCTATCAGCCATCAGTTACTCCCAAGAGTAACGCAACCTGGCAGGCAAAACCTCAGCTCTCCAACGAGAGTTAGAACGAGCGTTAAGAATAATAGGTTGTGGAGCAGGAGCGTCATCGTAACGAGCGGAAAGATTATCTATTTCTTGCTGGAACACAGCAAAATAGTGATTCGCCATCTGAATATCTTCTTGCTGCTGATAAGCACGCGCCAAAGCATAAGTAGCCAACGTCTGATGAAACGGAGTTGGCAAATCAGGGGTAGCGGTATCAGAAGAATCAGCCCCAAACGCCACAGCATTACGGAACCCACGAACAGTAACGGTATAAACAGCGTCAGGGACTGGGTAAAACCTTAAAGTTTCACCCCAAAAAGCCCACTCTAAAGGCTCCCCAGTAGTAGTCACATCCAAAGGATTGACCACATCCCCATCATCTCTACCTATGTATTGCACCACATGATCGTCAGTTCTAACCGAAGCGATCTCCCTCATACCAGGAGTATGAGTAGCACCATCATGGGTGACAGAAATAGAAGCACCAACAGTTGCCAAAGAATAATCTTTAGTACTTGCAACTGTAGAAAAAGTAGTTTCAACCTCTAAAAAGGGCCAACGCTTTTTGGAATACACAACGAGGTCGTAACCTTCGCCAATCATCCTATTTAACGTGTCATCTGAAATGTCAGTTGCATCAATATCGACGACGCTGCGAACGTAGTCCCGCATTTCATCTAATCTCACTTAGTTGCCTCCTGATGGGCGACACACCGAGTGGAACCGACTATTGCGAAAGCTTGACATTCGCCGCCGTCTTTTTTAACGGAAGAACAGCGCGGAGTTTCCTCCACGCGCCCTACCTCTTCACCAGTCCAGTCATCCCAGTCAGAAACTACAGGGCGAACATTGCCCCCCATGTTGTCCATATAAGAACCGACAGGTCGAGCGCCAGGCGCTTCGTGAGCGGGGCGTTGACCAGTCTTATATCCGACTGCGAAATGTGTACGAGACATCTGAACTCCAAAGGTGAAGGGGCGGTGAAGGATGGAGGGTTGGGGGGTCCAACCTCCACCACCCTAAGTTTGTTAACTAGCTGACTTTGCTGTCAATTTTCCTTGACGAGCGCGGTTGCTTACTGTTAATTGTCCGTAGCAAAGAATTTGTGAGTACACAGCATCTTGACTGTTTGGACGTACAAACGGAGTTGGTTTGAACCAAACATCTGAATGACCTACGAGGCGAAGGTATTTCGTGTTAAGGAAATACATAACTTCGGCAGGGCAAGCAGCATCAAATGTTACAGGCGCACCTTTGTGAACGAGGTTTTGGAAACCTGCATCAGCGGTGTCAGCATCGGTGTACCGAAGCTGTGGCTGAAGAAGCGCTTCATAGGCCTCGTACAGAGTTTGCGTTGTAATTTGAATATCAGGTTGATCGTTACCAACAGAAACGCTGTTGTAAGCGGTTCTCATGTGGGCAAGAGTAAGAGCAGTATCAGTGTTCTCCTCGTATGATTCCCACCAGTCGTTACCTTGACCTGAAGCGTTGTTGATTCCACCAACGGTGTCATCAGCGGCTTCAACCAAGTTACCAAGACCATTCCAGTCTTTACCTGAGTTGCCTGTACCGTTACCGTGAAGCATGGTGTTCATGTTCTCGATAATGGTTTCTTCGGCTTGCATGATTTTGCCTTCGAGAAGGTCAATAATCGCAGCTTCACCGTTGTTTTTAGCTTCTTCAATACCTGAAATGGTAATAGTTGCTGCGTATTGACCCCAGTCAAATTCAGCAGACGTAATACCAGTTGAAGCAGTTGTGCTTAGGGTATCGGTGCCGCTGTATGATCCAGCAGCAGCGTTAGCGCCATAAATAATAGGCACTACAATTTTAGCGCCTCCATCTACACGACGAATGTTCTTATCCTTTGTTAAAGCATAGAACAGAGGGCGTGCTGTGAAGACATTATCCTCTAGCTTTGGAACATAGTTGTTCAAAGTTGTAGAGAGGATTTCATCAAAGTTGGCGTTACCAGCCATTTAGTTTCTCCTCCTGAGAGTTATAGGGTTATGACCCAAGTTGTTCTTTAGCCTGAAGAAAAGCATCCCTTATAGAAGTAGGAGTTTCACCAACTCCACCTCTCACAACGCTCCCCGCCTGTTTAGTTGCTCCCCCCTCAACAACTGACGCTTCACGTTTAGATTGGACACGTTCTTGTTCTTCCTCTAGCCGCTGAGCTTTTTCAGCGACATCAGAGAACCGCATGTGCGTGAACGCTGCTTCTAAATTCGGAATTTGTTCTTTCAAAGCATGAGAAAACAGTTCTTGTTCATCGAACTCACCGAACCGATTTTTCAAACCTGAAATTTCTTTCTCCAAGTCTTGTTGTCTTTGCACCTTCGCCTGTTGTTCAATCTGCGTTTCGAGTTTTGCTAATCTCTTATCGTGAGGGTCATCCATTTCCCATCTATCCTCTGTATCAGTGGTATTAGTGATTCTGGTGTTGTCCTCAACTCCAAACGCAGTAGATAAAGCTTCTAAAGTCGCCGCTGGATCAGCCTCCAGCGCCTTCCCTATTGCTTCATACTGTTGCAGGCGTTGACGTTCGGATGCCAGCTCTTGCGTTTTACGTGTGTAATCCGCTTGTCTGCTGTATCCATCTTGAAGTTCATCTAGGGTGACCTGTTGTTCTCCACCGTCCACCTTTATGGTGTAGGTTTCCCCAACAGGTTCCGCAACTACTTCTGTAGAACTTTCTGGAGTGTCCGCTTGTACGGATTCCGTTAGTTCAGTTTCTTCGGGCATAAGCCTCTCCTTTGGAGTCCTAATGGGCTGCTCCTAAACACACGGCAAAGGTGTCCCATTAAAGAGAAGGCAAAGACATACCCATCTGATTCTGCAACTGAGTCAAAATCTCAGGCGGCACACCGCCAGTAGGTGCAAACGCTTGTTCCATACCAGGAGGTTCAGCAACAGGTGGTCCCATAGGCACCCCACCATCAGGGCTAGGTGGTTGCCCACCTTCAGCACCAGGCATAGGTGGTTGCTGCTGCATTAAAAACTTTTCAGGGTTCTTAATGCCAAATCCTTGTTGTAATACATGGCGAGCCAACGCAGAAGGATCAATAACAGTACCGACAAGAGGAGCAACAGCATTCAATAAAGAAACAGCTTGTTGCTTACGAATCGTGTCGTTCATAGGTTGAGTAGAACCTGCTTCAACATCGAAATCGTATTCGCCAACAATGTCATCTCGACTAAATGGGATATAAAGATTGTCACCATTTTTGCCAGTGATACGAGCCATCTGATCCCCAGTCATGTATTGCTGCATCAACTGGATAATACGGCGAGCGATTGCGCCGATCCCCAACTCAATAATTGCAAGTTTGTCAGAAGCTCTAGCGTTCTGAGCATCAGCCAAAATAGAAGCCTCTGTAGCAGTACGACGTATCTCAGGCATACCGCCACGCGCATACTCGCTTAAACCAGAAACAGTGTTTATATCATCCTCAATGATCGCTGAATGATTATATATTTCAGGAGATATAGGTATCTGTGGCATAGGGACAACAACCTCAGAAAGAGGTCTGTTCTCATCAACAACAGGAACTAACCGACCATCATCGTCTGCTTCTAAAGCAGAACGACCTTCAGGACCAAACGAACGTTCATGGTAAAGATATTTACGAGCGTAACGTTTACGATGCTGAACCAACTGAGTACGAGTCTTATTAAGTTCTTCCTGCAAAGGCTCTATAGCTTCCAAATCACCCATTGGATAAAAATGGTCAGGAACGTCATAGTTCCGAACCATTACAAAAGGTTGACCGTAAGCGTAAGGCATAGGTTTCGGATCGATTAAGAAATCGTCACCATTGGAAGACAAAACACTCATCGTATTGTTTTCCATATCGTAAAATTCCCAAACAGTGACCCTCTCAATATCAGTTCCGCTTCTATTGCGTTCATAATCGTCTGTGTAACGAGGATTCAAACCAGCATCAGCAGATAACTTACGGCGAGTACTTTGACGGTAACGCTTATCACGTTGAGCCTCTTCTAAAGGTCGAACAACACGTTGCGCTATCCACGTTGCATCATCCATGCAAGTCGCTTCAGGATCAACAAAAATGTCAAAAGGAGAAACACGCTCCACAAAAGGTCGATCATCAACTACGCGAGATTCCGTTTTAGGAACCCCATTTCTAATATCTTCATCCGTAGGCAAATCGCCTGCCATCAAAGGAACACCCTCAGCGTAACGATCAGCTTCCATTAACCCTTGCTGCATCATCTCTTCACGTTCAGCATCAGATAAAGACTGTTCCTGCTCTATAAAACGCCAACCAACTTTTACCCAACCATGCCCCAAAATAAGAAAATCTTTAACAGCGCGACGGAACGGAGTGCGGAAATCGTAATGCTTCCACAAATAATTAACTACAGCCTCAACAAACGCAGCACGATCATCATTCTCAGGTTCATTAGGGGAAACAACAATTTTCGGATGGTTCACAGAAACAGACGGTGCAATCACATTTACGGTTGAAAAAGCCAAATTTACAGCCACAAGGTCTTGACCTTCTGAACCAGGAGCCCAATGCTTTCCACGATACAAGTCGATTAAACGATGCCATAAACTATCTAAACCCTCCTGTTCCCGCCAACGACGAGAAATATCTAACCTTCGGTTATACAACTCAAAAAGTTCACTCTTAGGTTTCTTGCGCTTAGAGCCATACGACGGCATTAAACCCACCTAGTCCCAGCAGGCTCAATCCGTAAACCTGCGTCTGTTGCTTCTTTTCTAATTTTTGCTTCACGCTCATTCAAAGTTAAACCCTGTTCCTCTTTAGGCAACGAAGCCTGATAACCCACCCCAACATCAAACTTGATCCCTTGAAGCTTTAACCGCCACACCCACAAGTCATCTACCTCTTCGTCCGACAAAGGTCCACGAAGGTCCACGACATATTCGCGAAACTCTTCCTTAGTTGCGGAAGGCGGCAAAACCGCCATCTTTATTTGCCGTGACGATTTTTGGGAGTTGCTCGAACAGAAACTCCAGCGCCTTTTTCGCCACCACCATCAGCGGAAGTACCGCCCATGCGAGTAGTAGCAGGCTGAGAGCCACCTGGTCGTGAAGGACCGTGAGCTAAAACTCCTGTATTACCTAATCCTGGTTTGTCGCCAGGTGAATGCGATTGTATTTTCGCCATTTCTTCTCCTAATAGGGAAACGTTTACCTATTTACGCAGTAAAGGTGTCCCACGAACAGCAGAAGAACCAATAGGTCCAGTGGTAGTCGGACCAGAATCAGCTTGACGAACCCACCAATCAAAAGTCAAATAATCATTCACCGCAGGAGCGTTCTCAGGAGCGTTCACAAATTTTCTCATCTGGTTCGCCAAAGCGAACGCCATCACACGGTCATCGTAAGGGGAACCATTCATAGACCCCCGCTCATTGCGAACAAAAGTCCGCAACTCAGTAATCAACCCTTTAGAACGCAATACAAGTTCATAGTTTCTTAAAGCCATCGACAAATCATCAATCATCAAAGGTTTAGAAGTACGAGTAGTTTTCCACCCATACTCTTGCGAAATCTTATTCGTAGCCTGATTCAAAGACCTGCGGCGAAACAAATTCGGATAACCCAACTGACGTAAAATAGTGATCGTAGTTAAACCATGATTGTTTGATTCAACACAACACAACGCATCCCGATACCACAAACCCAGCATAAAAACTTCATGCGCTAACTCATCAGGAGGGATATGTCCATGCCACTCAGCGACCTGCTCCCCAGTTTTAACATCCAAAACTTCAATAACTGAAAAGTCGCCATGCGATAAACCTTCAGCAGTATCGACACCCATCACATAAGCAGACTCAGGATCAGGTTCAGACCAAATAGTTAAACTCATTGAACCTGAAACTCCATCACTCTCGTCTGAATCTCCTGCAACCAGCCCTGAACACCAGGAGTCACACTACGAGCCAAAACATCCAACACTTCCAAATCAAAAACAGGATTACCAGACTTAACAAAAGCCTCCTCAGCAGAATTAGGGTACTCCTGAGCTAACTGCCAAGGAGACATCGCCTGCCGTTTAGACTCATACCAAGACTCATCACGATCCTCAGTCGCAGACCAAGGAAAAAACATTGTCTCAAAGTTATTAACCCCAGCCTCAGCACCCACCCACAACTCATGAAAAAAGTTTCCAGAACCATTAGCCGTAGACAACCCAATAATTCGACCACCCACATCAGCCACAGGCTCAATGGAAGCCCACGCTTCCTCTGGATTAGGGAGGAACGCCCATTCGTCAACCACAATCAATGTTGCTGACTCGCCACGAGCAGGATCAGAAGCGGAAGGCATCGACGTTATTTGAGAACCGTTATCGAACACCATGCGTTGCTGATGCTCCGCTAAAGACTTAGGTCCACGCTCTTCCATCCATTTAGGCAAATGCTTAAACCCATACTTCGTTTTCCTTAAAAGCAATACAGCTTCACGTTCAGTACGAGACAAATCAATAATGTTCTGGTCAGGGTGAAAGAACGCCAACCAAAACTGGTGAGCCGCCCCCAAAGTAGACCAACCGATTTGTCTTGCCTTCAACGTTAAAGAATAACGATGATCAGCCCAATGCTCTAAAGCAGAAGCTTGCGCTTCACGCAACCCAAACAAAATGCGACCATGAGCAGGA